>Ga0126379_10000894_pt1 | contig 17398 bp, 28 predicted proteins | sample PanSoiMetPlot_24_FD_92640 | JGI IMG/M metagenome (GOLD analysis project Ga0126379, IMG submission 92640) | Tropical forest soil microbial communities from Panama - MetaG Plot_24 | ecosystem: Environmental > Terrestrial > Soil > Tropical forest > Bulk soil | place: Panama | collected 2016-02-17
AAACCTCTCGACCAGATCCTGCGCCAGATGGCGTATATACCGCTCCAGACAATGCGTGCTGCCCAGCACCGCCACAATCTTCGGGTCCTGCTCGTTGAATGGATGGTGGTGGCAGTGCGGCTCCCAGTGCAGATCATCGAAGAGCACGAACACGGTCACGTCCTCGACCAGGAACGGCACTTCTTCCTTGCATTCAGCGCAAATCATAGTTTTCTCCTTGCTCTGACGCGGGCCAGAATTTTCGCCGCAATGGCCGGCGCCGCCAGAATGCGCTGCTCGAGCTCCCAGCAGGCATCGCAGCGTTTGGTGCCCGTCATGGTGGTCAGCCGGCCGCAAATCTCGCAGGGCACGCTGGCCTCGTCGCTGCGCGGGTCTGACCGCATCTTCATTAGCCCGTGATGTGATCGGCTTTCCTTCACAGGTAAATCACCTCCGCCCGTTCCGGATTTGGATCCAGCCGTACCCGCATCCTAAATGACTGCATGCCATCGTCGAGATCGATGCACTCCTTTTCGAACTCCACGCGCTCCTTCATGAACGGTGACAGGCCGTATTTCACCAGCCACAGGAAGTCGCGATTCGTGTGCGTCGAACGGCCACCATTCAGCCGAATCCAGACTCCCTTCGGATCGCTGTGCTGGCGATCGCACCAGTCGTATTGCAGATTGGTCGAGAGCCACCACCACCAGCCGTTGGGCAGTTGCTCGTCCCACACCGGCATCGGGCAGTCCAGCGCCAGCGGATCGGTTTTCTCGCGCAACAGATCGAGATTGATCTGCTGCTCCGTCAGGTAGACCATGCGGTCCTTGAAATCTATGCAGTTTGACATTGCCTCTTCTCCTTTTTTTTAATGGGCGCGGGCGGTTCTCGCGAGTATTCTCCAGTGGCGACCGCCCGCGCCTTCTCGTGCCCACTCGGGAGGGCACAAGCTCAATCGCCGCGCGTGTCCGGCGGCAGGTGACGTTTCGGGTCGTAGCAACCGTCGCAAACCGCACCCGCGAAACTGAACGGATTCATCGCCTCGGCGCTAATCCACTCGTAACACACGTTGCATTGGGTGAAGCCCTCGGTCACCTTGTGCTGCGCTTCGCTCAGTGCCTTGACGATCTCCTTCGTGATTATGCCCTCTGGCGCCGCCGGCATGTGAATCGCGCGCCCGTTTAGCGCGTTCCACGCTGGAATCGCCTCTTCCCGATCGTAGAAATCGATCTGCAGCGCCGGCCGCCCGTAAATGTTGTCGATGTAAAAGTGGGTGCTGTCCCACTGGTAGCCTACCGCGTCCTTAATCTGGCGGCGTAAGGCCTCCATCTCGAGACGCAGCTCCTTGGTGCTCCGGCCCAGCCAGGTCGCCGGCTCCAGGTAGTTGAAATGAATTTGCGGATACATCAGCCTCTTCTCCTTGGTTTGTGATTTGGTTCACCCGTGTCAGGCGGTTCGTCGTCGCCCCACAAGAGTGGCGCGGCAGGCGACGCTGTTGAAACCGCTGTCGGACTGTCGCTCGAAGGCTCGCTCGATGGTGGCGGCGACACTTCTGGTTTGGTTTTTGTCCGCCCGCGGCGCCGGCGGGACCTCCTTCTTTTGGGGCGTAGCCTGCGCTTGCGCAATTACCTGCTGCCGCCGCTTCTGCAACTCCGCAATCTTACGATCCAGCGCGTCCAGCATCGCCCGATCCGCCGGCCCCAGGTTGGCGTTGACCATTTCCCGCCGGGCCGTCTCCTGAGCGTCTGCTTGTTGCAGGTAGGTTTGCGCCGCCATCAACATCAGCGGCCCCAGGAATTGGGAAAGACTCTTACCGGCCTTGGCGGCCGCGCCCTCCATCTCACCCACTTCCTCTTCGGTCATGCCAACCACGCCCCAAATTTGGGTTTCGTTGCGTCTGGTTTGGTCGTTCCATTTGTAGATGCGTTCTCCCATGCCTCTTCTCTCCTCGTCTAAGCTGCCCGCCCTGAATAGCGGGTTTTGATGGTAAGAGTATATAGGATTGACCTCGTTTAATCAAGTAGTTTTCGCCGGTGGTGTTTTATGGTTTCACTCGTCTTTCTTCCCGATCAGCATTGCCAGGCCGAGAACAATCAACAACGCCGCCAGCAGAATCTTCGTCCAGAAGGCCATCAGGATGCCTCCACGCATTCAACGAACACCGCCACAATCGTTTCCACGATCATCGCCGCTCCGCCGCGCTGCGCGTCGGGATAGGCCAGTTGGTGAAGCTGCCACGACTCGAGCGCATAGCCCCGCTCAACGTTATGGGCAATCACCTGTTCGAACTGCACCGAGATATTCGGTTTCTGCCCGATGTCCAGACCGCCCCAGTTCTTGGTTACTTCCGCCACAATTCGTTTCATCTTGGTCCTCTCCTCCGTGGTAAATACAGCGTGTCAAAGCGCGTGCTCGAGTTCGTCCAGCGCAGATAGACCGTGTCGGTCGGCCCGTTGCGCTGCTTGGCGATAATCAGCTCGGCAATATTGCGCTCCTCTTCCGGCAACTTCTCGATCGCCGCCTTAGTCATATAGGCCTCGGCCCGGTAAATGAACGCTACCAGGTCCGCGTCCTGCTCGATCGTGCCTGACTCGCGCAGGTCCGCCAGCTGCGGCCGGTGGTTCGAGCGATGCTCCGGTGCCCTTGATAACTGCGAGAGCGCCAGCAGTGGCACGTCCATCTCCTTGGCCAGCGCCTTTAATTCGCGCGAGATCTCCGACACCTCCTGCTGCCGTGATTCGAATCGCTCGCGGGTGCCGGCCATCAATTGCAGGTAATCGACAATCAGCAAATCCAGCCGCCCTTGTTCGGCTGCCAGCCGGCGGGCCTTGGCTCGCATCTCGAGGATCCCAATCCGCGCCGTGTCGTCGATGTAAATGCCGGCATCGGCCAGTTCGCCAAATGCGTTCACCAGCGCCCGCCATTCGTGCTCGTCCAGCCGGGCATTGCGAAACCGGTGCGCGTCTACACCGGCCTGCGAACAGATCAACCGCGCCGCCAGGCCAGCCTTGGACATTTCCAGCGAGAACATGCCTACGACCGCACCCTCAACCTCCGCCACCACGTTGCGGGCAATCGTCAAGGCCAGCGCCGTCTTGCCTACACTCGGTCGCGCTGCGATGATGATCAAATCCTTTTTCTGAAACCCTGACGTCAGCTCGTCCAGATCGGCCAGTCCGGTTGGCAAACCCGTCACGTCCGTGCCGCCGGCGGAAATTCCCTGCACCCGCTCGAGCACTGCGCCGGCGATCGGCTGCACATGCGTGAAGCCTTCGTGCATCCGCTGTTCGGCCAGTTGAAAGACGCGGCTCTCAGCGCGATCCAGTATCTCCTGCGGCAGATCCTCGCCGTCGAAGGCTTCTGCTATGTTCTGCTGCGAGACGTGAATCAATTCCCGCAGCAAGGCCTTGCCTTTGACGATCTCCGCAAATCGCTCGATGCTGGTGACGTGTGGCAAACCCGACGTGAGGTTCGTAATGAAAATGATGCCACCCGACGACTCTAATTCGTTGGTCCGGCGCAACTCATTGGCCAGCGTGATTGGATCAATCTCCACGTGGCGGGCAAAGAGCACCACCATCGCCCGAAAGATGCGGCGATGCGCCAGCACATAAAAGTCAGTCGGGTCCAGCAGTTGCGCCGCCTGAGCCACCAGCGCATTGTCCAGAATGATCGCGCCCAGGATGGCCCGTTCCGTATCCGGACTCGCCGGCAGCTGGCGATCACCAATCTCAAGATTGCGTGCTTCGTTCATGCGAATCGCTCCAGACTGACGTGAAAAGCCGTTAGCGGCCGGTTGGGTTGGCCGTCCGGCCGCAGCGGCACTGTTGGACTTTGCTGTTTCCAGAACTCCCACGCGGCTTTGAAATTGTCGAACCGCTTGGCGTCAAGTGGATTAGGCGTGGTCAGTAACTCGCCTACGCCTAACCCGTTCTCGTTGGCATAGGCATCGAAGGACAGAATGTATTCGCCGGCAAATGAACACTCGAACGGCCCGGCACAGCCGACAATTTGAATAATGGTTTTCATGACTCAAACAACCTCCGTTTTGGATTGCCCAGCTCGTAGGCGCCGGCATTCTCCTCCCGGCTCAGCTGCGGCGTGTAACCAATGCAACGCTTCACGTGATCGTGGTCGGCATTCTCACGGCCACAGCCAGGACAAGTAACCGGACAGCTATGGCCCTCATCCTCGTCATATCGTTGCTCGCAGTATTCGCATTGCCGTGTCGGTCCCTGAGCGGTCACCTGATCGAACCATTCATCCACGCATTGCCTGCAGCCGTAGCCGGCCAGCGTGCCATGCTCGCAAGGCGGATCGTTTTGGTGCGTCTCGCGATAAATCTTCTCCTCGCATTCCACGCAGAGCAGCGTGAAGCATCCACCGTAATCGGCGCCCACAGAAAAGCCAGGCCGCTCCTCGCAGCTCTGGCATTTCGGGCCCCACGCTTTTTCGCCTCTTCTCATTGCCTTCTCCTTGACTCTTAACTAGGAACTACTGCCAGGCCGTGAGCGAAGGCGTAAATCACCAGTCGCACGCGATCGCTCAGACCCAGCTTGGTAAAGATTGACGTCAGATGATGCGACACTGTCGTGTCGGTGATGAAAAGCCGCGCGGCGATTTCCTTGTTCTGCAGGCCTTCGGCCACCAGCGTAATCACCGCTCGCTCGCGTTTCGTCAGGCTTTTGACGCCTGTGGCGTCCGCGTATTCGTATGGCTTCTCGTGACCGCAGTAAAGACATCTGGTTTTCATCCGCTGCTCCTTAATCAACCAGCCAACCGTCAGCCACCACCCGCTCGGCCGTAGTTTCCCGCCAGTCGAGTCCGGCGATTGGCATAAACAAGTTCGCGCCTACCGCGATCTTCAACCCGTGTCCTGATTCACAAACCACCGCCAGTTCGTCGCCACCAGCAACTGGCCGCTTTAATGGTAAGTATGGCCAGCGCGGCCAGCGTGCCGGCGTCTTTAGCATCTCCAAGTCTCGTGTTTCTAATTGCATTTGCCTCTTCTCCTTCTCGATCCCTTGTGGATCGATTTTGATGGTATAAGTATATGGTATGAACCGCGATAGGTCAAGTAGTTAGGCGATGGTTTCCACGTGTGGCACGACCTCGGTATCGCGTGGCAGAAGCCAGTCGCTGACAATTACCACCGTGGTCTCGCCGGGCTTTTGCAGCACCATGAATTTTGCCTCCGACTCCGGCAATTCAACTCCCGCCAGGGTCAGACCGTTGGCCGGTGTGAACAATGCGTCAACTGGCAGCTCTGCGAACGTCATAATCATCCTCCGTGAGATACTCAGCCGCCCAATACTCGAGCGACTGCCATAGATTTTTTCGTTCCACGTTTCCGGAATCCATCATCTTCTGCAAGGCCCGTTGAATGGTCTTGGCCGCCGCGATCGGCACCCGGTCCGTGCCCAGCAAAGCCGCCAGCGGCACCCAGCTGGCCTGCTTGGCCTGCTCCTCGTTGCGCCAGTTCCAGCCCGACTCGAGCTCCGTCTGGTTAGCCGCGAACACGTCCAGTAACACCATCATGGCGGCGGCCGCGTTGCGAATGTTGTAGGCGTCCTGCGTTTTGGCCAGCGCGTCCATCAGCCGATCGAAATCTGCCAGCCGGGCCAGATACAGCTCTCGTGCTGGCGCCTGATCGACGGCGTTCTTGAAGGCCTGATCGACATGGCGCAGCTCCTCGGGCAGAAACATGAAAGTAGCCGTCCGGAAGTCCAGTCGCACTTCGGACAGCGCCGGCAGGCTGACCCGCTCCAGTTCCTTAAGCGTCTTGTCGTCCAGTCCGGCATAAAGCTTCAAGTCCACCACGTCAATGCGATCCCATAGCCGCTTGAGAATTACCGGATCGTCCTGGCCGGCGATGGCGTTATGTGACAGCTGCTTGGCAATACGCATCTGCTCCGACATCTCGCCATCGTTAAAGAGAATGAGAATCCACTCGCGGCCGGCCACTCGAGCGGCCTTAATTCGGTGGTTGCCCGACAGCACCAGGTAACGGCCGCTGGGCTGCTTCCAGCAATAAGGCGTCGAAGCCACTGCGCCATCCTTCTCGATGTTGGTGACAAGATTCTGAAACATCTCGTTGCTCATCCAGCGCGCATTTTCCTCGAGCAAGTCGAGTTCATTGACCCGCACGATGGCGCCCTTGATGTCACCAAGAAATTCCTGCATCGAGCCCAGCAATTCGTTGACCTGGGCCACCCGCTCGAGATCGTTATTCATAGTCCGCCTCTGTTTGCGAATTCTGCCAGCTCGCTGTGAACCTTCATGATGGCGTCCATGTCAGCGTCCGTGATCGCATCGCCATCCGACATTAGTTTGCTGGTAAGAAACAGGAAGGCTGACGCTCCCGCGTAAAAGGCGCGGCGGCATTCCGTCACTTGAACTTCCGAAGCGTCTGCCGGCAACACCTGTTGTCGATAGGCTTTCCATTCCGCAAAGAAGGTGCTCATGCCACTGTCTCCAGTTCGTCAATGCGATGGTAACGTCGTTGCCACCAGTCGAGAGCCTCGGCCATCGTCCAGCGGCCGGCGCGCGCCGTGTAATTCAACGCGCCCTCCTTGCGACTGTGCAGATCGTAAAGCCCGCGATACTTCTGACTCACCGGCTTGTCGGTAAAAGCGGTCGTGCCAATCTTCCGCACTTGCAGGTTCATGCTCATCTCCAAGAGCGCCTTTACCTCGTGCGACAGCGAGACGGCCAGCACCAGTTTCGAGAGCCGCGGATGCGCGTGCGACGGCACTGCGAAATCCGTCATCATGTAGGCCTCGCACCAGCCGCCCAAATAGGTCGAGCGATCGAAAGCCAGCGCGCCAATCAATTCGTCGCCGGCCAGCACCGCGAACCGCAGCGAGGCGGCCGCCGGCACAATTTTGGCGTTCAGGTATTCCGACCGCAGCGTGTTCAGCTGCCCTTGCGTCAGCTTCATCAGCTTCAATGAACCAGACAGCTCGCCAGTCAACCGTTGCACATGCACCGGCTCGAACTTCTGGTGCGGCGATACCACCTTGCGATCGCCCACGGCCGCGTACACATAAACCGGCCGGCTGCGCAGCCCGGTGTGAATCCGCGCTGCCAGAAACTCGTCCAGCTCCTCGACCGGATGGTCGCGCAGCGTCACCCAGTTCGTCTTTTGCTGCACCAGGGCCGTGAAGCGCCGGAAACTCTCGTCGTCAAACACGTCGTACTCCGGCCGGTCCCAATCGAACACTTCATCAATCTTGCGATAGAGCCGTTCGTAACCTTTCGTGTAGGTCGGCGGAAAGGCGATGTACACACAATCCTCTGGTGCGTTGACCACGTGCTGCATTACATCGCCGGCGAAAAAACTCTCGAGACGCGTGTCAATTAGCGCCTTGCTCACCTTCGCCAGCGTGCGTTCGTGCAGCTGCCGGAAGTTGCGGCGATAGGCCGCCTCCATGCGCCGGTGGAAGATCTCGTCGCGGCCGGTGAATTTGAACATCTCGGTGCACAGCAGCAGCGCGGCGATCTGGCGCAGTGGAGTGTCGACGTATTCACCCAGCCATGCGAATTCAGGACTCGCCACGTCCATGCGCATCGTGGTACCCGTTAAGTAGTTTCCCAGCGCGCAGCTGTAGAGCGACACGTCGTTTGAGTGCAGATGCGTCACGCCGGCCCGCAGCAGGACCCGCTCTACCGTGAAGTTACCGCTGCAGCCAATCCACACCTGGCGCTGCTTCCAGTCCTTGGCCATCTCGGCCAGGACCGCGCGCAAATCTTCATTTATCGATCCGATGAACATTAGCCCACTCCATGATTTTATCCAGCCATGAATCCGGCAGCAGCAGCACCGCCGCCGTGTTTCCGCACCGGAAACACTTCGAAGGTTTGCGCCATCACGCCTCCTACTTTGCTAATCGCTTGTCGATGTAATCGTAGATTTTCTGGACGGTCGGCTCGTCCTCAAGATCGGTGGCATCTTCCTCTGGAATTTCAATTTCAAATTCCTCTTCGAGCGCCATGGTGATTTCGACTGCATCCAGCGAGTCGCCGCCCAGGTCGTCGATGATGTGCGCGTTGGGCGTAATCTCCGTGTCGTCAATCAAGAGTATCTCGGCCATCCGGCGATTGATGCGCGAGTGCGGGTCTTGCGGTCTAACCAGCGTGGACGGTGGAGTTTTTTTGATAGGCATGGCCTCTTCTCCTTTCAAAAGCGCCCGGTTTTTATGGACAGAACCGGAGCCAAAAACTGCCCCTTCCTGCGTGAAGAATCCACTCAGACGCGCAGAAAGATCAAGTCAGCCTACGGATCAACAGCCGTGACCTTTTTCACCGCGATCGGGCCACCGAGTTGATGGCAACCATTGCTGGAATCAGTCACGTTTACTCGCGTATTGACCACGAATAGCTGGCCGGAATACGCGTCGCTGCCGATGGAGAAAGACGTGGCCGCCGCCGCCGCCAACGAGAAGTTGGAGAAGGTGAAGGTCGCCTGATTGCTGCCTGCGTTGGCCCAGCTTGCATCTACACCACAATTGGCGATGCAAGTCTGGTACTGGTAAGACAACGTACCAGCGGGCGTCGCGTTGCTGCTGGCCACGGTCGTCAGCGTCACACTCAGCGCATTACCATCCGCGCCTGTCTTGCTGAAAGCCACCGTGGGCACCGCCGTATCGGAAACGACTACTGCATCGTCTGAGGATGCGCACCCATTCGCCGGGTTGGTTACGGTCAGCGTGTAGGTTCCGGCTGCATCGACCATGATGCTCGCGCCATTACTCGCGCCGACTATGTGGCCCGTACTGGTTGACCACGCATAGACCGGATTGGCAATGGACGTTGAGCCGTTCAAGGCAATGGACGTGATGGCGCAGGTGAGCCGACCATCAGGCCCGGCTGAAACATCGGGCGCGGTGAAGTCAGCGGTGACCACGGCGCTGTCGCTACTGCTACAGCCCGCGGCTCCGTTGACGGTGACGGTGTAGGTTCCGGCGCGGTCAACTGTGATCGTCTTGGCGTCGGGGTTGCTGGTGATGTTGCCGTCGCTGGTCGTCCAATGGAAAGTGACGTTGGGTTCGAGCGACGATGAAGCCGTCAGTTGGGCCGTGGGGTTGGTGCAATTGATGATTGCATCGGGGCCAGCGGAAACATCGGGCGTTAGGTTGAAGTGACCTTCTACGAAGTCCTTGAGTGTGGCGCTCACCGACTGCGAAGACCGGGTCTCAGCCAGGAACGAGCTAAAGCATTCGTTGCTGATTCCAAGTTGAGTGAGATTGATGCCACCTTCGTAGAAGCCGCCCTGCGGGAAGGAACCAGCCGGGCCGGACTTGGGCGTGTAAGGCCACGGCGCGGGCGTGCTGGCCGTGTTCACCTGACCGCAGGCAACAGTAGCCGTAGAACACGGCAAGGTGCTGCTCGCCACCAGATTCAAGGTGCCGTCACTGCCACCGCTGCCCACCCACTCGTAAACGAGTATCGTGGAAATACCGCCACCTTGCGTGAAGTTCGACAGCACCAGCAGGTCACCGATCTGGTGCTGACCGCTGAAATTGCCAGTGCCGGGGATTGGGTGCACATCACTCTTGAAAAACCAGAAACCAATTTGACTGTCGCCATTCTGCGCGAAACGATCTGCGCCAAAGACCACAATCAAATCATTGTTCGGGGCGGTATAGGCGGCGGCGTAGGCGTTGGTTATCTCGTCCTTGTCAGGAACGCTGCCACCCGTGAAATGCCAGTTGGGAATGTCGAGCGGGTCTTTCGAGCCGCCCGTCGTGAAAATAGTTTGGCCAGCCGGGTCGGGAATGTTGACTGGCTGTCCGTTGCTGTCGACGGTGCGGGCGACGGCCGAGCCACCGCCAGCATCGAGTATGGCCCAATCATCGAGGCCAGTGCCGTTACTGATGGCATTGCCGTCAAGTTCAAAGATAGTACCCAGTGCTGGACCTGCCGGCGCGTTGACATTAGTCCGGCCTCTCGCTTCGTGCTTGGTGCCCGTTGTGAGTTTAGCTGCCCGTGTGCCGGTGATATTACGTGTCGGGTTGACAATGGCAAAACTCGTCATTGCCAGGGCCACGAGCACAGTAATAGGCCGCCACGGGAAGTAGGTGTGTCTATTCATTTGTTCTCCTAGACCTTACTTAGATTGGTAGAGCGTTCGGTTTTGGTGAGCAGGACCGAAGCCGAAACTGCTATGAGAAAAATTACCGAGACCAAAGATAATGGAGCGCGGCTCCCGATTTGAACGGAACTCTCTGCCCTGGCCGAGCAGCGCATCGCCAGACACTATGCTTACCGCGCGACTTCTAAGTAGTGGCACTGACCAGATGATCTTCGGGAAACCAGTTCTCAACAAAGCATCCTGAACCGTCAACGTAGCGCACCAGATATTGATTACTGGCGGCTACGTACTGGGCGCGGCCCGACACATGTCCAGTCTCCATGCTGCTGACCTGCACCTGTTGTTTTAGATCGAACACAAAATCTCCGCCGGGAACTCCGGTTTTTGCGTCTGCATCGGCCATAGCTTCCTCCTAAAATAGTGCCAGTTGATCTTCCAGCGTTGGCTCTATGTCGGGAATCTCGTAGCGATTGCCGGCCTTGCGCGCCTTCGTTTTCTTCTCACCTGGCGGCGGTTGATATTCCGGCACAATCAATCCCAGCTCGTTTTTCAGCCACGCTGCCACCACCAGACGATGGCAGAATTTGCCGGGCGGCTCCCAGCAAAGCATGATGGCGCCATCGCCCAGTTCGCCTACCACCTTGAGCGGATCGAGTTTCGATAAGACCTCGTCCATGTAGGCGTTCATAAAACCTTCCTCGTCTTTCATCCTGACGAGTTCCCAGCGTGGTGCCAGCCGGTCGTAGGTTTTTCCCTTGTACCATTTCGGTTTGCCGCGGCTGATTGATACCGCCTGTTCCAGCCGTCCGGCAATCCGAAAGTTGCTCGTAAACAGCGTGACGTTTGGAGTCATTTGGGTAAGATGATTGTACCATAAAATGCACCAATTGTGCCGTTAAAAATCAGAAGCCGATCGCGAGAAGAGGCATCTTCTGGAAACGATCGGCTTCCTGCTGGTGGCGAACACCGAAGTGCTCAAGCCACCATACCCGCAGATTCTATTTCACTTCCTTTCTGTTTGTCATCACAGATTGAACCTTCGACCGTGGCCAGGCCGTGATGCTTCGTTACCATAACCTGCTCGCGAATCCAGTCGGAGATGTCGTTGTGCGAAATCACCAGCACCGTACCGCGCTCGCGCGCCTTCTCCTCGAGGATGGCCATCAACCGCTCGAGGCCAGCCGGGTCCAGCGCATCGTCAATCTCGTCGCCAATCCATAATCGCAAGGGCCGCGTGGCCCGCGCCGACACTAAATCTTGTAAGGCCAGAGCGCAAGCCAATCGAATCTTTCTCCGTTCACCTCCGGATTGTGATCCGAACGAACCTCCGCCCTGGCTATTCGTTACGGTGATTGCAAATTTCTCCCGTAACTCCCCCTTGGAAGTCTTGGAAATCGTGTTCCAGGTCGCTGTGATATTGCCGTCCGAGAGCGTGCCCAAATAGTGTGCCGTCCGCTCGTTCAGATAAGGCGTCACCGTATCCAGAATGTGCGCCCGCACTCCGGCCGGCCCGTAGAGCTCGAGCGCGTTTTCATGTCGCTGCAAATTGGCCGCTGTCTGCGCCAGCAACTCCTCGGCGGCCATGATTCGTTTCCGCGCCTCCTCCTGCTCCGTCTGGTTATTGGTAATCAGCCGGTCGTAAGGATTCTCTCCGTTCAGCCAGACTTCTACTTTACTCGCTGCGTTCTTGTAATGATCCTCCGCGGCCGCGATGCTGGCTTCGGCGCGCAGCAAGTTGCGCTGCTGTTCATTAAGTTCCTGCGACCGGGCATTCAGAGTGGAAACGTCCGGCAATTTGAAACCTTCGTTGTTGGCGGTGGCCAGTTCGATTTTCCCTTCGCAGGCCTCGCACTGCGTGTTGATGCGAGCCAGCGATTCCCGGGCCTGCGTCAGCGTCTGTTCAGCCAGCTCTCGTGCCGGCGCAATATCCTTGGCCGTGTATTTCCGGCCGCACTCGCCGCAGTTCGTGCCGACGCGATTGCTGACCGTCGCCAGGGCGCGTTCGGCGTCCGTGACCCGTTCACCCTGCTGCGTGTAATAAGCCAGTGCCGTGGTCCATTCAGCCGTGGCGTCGGTGACCGCCTTTTCGAGCGGGGCTTTCTCTTCCAGCTTGGTCTTATAGGAATTCAGCTCGCGATCGATCTCTTTCAGTTCGGCGCTGATCACCGCGCCGTCCCAGTCTGCCAGCTGCGCCCGAATTTCCAGCGCCCCTTCGTAAGCTACGCGCTGCTCCTCCTGTAGCCGTTCGACTTCCTGATTACGCTCCTCTTCCCAACTGCTGCGCGTGAAGGTAAGCGTGGCCAGTTGTTTCTCGAGCTGCTCGAGCGCCAACCGTTCGACCATGAGCGCCGCCTCGGCCTGCTCGTGCAGCCGGCCTGCCTGATGCAATCGATCGTTGGCGATGGCCTGGCAGCGTTGCAGAATCTCGGTGCCGGCCGCCTGCTCCACCAGCAACTTGAGATACTTGTCGGTCATTTGCGGCAAGTTGGGCATGGCCTCCTGTCCTGAATAAACCGCCGCCTGAAACACGTCTTTCGAACAACCCAGCAATTGCTCCACCAACTTCTGCGTCTCCGCGTCCGAGTGCTTCGAGATATTGGCCGTCTCCCGAAACACGAACAGCTGATTGCGTCCGGAGTCGTGCTTGCGGTTGCGCACCACCGTATGCACCACATTGTCTACCGTGAACGAGATCGCCACCTGGGCGTTCTTGCCGGCCCGGCGATTGACCACCGCATCGCCGGTGATGCCGCGCGCCGTCTCATTGAACAGACACCAGAAGATCGCATCAGCCAGCGACGACTTGCCGGCCCCATTACTCTCGCAGGAAGAATCGTCGCGATTCTCGCCGGAGATCAGCACCAAGCCGCGCTCGTCCAGTCGTAGCGAAGCCTCGCCAATGGTCAGGAAGTTTTGAATGTCAACTCGCGTTATCTGCATCCCTCTGTATCCTCAGCTTCTCAACTTGCGTGTCGAATAACTTCAACGCCTTCTGCTCGTCCTGCATTCTGGCCCATTCTATTTGCCGGAAATTTTTCAGCATCCGGCCCATCAGAGTGAAGTCGTTGCGAATCAGCTCCAGCACCTTGCAACAGCGCGGACAGTAACCGCGCCGCACCTTGATGGTGGGTTCGCCGCAGGCTTTACATTCCGCCATCTTCAGCTCCTCACGCGGCCGGCAATAACTGCATGGCGATCTCTTTTGATCGTTCGTAATGTTCGACGGCGCGTGGTCCTTCGTCCTCGGCCATCTTGCGCAACCGTGGACACCCGCTATCGAGTGAATCCATAACCTCAGCTCGGGTGGCTGCGCGGCCTTCACGGAACCAAAGTACCGCGTCCGGATCACCCATGCGACAGACATAGCCGGTCTCACCGTCAACCCGCACGATCTTGTAGCTGCGAGTTACCCAAATCAGCGCGACTCCAGGCTGACGCACGATATTCAGGTCAGACATCACCACGCCTTCGGGTAAACCCGCTTCTCGATAACCTGTCTCGCGTTGCGTGAGAAACGGACAACCCTTGACGGCAAATTCGGCGCACTCGCGATGGCTTGGCGGTTCACCCGAGACGCGATTGATCGCACACATCGGACCGATCACGAATGCCAGATGCTGGCCAAGACGTTGACCGCACAACCAGCAAAGATGGTTGTTCACGGCCAGGATGCGCTTGCGGTGGTCCTGAACTCTAAAATCGAATTCGCCGTTAACCTTCATGACGAACCACGGCACGGGATAACCGCGTGCGATCGGCAAGCGCCGCATGCGCTGCGGCACTTCGGGTAGTTCACTTCGATATTCGCTCATTAGTTGCTCCTTGCTTCTTCGAGAATTTCCTGCGCCAGCGCAGCCACGCCCGGCATGTCAGCGTAGCCGCGCGTCTGAATAAACTCGGCTATCGACTGCTCCATCGAAACGCCGCTCACCGTCACGCCAGCCCGCGTCACGGTTGGCTTGCCGTGAATCGGATTGATGCTGATGCCGGCCGCGCCCAGGCTTTCAAGATCAGCACGTAACGCCTCAACGTGCATGGCCGTTTCGAACATCTTGTCCACCTTGATGTAATTGCCCTGAATGTCCTCATGGCTTATTGACACCGCCGGTTCAGACACTCTGACGAATTTGGGCGCATCGGTTTCGTAATGCTCCACCTGGTCCGGATAGACCAGCAGGTAGCCGGCCTTCGTGCCGACGTCCGCCCAGGTCTGGTGCGTCAACGCGCCAATCGAATAGACGCCATTGCCGAAGTCTCGGTGATTATGGTAGTGGCCCACGAACACCCGGCCCAGTCCCAAGTTGGCCAACTCCGTGTCCGTAATGCCGGATGGCGGAATGTTCGGCAACACGTTATCCAGCGGCGCGTGAATAATCGCGTCTACTTCGGCCTCGCCGCTATGCTGACGAAGAATCTCGAAGAGCGCCTTCTTGGTCGGCTGCCAGGGCACCATCAGCACTACCCGGCCGCTTTCCGTCTCGATTAGTTCCGGCTTGTCTATCACCAGCGCGCCTACACCGGCCAGCGAGTTCAGCGCACTGCCAATGCGATCGCTCGTCTTGTTTTCCAGATCGTGATTGCCCGGCAACACCGTGAAGCTCATCCCTTCCTCTTCGGTGAGATAGCGAATCGCATCCAGCGTAGGCGTCAACACCGTGGGCGCCAGTTTACCGCGCACATGAAACAGATCGCCGGCGCAGAAAATCTCGTTGCCGTCAGCCTCCTTCAACACCATGGCCGCCTTATGTATCTCGTTCAGGATGATGCGCAGCCGCGAGTTAACGCCGTCGCTGTTCACCGTCGAGAACGCCGACCAGGCATGGAGATGCAGGTCACTCAAAATCAAATAGGGTTTTAGCTGACTCACGATACTCCTTTACTCGTTTCGGTTTGGGTTTGCCGTTATGGCACGTCTCACAGAGCCAGACTTCCCTTTGCCTTTTCTCGTCGAAGCCCTGATAGAAAGGGAATTTGGTGGCTCCGCAGCCGTCACAGACGGTGTTGGGAATGTCGCTTAAATCTTCTCTCGGTCGACCCATGGTGCCTCTTCATCCTTGGTTACCACCGGCCGCTGGCGAAAGATGTTCTCACTTATATCTTCCGCTGCCGCCTGCAGCTCCTCGATCGTAGATCGCACGCGCAGATCCTCGTCTGCCATTGATGCCAAATAATCGTCGTGTGCTCTTGCCATGCCTCTTCTCCGTTAAATAGTGAAGTGTGATAGGGGAAGTGTACCAAATTTGGGCACAAAAGTCAAGATGTGCTCGCCGGCCGATTGACCGTCATATTGGCCGGATGCGTATGGCCTTCGAAGTCAATGTGCATGACGTTAACGTCGTGAATGTCGCACCAGACCTGCAGGCCCTTGGCGGTCCAGCCTACGGCCAGTTTCTGGCTGTATTTCTGGCCGGTGCGCAGCCCGGCCAGGCACAGGCCGCAGTGGACATAAAGCTGAATCTGATTCGTATTCAGCAAGGGCGCCTCCCGGTCGATCTTCAAAGTCGCGTCGCACCCTTCGTGCTGACAGCTATTGATTGATTTTTCCTTGCTCATCGTCTGCCTCCTCTCAAAATGTTGGCCGTCGCCGCGACTTCTTCCGCCGCCTGCAATTTGCCATTGGTGGTTACAGTGCTCGTCGCGCTTCGCCAGCTATCTAAGGCATCAGCTCGGCCTGCACAGGCACGACGGCCAACTTCCTTAACTAAACATAGTTTCCAGAATCTATTACCAGCTAAGTAAGGTTGAATATGCCGACGTCAATCAGCCGGCCGTTCTCCGCCTGGCGCTTCTTGTTGATGTCGTAGCGATAGAGCGCGTACTCGTGGCCGTTCCAGTGCGACCGGGCATAGCCGACAGCATCAAGATCGTCCTTAGCCACGTCAACCCCAAAAGACTCCAGCACCGTCGCATCATCTGTGAAGCCGCTGATGGCCCGCCCGTCATAAACAATCCATACTGGCTCACTCATGGTTGCCTCGCTCTCACCTTATTTTGGTCGGCAGCATGATTACCGATCCCTCGCTCCGAACGCTGATATGGGCATTCATAAACAGCAGGCTTAGATAAGTCATAGCTTCCTCGAGCGCCGGGTTGTCATGCGTGCGCGTTTCTTTGGCCAGCTGGGCCGCCACTTTGCAGGTATGCGCCCATTGCTCTGGCGTCCACTCGCTATACGGTCGCTCGTAATTGTTTACCGTCATCGAGCTCCTCCTTAAGACAATCGGGGCAAAGGCGCGAATGCGGCGACAGGTTGCTTAACACTGCGCCGCCTAAATCAGTTGTCACTTCCAATAACCCACACTCCGCGCACCAGGGATCCGGCGTCTCTTTTGAAGAGCGTGGCCGATAGTCCGGATCGAGCACTGCCAGCGCCTCACGTGCGTGGCATGGCCCACAGCGACAGACGCTACCACAATGGTCTGGCTGACAGGGTTGATCCGCGGCCCACCGTAAGGCCTCGCGCTGATGGTAACTCGCCTTCATGCGGCCCGCTCCCTGTCGAGAACTGCCTGCATCTCCTGCCGCAGCAGTTCGGGACCTGGCGCGGTTCGGCCTTCACTCTCGAGCAACTGCCAAAGTCGTGAATAAAGGCCACCAGTTTCTGCCGACCGCATCACCTGAATGAGCGCCGGCGTCATCCGCCGATGGGCTTGCTGCCGGCTCATGTGCGCGTCGGCAAAGGCGCAGCCAAACGGCGCGACTGCGTGAATCGAACACTGATTGTCATCGGTCAGCCAATGGCAGCGGCGATTATCCGCACCTCGCCTTGGCACCAGCGTAGGAATCCGCTTTACCTCGCCTTCGTGAACCACCACCGCGCCAGGCGAAGCCAGTAGATGGTCACGCGCGAATTTCTCCGCATCCGTCTCTGCGAAATTTTTCATCAGTCGGGAAATGTCCGCAGGTATCAGCATCCCGGGCACAAACTCGCAGTTAATCTCACACATGCGGCAGCTGCATTTCGTGCGCGGAAACCCGAACTCGTGACGCTCAACCTCCGGATGCGCTTCTTCAACTATCTTGAGCGCGCCGTCGATCGCCATGCTCCAGGCATCGTAAAGGCCGCCGGCCAGCTCGCGGTCCTCGCAGCACTCAACCCACAGCGTGAACACCATCAGGGCGATGCATTGACCGCCCGTTAACAACTGCTCACCCCAACTCGGAATCGAGAACCTGGCCTCGCGAATCATGTGCAATGGCTCGGCGCAGGATTGGGTTTGCAGCTCGTCTGCGATCTGCATGCGCGTCTTTTGAGTCAGCTGGCGCAGGCGTGGCAGCATGCCCACGCCGTACCACATCACGGCCATGCGCATCGTGAATGTTTCT
>Ga0126379_10000895_pt1 | contig 17396 bp, 13 predicted proteins | sample PanSoiMetPlot_24_FD_92640 | JGI IMG/M metagenome (GOLD analysis project Ga0126379, IMG submission 92640) | Tropical forest soil microbial communities from Panama - MetaG Plot_24 | ecosystem: Environmental > Terrestrial > Soil > Tropical forest > Bulk soil | place: Panama | collected 2016-02-17
AACCCGAGATCGCACGATGCGCTACATGATTTCGAGACTAACAACCCGCAGCAACCGGCCAATTGAACCAGCTCGGCGCGCGGCCGGTTTCGGAACGCTTGCCTTCTGCGAGGGCGCTGCTAGCGGGCGTCGGTAGCGGCACCTGTTTCCTGAAACGCAGCTGATCACCGGTTCCCGAGTTGCGCGCGCAGCCACCCGGCGATCGGGTCCCATAGCATCTCCGGAGCACGGGCCGCCGACATCATGCCGACATGCCCGAGCTGCGGCCGCAGCACTGTGGCGTCGCCGATTGCGGTAGCCAGCGGCTCGGCGGAACTCGGCGGTACAATCCGGTCCCGGCCGGGCACCACGACGAGAGCGGGCCGGTTCAGTAGCTCGGGGTCGACCCGCTGCCCGCCAACCCGCCATACGCCGCGGCTTGGCTCATTCCCAGCATACCATGAGCGCATGCACTCACGGGCCACCTCGAGTGCCAGGGGGACACCGTCATTCACCCAGTCTTCGAGTGCGACGAAGGTGCGGGCTTCCTCGCTGTCGGGATCGAGCGCCGCGAACCGCGCGAATTTGCGTTCGGCGCCGAAGGGATCGAGGATGAAAAAAAGGTATTGAATCACATCGACCGGAACAGTGCCCCCAGTGCCGCAGAAAAGCGGCAGGTAATCGGCGACCAGGCCGAGCGGCTTGGCCTGCTCGGCGCGCTCCGCATGAAAATCCCACGGGGTCGCAAGCAGCGCGAGGCAGGCGGTCTCTCCCGGATGCCGCAAGGCGAGCGCAAGGGCGAGCAGCCCGCCCATGCAGTAGCCGAGAATCCCGATCGGTTCTCGGGTGATCCGGCGCGCAGCGCCAAACGCGCATTCGAGCCGTTCCCCGATATAGTCGGTCAAACCAAAATGGCGCTCTTCCTCGCCAGGGGCGCCCCAATCGATAGCGAGCAGCCGCAAGCCTCTGCCCGCCAGATGCCGCAGAAAGCTGTGCTGCGGAAGGAGATCCAAAACGTAATGCCGGTTGATCAAGGACGGCACGACCATGACCACGGGGCCAGCTTGCTCGCGGCCATAATCGAGGAGCCGCGTAGTGCCTTCCCGCCACAAGACCGGGACCGCCTCCTTTGCGCGACGGAAGGGATGCCGGCGGTAGGCTTCCAAGCCGGCGAGATAAGATTGGGCGCGGCGTCCGATCTCGTCGTAGAGAGCTGCTGCCACCTTATCCGAGCCGAGCGCGTCGATTTCGGCGGCGAGGGCGCGCAGCCTCTCGCCGGCCGCGCTCGACGGCGGCGACACGGTCCTCAAGATCGGCAACGCGGCGCAAGAGCTCAGCCACAACATCGCCGCGCTCGCCAGATGGGCGGGCAGCGGGCGCGGCGTCAGCCGGCGGTCTGGCTTGCCGGATTTGGGCGCCCGCGTCGCGGTCACGTGGCCCCGGGACGTTGGCGAGGGTCGAGCCGGCCTTGATCCAGCATTGCAGCGCCTCCACTTCGGAGGCATCGGAGAGGAGCGCGGTGAGGTAATCCTCCCATAAGCTCAGGAAACGGCGGGCAAGGTCCGAAGCGTCGGCCATCGCGCAGAATATAGGCCCTGTCCCCGGCTGGGGAAGCGCCCGCTCGCCCGTCGGCGCGTCTTTGATGAGGCGGTCGCACCAAAACAATGTATTGTTGCAGGGGGAGACTTTGTCCGAGGCGAGATACGGCGCACATGAACACCCCGAACCGCGATAACCCGAGCCACACCAAACCGGTCGTCGTCAAGAAATACGCCAACCGCCGCCTCTACAACACTGCGACCAGCAGTTACGTCACGCTCGACGATCTCGCAAAGATGATCAAGGAGGGCGGCGATTTTGTCGCTACTGATGCGAAAACCGGCGAGGACATCACGCGGTCGGTGCTGACGCAGATCATCGTCGAGCAGGAGCAAAAGGGTCAGAACCTGTTGCCGATCAGCTTTTTGCGGCAGCTGATCAGTTTCTATGGCGACAGCATGCAGTTTCTGGTGCCCGGCTATCTCGAACAGGCGATGATCGCGTTCGCGCGCAATCAGGAACAGATGCGTAAGAACCTGCAGGCGACGTTCGGGATGTTCCCGTTCGGGCAATTCGAAGAGGTCAGCAAGCAGAATATTGCGTTGTTCGAACGCGCGCTGAAGATGCTGACACCTTACGGGCGTGAGGAAAAGCCGGCGCCGATGGAGCCGGAGGGCCAGAAGACGGAAAGTGAGGATCCGCGCCTGAAGCGCCTGGAAGCACAGATCGACAGCCTGACGCGCCAGCTTGAAGAATTGGGGCGCGAACGCCAGAACCGCTAGCCGAACGGAGGCAATCTGCGATGCTTGAGACTTTCGAGGGCAGCTGCCATTGCGGTGCAGTGCGGTTCCGAATTCGCGCCGATCTCGAAACGATGCTCGAATGCAACTGCTCCGTCTGCACGAAGAAGGGCATCCTGCATCTGATCGTCCCGCCGGAGCAGTTCGAGTTGCTGCAGGGTGAGCCGGAGCTCGCGACGTATCAGTTCAACACAAACACGGCGAAGCACACCTTCTGCAGACATTGCGGAATGCACCCGTTCTATGTGCCGCGGTCGGATCCGGACAAAATCAGCGTCAACGCCCGCTGCCTCGACGGCATTGATCCCGCCGCGCTGCGGCCGCGCCGCTTTTTCGACGGCCGGAACTGGGAAGCGGCCTACGCGGCGCGGCGCGCCGCCGACCGCCCATAAGAAAATCCGCTCCGGTCCTCTTCGTCACACCGGCCCGCGGGCCCGCGCGGCGCGCTGCCCGAAGACAGGCTCCGGCCGGTGCCCATAGCCGGAATAGATCCCAGCCTGCGCCGGGATGACGCGAGACATCGATCAAATCGGCCGGATCGGCCGGGTGACCTCCGCCAACCAACGCGCCGTCTCTTGGTCAACGATCGGCGACAGGGTTTCCCGGACCCTCTGGTGGTAGTCGTCGAGCCAAGCGATTTCGTCATCGTCCAGGAGCGCAGGATCTATCAGGTTGCGATCGATCGGGGCCAAGGTCAGCGTCTCGAAGCCCAGCATTTCGCGCTCGCCCACCGCCTCGGCCGGCTGGACCAGAACGAGATTTTCGATCCTGATCCCATAAGCGCCGGCCTTATAATAACCGGGCTCGTTCGAGATGATCATCCCGGGCAAGAGCGCCTGCGCGTTCGGGGCCTTCGAGATGCGCTGCGGTCCCTCGTGGACGCCGAGATAGCTGCCCACGCCGTGTCCGGTGCCGTGATCGTAGTCCAGGCCCTTTTCCCAGAGGGCGCGGCGCGCGAAGGCATCGAGCTGGGTCCCGGTGGTGCCCTTCGGAAACTGCGCCATGGCCAGCGCGATATGACCCTTCAGCACACGGGTGAAACGGTCGCGCATTTCTTGCGTCGGCTCGCCGATGGCTATCGTGCGCGTCACATCCGTCGTCCCGTCGAGATATTGCGCGCCGGAATCGAGGAGGTAGAGGGTGCCGGGTTCGAGCCGTTTCTCGGTCTCGGACAGTGCCCGATAATGAACGATCGCGCCGTTTGAGCCGGCGCCGGATATCGTCGGGAAGCTCAGATCGCGAAAGTTTTCGTTCTCGCGTCGGAACGCTTCGAGCCGGTCGCTCGCCCCAATTTCGGAGAGCCCGCCCTTCTGGCTCTCCCGCGCGAGCCAAGCGAGGAACCGCGTCAGAGCTGCGCCATCACGGCGGTGCGCGGCCCGTGTCCCGTCGACCTCCGTCGCATTCTTGCACGCTTTCGCCAAGAGGCATGGATCGGCGGCGCGATGAATTCTCGCCCCGACGGCTGCTAGCCGGTCGAAAACCCACGCGGCGGCGGTGGCCGGATCGACTTGTACCCGGCCCCCCTCGGTAGCGAGATCGTCGAGCGCCGATCCCAGCCTATCGGGCTCCGCTATGGTCACTTGATTGCCGAGATGGCGCTCCAGACCCGGAACGAGCTTGCGCCGATCGATGAACAGTGTGACCGAGCCATCCTGGCGAAGAATGGCAAAAGACAGTGGCAGAGGCGTATGGGGCACGTCGCCGCCGCGGATATTGAGCAGCCAGGCGATCGACTCGGGCATCGTCAGAACGACCGCCGCGACACCCTCTTGCTGCAAAGCGCGCCCTAGCCGGGTACGCTTTAACTGCGCGCTTTCGCCAGAAAAGCGTTCGGGATGGGGGACCACCGGGGCGAGCGGCGCGGCCGGCTGCCCGGGCCAGATGCGGTCGACCGGATTATCCGAAATCGCGCGCAGCTCTGCCCCGGCCCTTTCCGCGGCGCCACGGAAACGGTCCACCTCCTGCGGCGTATGCAACCACGGGTCATAAGCGAGAACAGCGCCTCCACTCAACGCGCTGGCGATCCATTGCGCCGCCGGCTCGTCGATCAGGTGGCGGATCTCGAAAAGGCCGGTAGCGACTTGTGCGGCGGCCTGCAGCGTATAGCGTCCATCGACGAACAGGGCGGCGCGGTCGCGCAGTACGACTGCGAGCCCAGCCGAGCCGGTAAATCCGGTAAGCCAAGCGAGGCGTTGTCCGCGGGGCGGGACGTATTCACCCTGATGTTCGTCGGCGCGGGGGACGACGAAGCCGTCGAGACCACGTGCTGCGAGCTCTTGCCGCAAGCGTCCGAGACGCTCGGAGCGGGGAAGCCGCTCGAAGTCCTCGGCGGCAAGGCCATCGCGATAGCCGGCCGCCATGGCGGCGCGCAGCACCTCGAGCTGGCCGGCGAGCTCTTTTGTCATAGGATCGGCAACCAGGATATGCCAACTGGTCGCGACGCCGGCCGGCGCAGCCAGCACGCCCCGGACCAAGGCTTCTATACCGTCCGCGTCGTAGTCTGATCCCGCCGCCTGCAATAAACGCGCGAGCTCAAGGCGATCCGGTTGCGTCGAGCTTACTGTCATTGCGACACCTCCTTCTCGCATCCCGCGTGCCGAGGCACATCTCCGCATGGCTGGCTTGCAATGACAAGGCTGTTCTTTCCGCGATGCAGCACCAGATCTTGTGCGGCGCAGCAAAGCGCGCGGGAGTACGAGTCATGTCCGTAGTTAACTTCCTCATCTCGACCGGGAAAGCCTTTGCCGAGTGGCGGCGTCGGCAACACGCTTACGCGGAGCTGATGGCGCTGGATGATCGTTCGCTCGCCGATATCGGGATTCACCGCTCACAGATCGGTGCGCTGATCGAGGGTGTTCGAGTACCAGATCCGCCTCTGCCGCCGACCGGCCTCCCGAAGCATGAAAAGTTCGCACGGCGGAAGGAAGCCTGACCGGCCCTTCGCCAAAACGGGATTCGCAGATGGGGGCTTCGGCCCCCATCGTCATGTCCGCCCTCGGTCGCCGGCGCATGACCAGGGTCGACCACCCATCGATAACCACCCTATAATCGAGCACGATACCGCAGCCGCGGTGGGGAGCGAGCACGATCGGCTCCTGCCGACACAGCAATCCGGACAGCACGGCGCGCCCACCGTGCTCCAGGTTGCGAGCCAAATCGGCCGCCAAAAGCGCCAGCGGGCGCGCCAGAATGTTCGACAGGATCAGATCATGGCGAGAATTGCGGATCGTGCGGTGGCAATAACCAGCGGCCCTGCGAACTTTCACCAGGTTTGCGACGCCGTTGCGCGCGGCATTATGGCGGGCGACGGCGACAGCGCCCGCATCGATATCGGCCGCAATCACCTTCCGGTGCAAAAGCTTTGCCGCGGCAATCGAGAGAATGCCGGTTCCGGTTCCGATGTCGAGCGGTTTGCGAAAGGGGCGCCGCCGCGACAGGCGCTCGAGGGCCGCTAAGCAGGCGCGGGTCGATGGATGCTCGCCGGTACCGAACGCCGTCGCCGCATCCACCGCGATCGGGATAGCGCCTGCTGGCACGGCGCCGCGAAAATGTGAGCCGAATACAAAAAACTGGCCGATCCGCAATGGCGGAAAGGCGGCCTGATTTTCCGCCAGCCAGTCGCGCGCCGGCAACTTTTCTTCGCTGATATCGACGAGGGCGCCGTCCGCGGCAATAGCGGTGAGAGTGACCCTTGCCTTGAGGTCAGGCGTCAGCGACGGGAATGGTGAATAAGCCTCTATCCGCCACTCTTCCGGCGCAGTCTCAAAGGCCGATACGGCCGCGGCGGTTTCGTCGAGGAGCGCGAAAACAGCGTTGGCTGCATCAGCGCTACGGATCCGAGCCAGGATCCGCCATACCGCCTGCATGTGGCGCGCCCCTCACCCCGACCCGCTCCCCGCGAGCGGGAAGAGGGACGAAAGATTCCCCCGCCCGGCGTCAGCGGGGAGAGCCCCCGGACGGCCGCCTGCAAAAACGGGCGTTCCGGGGGTGGGTGAGGGGGCAACATCACGCGCGCTCGACATATGCGTCCATGACCTTCTTGTCGCCGGCGATGTCGAAGCGGATTGCGAGCTTGTTGTCCTCGACCTCGGTGATCGAGCCGTAGCCGAATTTCTGATGAAAGACGCGGTCGCCGACACTAAAGCCGCCGACTTTGTGCACTTCCTCGCCGCGGCGGGGAACGGGCCCGCTGCTGACCAGCAGGGGTCTTCGGAGGGAGGCTGCCGGTTGCCAGGGGGCCGCTGCGGCCGGCACATCGATCGTGCTCGCCCATCCGGAATCCCACGCAGCCCCCGGCTGCAGACCGAGTTCGGCCATAACCTCGATATGCTCTGTCGGCAGTTCGTCGATAAAGCGCGACCGGATCGCATTCTGCCACTGTCCGTGAATGCGGCGGTTGGCGGCAAATGAGACATAGGCGCGGTGCCGCGCGCGGGTCAGTCCGACATAGGCAAGGCGGCGCTCCTCTTCGAGCGCGGCGAGGCCGTTCTCTTCCATCGCCCGTTGGTTCGGGAACAAGCCGTCCTCCCAACCCGGCAGGAACACTGTGTCGAATTCGAGCCCTTTGGCGCTATGCAAGGTCATCAGATTGACCATGTCGCCGCCGGCTTCTGCGGCGTTGTCCATGACCAGGCTGACATGCTCGAGAAAGCCGCCGAGATTCTCGAACTCGGCCATTGCGACGACGAGCTCCTTGAGGTTTTCGAGGCGGCCGGCGGCGTCGGGTGAACGGTCTGCTTGCCACATCGCCGTATAGCTAGACTCGTCGAGCACGATCTGCACGAGATCGGTATGCGATGTAGTTTCGGCCTGCGCCCGCCAGCGGTCGAGCGTGGAGATAAAGGCCGCAAGCGCGTTGCGCGCGGCGGGTCTGAGCCGGTCGCGGACGGTCAACACGCGTGCTGCTTCGACGAGCGGCAACCGCTCGGCGCGCGCTAGGCTGTGCAGCTCCTGCACGGTAGCGCTGCCGATACCGCGCCGCGGTACGTTCAGAATGCGCTCGAAGGCAAGATCATCGGCCGGCTGATTGATCAGGCGGAGATAGGCGAGTGCGTCCCGGATCTCCTGGCGCTCGTAGAACCGTGGCCCGCCGATGACCCGGTAGGGCAGCGCCAGCGAGATGAACCGCTCTTCGAATTCGCGGGTCTGGAAACTCGCCCGCACGAGGATCGCGATCTCGCTGAGCACGTGACCGTTGCGCTGCAACGCCTCGATCTCGTCGCCGACCCAGCGGGCTTCATCTTCCGCGTCCCAGACGGCGCGCACGACGACTTTTTCGCCTTCGCTTGCGCTGGTCCAAAGCGTCTTGCCGAGCCGCCCGCGGTTCTGCGCGATCATGCCGCCCGCTGCGCCGAGAATGTGCGGGGTCGAGCGGTAGTTCTGCTCGAGCCGGATGATTATCGCCCCCGGGAAATCCTTCTCGAAGCGAAGGATGTTGCCGACTTCGGCACCGCGCCAGCTGTAGATCGACTGGTCGTCGTCGCCGACACAGCACAAATTGCGGCGCCGCTGGGCGAGCAGGCGCAGCCACAAATATTGGGCGACGTTGCTGTCCTGATATTCGTCCACGAGCAGATACCGGAAGCGCCGCTGATAGTCGGCTAAGACGTCGGGATTACTGGTGAACAGCGTCAGGTTGTGCAGCAGCAGGTCGCCAAAATCGACCGCGTTCACCGTCGTCAGGCGTTCCTGGTATTGGCGATAAAGGTCGATCGCCCGGCCATGAGCGAACCCGTCAGTGTCGGCGGACGGAACTTTTTCGGGGCCCAGCCCGCGGTCCTTCCATCGCTGGATTTGGGCGAGCAGAAGGCGCGCGGGCCAGCGCCGCTCGTCGATGTTCTCGGCCTGGAGGATCTGTTTCAGGAGCCGGATCTGGTCGTCTGTATCGAGGATTGTGAAGCTGGTCTTAAGCCCGATCGCCTCGGCGTGCCGGCGTAGAATGCGCGAGGCGACCGCATGAAAGGTCCCAAGCCAAATCCCTTCGGTGCGCCGGCCGATCATTGCTTCAAGCCGCCCGTGCATCTCACGCGCGGCCTTGTTGGTAAAAGTGACCGCGAGCAGCTCGGCCGGCAGGGCCCGCCCGGTGGCCAGGATATAGGCGAGCCGCGTGGTCAGCACCTTGGTCTTGCCGGTCCCTGCGCCGGCCAGCACCAGCACCGGTCCGTCGATTGCTTCGACAGCGCGGCGCTGCGCCTCATTGAGCCCCGCCAGGTCGCAGACCTCGGTATTCGTCGGCCGGGCAATGACAGCAGGATCGGACATTCTCTGCATGATATAGCAACAAGTCGGAGAAGGTGCAGACCCGTCGACCGCGGTGGCAACTCGCACTCACCAGAGCCGCGCGGACGGGGTCGGAGCCTTCCCCGGAAAGTTCGGTTTTCAGCGGCGTTGTTAGTTAACATAGGGTCGATGCACGCCGCGATCGTCCTGCTCATTCTGATCCTGACCTATATCGGCATGGCCGCCGGAAGGATCGCGTGGCTGCAGGTCGACCGTACCGGCATCGCGCTGCTCGCGGTGATTGCGCTGCTGGCGAGCGGCCAGATGACCCTCGATGATTTCGGCAGCGCCGTCGACCTGCCCACCCTCGCCTTTCTCTTCGCGATGATGATCATCTCGGCCCAGTTCGCCGAATCGGGGTTTATCGATCTCTGCGCCCGGACGATCACCGAAAGCCGCCGCGGAGTCGCGACCTTACTGGCATTGACGGTCGCCATTGGCGGCGGGCTCTCGGCTGTGCTCGCCACCGACATTCTGATCATTGCGATCTCGCCTCTCTTGATCGCCGGGGCGCAGAGCCGCGGGCTCGACCCCCGCCCGCTGGTCATTGCATTGGCGGCGGCGACCAATGCGGGCTCGGCCGCTACCTTGATCGGCAACCCTCAAAACATTCTGATCGGGGCGCTCGGCCGGCTCGATTTTTGGACATTTCTCGCGATCTGCGCCGTGCCGGCCCTGTTCACCCTGGTGGTGGTCTTCTTCGTCGTGTGGCTGCAGTGGCGCACCCGCATTACTCGAACGGTGCTCGCCGCGACGCTCGATGCGCCGCCGATCACCATCCACCCGCTCGACCGCAATCAGACGATCAAAGGAGTAATCGCGCTGGTGGCGCTTCTCGCTCTGTTTGCGACCCCGCTGCCGCGCGAGACCGGAGCGCTGATCATCGCCGCTTTGTTGCTGGCCAGCAGGAAAATCACGAGCCGCAGGATGATTGCGGCCGTAGACTGGCCGCTGTTGCTTCTCGTCGCGTGCTTGTTCGGGATCACCGGGGCGCTCAACCACGCCGGTATTGCCGCTGACATTCTCGATTTCCTGACCGAGACGGGGCTGTTGCCCGGCAGTCTCGTGCTTCTGGCCCCCTACAGCGTGCTCGCCAGCAACACGATCGGCGGGGTACCTGGCGCGATGCTCTTTCTGCAGTTGTGGCCGACCGCGCCGCCCGGCGTGCTCTATGCGCTGGCGCTGTTGTCGAGCCTCGCCGGCAATCTGCTGCTGACCGGCAGCCTGACGAACGTGCTGATCGCCGAGCGGGCCGAGCGCATGGGGGCTGGGCTGATCTTTGTCGAACACGCTCGCGCGGGGGTTCCGATCGCCGTCGTATCGATTGGTTTTGCGATGTTTTGGTTGGCGTTGACGCAGACCCTGCCGATCTTACCGCAAGGATAGACGCCAGCGTGGCGAGCGAGCTAGAAGGGCGGCGAGGAGGATCAGCGTGTCGTCTCGCTCCGTGCGCATCGGTACCCGCGGCAGCCCGATGGCATTGCGCCAGACCGCGCTTGTCCGTGACCGCCTGGTCGCGCCTAATCCTGAGCTCGCGGCCGCCGGGGCGATCGAGGTCATAACCATCCGCACTACTGGCGACCGTGTGCAAGACCGCCTGCTCGCCGAGATCGGCGGCAAGGGGCTCTTCGCCAAAGAGATCGAGGAAGCGCTGCTCGCCGGGCGGATCGATCTCGCGGTGCATTCGCTGAAGGATTTGGAGACCTGGCTGCCGGAGGGGCTGGCGATCGCTTGCGTGCTGCCGCGTGACGATCCGAGAGACGCGCTCTTGGCGGCCCGCGGGACCACCCTTGCGTCCTTACCCCAAGGCGCGAGGGTCGGCACCGCTTCGTTGCGGCGCCAAGCCCAATTGCTGTTGCACCGCCCGGATCTGCGGATAGTGCCGGTCCGCGGCAATGTGAATACCCGCATCCGCAAGCTCCACGCCGGCGGGGTCGACGCTCTCGTGCTCGCAGTATGCGGTCTCGAGCGCCTCGGTGAGGCCGGGCTCGCGACCGAGATCCTGCCTCGCGAAATCATGCTGCCGGCGGTCGGCCAGGGCGCGCTCGCCATCGAATGCCGCGCCTTCGACGAGCCAATGCGTCAGCTGATCCAACCGCTGCATGACCAGCTCAGTGCAGTTTGCGTAGGGGCCGAACGTGCCATGTTGGCGTCCCTCGACGGCTCGTGCCGTACGCCGATCGCCGGGCTCGGCGAGGTCGTGGGCGACCGGTTCATTCTCGATGGATTGCTGCTGAAGCCGGACGGCAGCGCCGCTATCCGGGGCCGGCGAGAGGGAGAGCTGCGTAACGCCGAGAGGCTCGGGACCGAACTCGGCAGGGAATTGCGGGATCGGGCAGGCCCCGGCTTCGGGCTTGGCTAACCAGGAATGGTCTTCGGGCCGAGCTTACCTCCGCCTTGGCAGGTTTGCGCGCGCAGCCAGTCCTCCGCGGATAAATGGCCTTGATAGACTTCCGAATATAACCCGACAGGCCAGGTCAGCACGAAGACGATGTTATTGACCACATCGGTGTTTCGGTTTGGACACGGGCCGGGGAGGATAAAGCCGATCGCCAGCAGCGCGATCCCGACCGCCAAATAGAGACCGACGAGCGCGCGCATAGGTTCCGTTCAAAGAAGGGTCACCGCCGGGGTTCTTAGCCCGAACCCCTTGCCCGCGTCTGCTCGCGGAGGGCGAGAGGAAGCAATTTACTGGAGCGCTACTCGGCGGCTTGCGCGAGCGGGCGCACCGCAGCGCGCATTTGCATTTCATAGGCGTCGCGCCAATCGATCTTTGCGTCGGCCACGAAATCGCCGCTGCGAACCAAGAGGCAGATCTCGGGATCGTCGACCCCGGGCGGGGCCGTACCGTCCTTTTGCAGCGCCCGCGCGGCACGCAACAGGCGGCGCCGCGTGCGGGCAATCATAATGTCGCTCGGTCCCAGATTCTCGAAATCGTGGTCGGTGATCCCGCCCATACTTTCGGTCACCGCCTGATCCTGGCCGTGAATGCTGGCGATGCCCGTATAGGTCTCGCCGCTCTTCTGCGCCTCGCGGTCGATCATCCAATCATTAGACGGGTTCTGGGTGAGCCGCCAACGGCCGTACCAGTCGGTCGTATTCGGCAGGTAGTCGAAGCCCAAGCGCGACCCCGGCACCATCTGCCCGTTCTTCAGCGGGCGCATCGAGGGCGGCGAGCCGCGCCAGCTGAGGCTCACGAACATCGTGTGCATGTCGTCCATCGGGACCCAGGCGCGGCTATTGACGCGGTCGAACGGGCCCTGCGGCGTCTGCGTCCAGAACGGGAACAGGAAATTGGCGAAGCGCCAATAGGTCTGGCCCGGCTCCGCTGTGCGGTGGGCGCAGTACGTCGTGCCGTAGCTCGTGTCGGCGACATGATATTCGGGCGCCCGGTTGGTCACCGCCCAGCGCAGCAGGCTGTCCGGCGCCACTTCCTCGGGCTGGATACTGCCGGTGTGCAGGAAGCCGAAATGCGAGGTGTCGATGTCGCCTTCGAGCGCCTGCAGCCAGTTGCATTCGCGCTGCACGAACGCGATCTGCAATTCGGCCTCGGACATCAGCGACGCTTCGATCGCCGGCAATGGCGGCGCCTCGGTGCGAGCGCCCATATAGACCCAGATCAGACCGTTGCGCTCAGCCGTCTTGTAGGCCTTGGCCTTGACCTTGTGCTTGAAGTCCTGGTGCGGTGGCGCGTTCGGCATGTCGACGCAATTGCCCGCCGTGTCGTATTTCCAGCCATGATAGACGCAGCGAATGCCGTTCTCCTCGTTGCGTCCCAGGAACAAGGAGGCGCAGCGATGCGGGCAGCGGTGATCCATGATCCCGACCCGGCCCGAGCTGTCGCGGAAGGCGATCAGCCTTTCGCCGAGCAGCATCAGCCGCATCGGCGCCCCATCGCGCTCGAGCTCGGACGACATCGCCGCAGGGATCCAATACTGCCGCATAAAGTCGCCCATTACCGTGCCGGGCCCGACACGGACCAGATCCTCGCTGTCCTTGCGCTTGCTCATTACTTACCTCACGACCAGAGGGCAAAGCCGAGACCGGTGCCGGATCCCGCGGGAGTGCGGTACCCCGGCACGTAGCTCGACCACCTGAAGTCGAGATGTTCCGCGGCGCCGGCGGTGCAGATCCACATGCGGATCTCCGAACTGCCGGAATTGAGCTTGTGCCGCGGTAATGATTGCAGGGCATCGGCATCCTTGCGCGCACAAGCGTCGATGACGCCGCGGTCGAGGTCCTCGTCGACAACGAAATGACTGAGCCCGCCCGAGCCGACAATGCCGATGCGGGCGTCACCCGGATAGCTCTCGACCGCTTCGCGGATCGCCTGGCCGAGCTTGTAGCAGCGCCGTGGGGTCGGCTGGTTCGGCGGAAAATAGGTGTTAATAAAAACCGGCACCACCGGCAGCGTTTCGTCTTCCATAAGCCGTTTGCGGACGAAGGCGAAGGCGTGTCCCTCCCCCTTTTCTTCCGGCAGGGCGTCGGATGATACGGGGTCGAACTCGCGATCGACCAGCGCGGTGATCAGATGGAGCGCCAAGTCGCTTTCGACCGGGTATTCGCGCGGCTCTTTTTCCTCATAATACCGGGCGTTTGCCCGCCTTGCCCAATCGGGGCCGGAAAAGCCGTTCGGCGGCACGTTGCGGATGGTCTTGCCGTGGTAAATTACGAATCCCGGCAAATTGTCGTCGTGATAGAGTTCCTTGTGATCATCGCCGACAATTATCAGTGCATCGAGCTCAGCGCGCCGCACCGCGTCTCTTAGATGGGCAACTCCGGCTTGCGCCGCGGTATGCCGGGCGGCCATACGCTCCGGCGTCAGCTCGGCCGCGACATGCGGCTCCACCCGGCTCAACAATTCCTCGTAAGTTGCTGGTCTTCCTTCCTTGTCGAGGAATTCACGAACCCCGTCGCGGTCGATAAATCGCGGCCAGTCTTCTGCGGGCGTGTTGAGCATCGGCGTATGTGAGGTGCCGATTCCTAGGACGAGCTTCGCCATCGGGGCTCCTTCCTGTACGGCCGTGGCGGCCGGAAACGGAGCGTATTGTTGATCGGCGGGGGAGGTCAACATTGCCGGTTGGATCCGGCTAGTCATGACGCATTTCCAAATATCGGGTGTACCACTTGATCGCCCTGCGCGATGCCGAGCCGCTCGGCCGTTCCGCCGTTCAGCTCGATGACCGCGCGAACCGGCGCGGCCGCAGTGATAACATCATCCGATTGGGGAACCGCGCGCTGCTGTATGTTGACGATCTTGCCCCGCGCGTCGACGAACAGCATGTCGAGGGGAATCAGGGTATTGTGCATCCACATCGTTGCTGTAGTCGGGTGCTTGTAGTCGAACAGCATGCCGGCGTCCGGCGCCAGACTTCGCCGGAACATCAATCCTTGCACCATCTGCGCCGGGGTTTCGGCAACCTCGATCTGGAACCGGTGCCGCCCAGTGGGACTGATGATCGTCAGCTCAGATCGCGGAAATTGCTGAAGCTCGGCCGCGACTACAACCCAGGATAGACCCGATGCAGCCGAGGCCAAGCCTGCAAAAACGGCTCGGCGAGTAATCATGCTCAAGGTGCTCTGGGTTTCGCCGTGAAAAAGGGCATTTCCGACATGTCCGAGAGGCAAGGTTCCTTATCGGGAATTCGGCGGGTCGGTCAACAATCTGCGAGATCTGCTGGCATCCACTTTGGGCAGCACTTGTGAGGAACAGCGCCTGCCGGTACCTTCTCGGCGGCCGCCATGCCCGATACCATTCAGACCGTTTTCGCTGTAACGGCCCTGCTCGGGCTCGTGAGCCTCCTGCTGCCGCTCGCAGAACGGTTCTCGATCCCTTATGCCGTGCTGCTAGCCTTGGTCGGGATTGCAATCGGCGGGGCCGCCAACCTTCCCTTCGCGATCCAGCCTGGCGGCATTCTTGGCGATATCATCAGCTGGCTGCGCGATTTCGGCCTCACCGCCGAATCTCTGCTCTATGTTTTTCTGCCGGCGCTGTTGTTCGAGGCCGCGCTCGGCGTCGATGTGCGTCAGCTCAGCGACGAGATGGCGACGGTGCTCCTCCTTGCCGTCATCGGCGTAATTGTCTGCACTTTGGTCGTTGGCTTCGCGCTGTGGCCGATTGCCCCCGTCGGTTTCCTTGCCTGCATCATCCTCGGCGCGATCATCGCGACCACCGACCCGGTCGCGGTGGTCGCGGTCTTTCGCGACATCGGTGCGCCGCGCCGCCTGTCGACTTTGGTCCAAGGGGAGAGCTTGTTCAACGACGCGGCGGCGATCGCAATTTACACGCTTGCGGTCGCGGTGCTGGCCGGTCATCGGCCATCGAGTCCGGTCGAAGGTATACTCACCTTTCTGCGCCAATTCGGCGGCGGCCTTATGGCTGGCTATCTTGCCGGATGGTTCGTCACACTTTTCATGCCGATCTTGCGGGCCAGCCGCTTAGCGGAAGCGACGCTGACCATTGGCTTTGCTTATGTGATCTTCATCCTCTGCGACCACTACCTCGGTGTTTCCGGGGTCGTGGCGGTCGCCACTGCGGCACTTGTGATCAGTACAGCAGGGCGTCGCCGATTGTCGCCTTCGAACTGGGAAAGCCTTGTCGTCACCTGGGAGCAGCTCGCGTTTTGGGCGAGTTCGCTGATCTTTCTGTTCGCGGCGATGCAAACCCCCGATCTCCTCGTAAGAGCGAGTTGGGGTGATCTCGCGTTGCTCGCCGCGCTGATCATCGCCGCGCTCGTAGCGCGTGCGCTGACGCTGTACGGGCTGATGCCGACGCTGAGTTTTGCCGGAATTGCAAAACCGATCGACGACAATCACCGGCTCGTCATGCTGTGGGGCGGAATGCGTGGTGCGGTTTCGCTCGCGCTTGCTCTTGCCGCGACCGAAAATTCGACGCTGCCTCCCGAAGTCCGTCAGTTCGTCGGGATCCTCGCGACGGGGTTTGTGCTGTTTACTCTGCTGGTGACCGCGCCGACGATGCGCCCGCTGATGCGTCTTCTGAAGATCAGCAGCCTGGCGCCGGCGGAGGCCGCGGTCAGCCAACGGGTGATCGGGCTGTCGCTTTCTTCGATTCCGCAGGAGATCGAGATCGTAGGGCGCCAGCATCAAATCGCCCCGGAGATCGTCGCCGAGGTCACCAAAGTCTACGACGGCCATACGCACGAGCCGGTCGAGACAGCGGTCGAGGATAGCCAGCTTCCAGCTGAGCTCAGAGAGCGGGTGGCGCTTTACGTGTTGGCCGAGCGCGAGCAGGAATTTTGCCTCGACTATTTCGAGAGCCGCACGGTGTCGCGGCGGGTGGCCGCAACCCTTCTCGCCCATGCAGCGCGGCTGCGGGACGGGGCGCGCAGCGAGGGAATCGAAGGTTATCAGAGGGCGGCCGCACGCATTCGGACATTCAATCCCACCCTGCGCCTGTTTCTTGCGGTTCATCATCGGATTGGTATTGCCCGGCCTCTCGCCCGGCTGCTCGCGGACCGCTTCGAAGTCCAATTGGCCGCCCGGTTCGTGCTGCAAAATTTGATCGCGTTCAACCGCCAGCAAATCGCGGAGGTATTCGGGGCAGGTCCGACCGCCGCGATGGCGCAGCTGCTCGATCACCGCTTTAGCGCGGTCGATCAGGCGATCGCGGCTTTGAAGCTCCAATATCCGATCTACGCGCGTCAGCTCGAGGTTCAATTCCTGGCCCGCACAGCGGCCCGCCTCGAGGAGGAGCGGTACCGCCGATTACGGGCGGAATCGATCATCAACCAGGACATGTATGAGGACCTGCAGCGCAAGCTGCGGCCGCGCCGCCGCGCCGTGGAGGCACGGCCGACCCTCGATCTTGGGCTCAAGCGCGAGGAGTTGGTCAGCAGGGTCCCGATGTTTGCCGCTTTGGATGCAAAAGCGCGGCGTTCCGTCGCCCGCCTATTGCGCCCACGCCTTGCCGTCCCCGACGAGGTGATCGTTCGGAAAGGCGAGAGGGGCGATGCGATGTACTTCATATCTTCGGGAGCGGTCGAGGTGCGCATATCGCCGACCTCTGTTCAGTTGGGCAGCGGGGATTTTTTCGGAGAGCTTGCCCTGCTCGTCGCCGATCGCCGCAATGCCGATGTCATCGCTCTGGGCTATTGCCAGCTGCTCAGCCTGGCTGCGCGCGATCTGCATCGCCTGTTCGGCACCGAGCCGGCCTTGCGTGATCAAATTCATGCCGTTGCGCAGGCGCGCACGGCGGCGGCACAAGCCGGATGACCCGCAAACCCCTCCACCCATCGACGATTGCTGCGCAAGGGCTGGGCTGGACGGATGCGGCGACGGGCGCGGTTGTGCTGCCTGTGCATACCGCGACGACCTTTCTGCGGGATCGCGACAACCAGTATCGGCGCGGGCGCAGCTATGGACGCGCAGACAACCCCAGCTACGACCAGCCGCAGGCCGTGTTGACCGCGCTCGAGGGCGGCGCGGCATCGCTCCTGTTTTCCTCGGGCATGGCAGCAGCCGCTGGCGTTTTCCAATGCCTGCCGCGTAACAGCCATATGGTGGCCCCGCGGGTCATGTATTGGGGGTTGCGCTCCTGGCTGAAGAATTTTGCTGCGGCTTGGGGCATCGATGTCGAATTCGTTGACACCACTTCGCCAGATGCGTTGCGCCGGGCGGTTCGCGCTCGGCAGACGCGCCTCGTTTGGATCGAAACTCCGGCAAATCCGCTTTGGTCGGTGACCGATATTGCTGTCGCTGGCGAAATTGCCCACGCTGCCGGTGCCATCCTCGCCGTCGACAGTACCGCGGCGACGCCGGTTCTGACGCGGCCGCTCGCGC
>Ga0126379_10000896_pt1 | contig 17391 bp, 18 predicted proteins | sample PanSoiMetPlot_24_FD_92640 | JGI IMG/M metagenome (GOLD analysis project Ga0126379, IMG submission 92640) | Tropical forest soil microbial communities from Panama - MetaG Plot_24 | ecosystem: Environmental > Terrestrial > Soil > Tropical forest > Bulk soil | place: Panama | collected 2016-02-17
GCCCAAGTGGCGAGGTGTTCGCACGAGGAGATTCCGAGTCCAAACAAAATGCCAAACGAAAGACGATCCCATGAGAGGTGGAAATAAGCCGCAAATAGAAAAAGAAAAATGATCAGGCCAGACTCGATTATGAAGACCGTCTGTTCCAGGAGATGAGCCCCAGAAACAACGCTAAACATACTGTCACCACGAGAGAACGCCGCCGCCAATGCCGCTAGCAAAACCAGTACACCACCTGATCCGCTCACAAGTGTCCTGCCGAGCCTCCCAATTGATGGATAAGGTGAGAAGATGCGCGAGAATACCTCGCCGATTACGATGAACTTAAATAGGCTTTCGACCAGAAGGCCGACCCAAAATACCCGCCAGAAATTCGTGGGACTAACGCTCGGAACAACGTCCGCCAGAAAGGTACCTAGTTCCGCCACGGCGCTTAGAATGGTAAGCGCGAAGAATGCAGGAAGGACACGCCTAAAGCCCCTGACCCACAATAAGATAGCCAGCAAGAGAAGAAATAGGTTTGGCGCAACCCAGAGGTAGTTCCAAAGGAATGAATGCGCCTGCAGCATCGCGATGGTGAGGCACTATACCGCGATTAGCTGCAGGCCGCAACACTGTCGACTGTCTTGTTCGGTTTTCGTAAGATCGGCGGGTTTTATGTTGTAAGCCGCCAATCTTAATGCAAAATCGCAATGTTAAAGAACAGAGTTACGGCTTGCAAAGCGTCGAACCGCAACCGGTGGTGCCTCCTCCGCCGTCAGTTTTAGGAAGGCTGGGGGTTACCAAAGTGCTCACGAAAAGTACTGCTGCTCCTAAGACGAGTAGCATAGGTTTCACGGTTCTTCTCTCCTTGTAACTGCAGGGTTTGGACGGCGATACTTTCATGGGGCCGCCCCTGCCGCAACGGTACGGAAGAACCTTCGGTTTGTTCGGAATTCGTAACAAAAATGACCCTGAAATCGGCACTACAAGACGTTAGAGAGACGACTCTTTCGGCCATCTCCGGCCTTTTAGCCAAACTGGCCTATTTGGCGTCTCTCCGTCGCGCGCATGGGCGCTACCAGCATTGGGGAATGGAGGTCGTCCACGGGCAGGAGTCGTCCGAGCGCGCCCTGAAAGCGGCTCATTCAGAAATACTTGCAGGTGTTCTGCGGACACCGCTGGCCACCCTGGAACAGGATCTGAACGAATCGTGCCAAAGTAGCGGAATTGAAGGTTACAAGTACGCCGAGAAGATGCAAGATCAGCTTGAAGATTTAGTGCCCGAGGGGCGCCAGAATGGCCCCGCTGCTAGCCACCTTAGTTCAGTGCTGCAGGCACTTTCGAGTTTGGGGCGGAATCGAGAGCATGCCACTCGGTCAACTTCATAGCCACTCCCACCACTTGACCGAGGACCTCAGCCTCCTGAGGGTGCCGCAGAATACGGACCGGAACGGGCGATAGCGGGTGCGGCTGCAGAACGATTTCCTCCCGCCGCATGCTGCACCAGGAGCAGGTGTGGCCATCGCGTGTCTCGACGAAGTAGATCGGACGTTCATATTCCGAGCGCCAAGTACCCTCCACCACTCGGTTGCGCGATTCGTCGACTTGAATGAAACTTCCCGGCGGTAGGATCGGGTACATCGTGAAATCCTGCGTGCCGACGTAGCCGTAGGTGTATTCACTGTTCGCCAGTTGCGCGAGATACGCGAAGGGCACGAGTCCCCACTGCTCTACCATGCGGCCGAGGTTTGTGGTGCGGCGCTCATCGAAGCCAGGATCCATTCGCACAGGAACCTGCACGGACGAGAGCCCAGCCAATGCATCGGAAACGTGCGATTTTGGCGGCGAAACGAGACCCAGATCGGCGGCGGTGTTATTGAGATCGACACCGTACCATGACATCAGTTCACGAAGATCGCGGCGATAAATCACCGACAGGGTGTAGAGGCGATAAATACTGGGAAGAATTCCTTTGGTCTCGATGTCAGACAAACGGCTGGGAGGAATGGAAAATTCTTCATTGCGGTACCGCTCCGCAATCCTTGCGCTCGAGTTCTCGACGTCACGCATGGTGAGGCCGAGCTTTTCACGAAGTGTGCGAAGGCTCTTTCCAGCTGGGAGCATTTAGGGAAGCCCTCAAAACAGTGACGGAATCATACCAAAGGCGGCGTTCATTGTCTTTGACTTCTCGTAAAAAATAGGTGACCAAACTTGTTACGAAATCCGAACACGCTGCAACTAGCATGTTTAGCGGAGATTTTAGGGCGTATGCACCGAAATGGGGCATGCAGTGCGAGGAGTTAGAAGGTGTGGAGATCTTGTCGCTGTTCGGAATTCGTAACAGCAGCTATCCGTTTTCCAAATTCAGCCTGAGCCCTACCTAGGAAGCCCTGCTTTTCGGCCTTCCCTCGGGTAGGTTTCCCGCTTGGGTGTTAAACCGCGTGAGAACAGTATCTGAACAAATGACATTTGTCACGGCGTTTCTGTGATGGATGGCACTGGTTTGCCAAGGCCGATTGCGCGACGATGCAATCACCACGCGGGACACGGCTCTTACAAGAGCCGCTAGATGCGGCGGAGGGACTGAAGATGAGCGCGGCCTTGGAACAAATCCACGGTGTTCAGCTTCCGGGTTTAAGCCCGGTCGTCGCCAGCCTTGAACGGGTCAACAAGAACTACGGCGCAGTGCGGGCACTGAACGGTGTCGATTTCCGGGTGCGTGCCGGTGAGGTCGTCGCACTGCTTGGCCCCAATGGCGCTGGCAAAACAACTGCCGTGAAACTACTGTTGGGACTGCTTCAGCCGAACGCAGGCAAGGTGCGAGTCTTTCGCGGAGACCCAACGAATCCCGAAAACCGGATGCGCACCGGGGCGATGTTGCAAGTGGGACGAGTTCCCGAGACTCTGCGCGTGCGTGAGCATATCGATCTCTTCTCGACTTATTACGAGAAGCCGATGGGCCTCGCGGAAGTCCTCTCTGTTGCCGGGCTGGAGAACCTGAAGAATAGGAAGTTCGGCGACCTCTCTGGCGGCCAGAAGCAGCGCGTGCTCTTTGCGCTGGCAATCTGCGGCGATCCTGACCTGCTTTTTCTTGACGAACCCACAGTCGGTCTCGATGTTGAAGCGCGACGTATGTTGTGGGATCAGATCCGCCAATTAGTGCGGCGAGGTAAAACGGTTCTTCTCACCACGCATTATCTGCAGGAAGCGGATGCGCTGGCGGATCGCGTTGCGGTCATCAACAAGGGCGAAATCATCGCCGAGGGAACGCCAGGCGAAATCAAGGCGCAAACTGCAGGCAAGAAAATTCGTTGCATCACGAGTGTGTCACTCGGTGAACTGCGCCGAATCGCGGGCGTTACCGAAGTGAGGGAAGACCGCGAAGCAGTTGAGATTCACACTGCGGAGGCGGAACCAGTTCTCCGCGAATTGTTCGCCCGCGACGCTTCGGTTTCAGGGCTTGAGGTCACCAGTGCAGGGTTGGAAGAAGCATTCCTGGCCCTGACGCAGGAAGCCTCGAAAAATGGGAACTCGCACTGACTGCCGACCGACATTGAGGAGAAACTATGAGCACCGCCACCGTGACATTGACCAATCCGCAGATTCGGAGATCTCAGGCTCACACAGCGACCATTTATTTGAAAGAAGCGCAATATGAGTTTCTGAAAAATCTACGGCTGCGCGTCTACACGCTCTCCGTCTTGAGTTTCCCGATCATGTTCTACATTCTGTTCGGGCTCGTGTTGAATGCGCACGAGGCGATCGGTGGGACCGCAGTCCCGACTTATTTGATCGCAACTTATGGAACGTTCGGCGTCATGGGTGCGTCGCTGTTTGGAACCGCGGCCGGGTTAGCTTCGGATCGTGGTCTTGGTTGGCTGCAGGTGAAACGTGCCAGTCCGATGCCGCCGTTTGCGTATTTTGTCGCTAAGGTGGTGACCAGCATGGTGTTCAGCACCATCATCGTTCTTGCGTTGTTCGCGCTTGGAATCACGCTCGGTGGAGTCCGGATGCCGATCGGGATGCTCGTGAAGCTGCTCGGAACACTGGTAGTGGGATCGCTGCCGTTCTCCGCCATGGGCCTCGCTGTCGGATATTTCGCTGGCCCGAACTCCGCGCCTCCTGTGATCAACCTGATTTATTTGCCAATGTCGTTCTGCAGTGGACTATGGGTGCCATTCATGTTTTTGCCGAAAGTAGTGCGGCAGATTGCATTGGTGCTTCCGCCGTACCACCTGTCGCAATTGGCACTTGGAGTGGTGGGAGCAGGCACGCATGAATCTGTAACGGGGCATTGGGAAGTTCTTGCGGCCTTCACCATGATTTGCCTGGGCATCGCACGCATTGGTTTTCAGCGCGATCAGGAAAAGATGTATGGATAAGCAAAGTTTCAGAGTTTCAAGTTTCAAAGTTAAACAATCGAAACCCCACTGGGCTCTGATCATTGAAACTCTGAAACCTTGAAACTCTGAAACCTGGTGTTTGTTCATGAGTGCAAATTGGAAAAAGTCGATGGGATGGTCGGTCCTGCTAATGTTGCTTGGCGTCGTGGGACTATATGGCGGAATGAAGTCGCTGCTCGTTTTGATTCCGGCTGCGTCCCTTATCTGGTATGGCGCTGGGCCAGTTGTGCGGAGTGGCCGAAATTGACACTCGGGGCGAAAATAGACCCATGCCGCTGATTCCAGTTGGTCGAGAGAGCTGGGGGACCGGGAGTCCATGGAAGCTGAAGCCATGGAACACGATTTTCAAAGATGCCGACCACGGATGGAGCCCGCTTCTCTGGGTGTTTTATCTGGGCTTCTTTTTCGTGGACCCAGTGCTCAACCATGTGAGCTCCCGGAGATGGAATTTCGACATCGCTGGCGCGATCGTTTTTCTGCTCCTGTACTTCGGACTCTTTGCTCTGCAGAATCCCAGCGTCTTTGTCCACATCGGGGGCATCCTCTTGCTGGGCGTGATTTTCATGCCCTGGAATTCAGGCGCATGCACGTTCTTCATTTTTGCGGCAGCCATGGTTCCGTTTTGCGTGGACTCGAAGAAGGCGGCGGTCGCGGGATTATTGATCGTGGGCGGGATTGGTGCGGCGGAAGGATTGCTGCTGCGCATCACTGGCTTCGGCCATGTCGATGGCTGGGTCCTCTTCTATGCCGCGCTGTTTCCGATCGTCATCGGTGCAGGCAACACCTTCTTTGCCGAGCGCAATCGCATGAATCGCCAGCTGCGAAAAGCTCACGAGGAAGTGGAACACTTGGCCAAGGTCGCCGAGCGCGAGCGCATTGCGCGTGATTTGCACGACGTGCTGGGGCACACCTTGTCGGTGATCACTTTAAAGTCCGAACTCGCCGGCAAGTTGATCGATCGCGATCCGCAGCGCGCGGGCAAAGAAATCCGCGAAGTGGAAGAGATTTCCCGCCAGGCCCTTTCCGAAGTGCGCGACGCGATTCGCGGATATCGCGCTCAAGGGCTTGTGGCGGAACTCGCACACGCCAAAGCAACGCTGGAGACTGCTGGCGTCAGCGTGCAGTGTGATGCCTCAACTGGCCTGCAACTTCCCGCCATGCAGGAGAGTGTGCTCTCGCTCGCCGTGCGCGAGGGAGTGACGAACGTTGTGCGTCATGCGCAGGCGACGAATTGCCGGCTCCGCCTCGAACAGAACAATGGCACGTGCCGCCTTGAGATCGCAGATGACGGACAGGGATTTGTCAGCCTTGAAGGCAACGGATTGCGCGGCATGCGCGAACGCGTGGAGATGCTTGGAGGCACGCTGGAGCGCAACAACCGATCTGGCACCACGCTCGTCATCACGCTTCCGTTGAAAGAGCCACGGGTGAAAAGCGAAACCAGCCTATGAATCCTCTCACCAAAGAAGGCACAAGAGAGCACGCAAAAGAAGGCCGCAAGACGATCCGTGTCGTGTTGGCGGAAGACCAAGGCATGGTGCTCGGGGCGCTCGCGGCGCTGCTGGAGATTGAGGGCGATATCTCCGTTATCGCTCAGGCGCGAAATGGAAAAGAAGCGCTCGACGCTGTGATCGCGACCAAGCCCGATGTCTTCATTACCGATATCGAGATGCCGCACATGAGTGGACTTGACGTCGCTGCTGAACTGAAGCGGCGCCGCACAGGGACGCGCGTTGTGATCGTCACGACTTTTGCGCGCGCCGGGTATCTGCGCCGCGCGCTCGAAGCCGGAGCGTCTGGCTACTTGTTGAAGGACATGCGCGCCGAAGAACTCGCCGACGCAGTACGGCGCGTGCATCAGGGATTGCGCGTGATTCATCCCGAACTTGCCACCGAGGCATGGGGTGAGATGGATCCGCTCACCGACCGCGAGCGCCAGGTGCTGCGACTGGCTGGAGAAGGCATGGCCAGTTGCGACATCGCGAGTGAACTTGGACTCTCTGACGGCACGGTTCGCAATTACCTTTCTGAAGCGATCAGCAAGCTAGGCGCGAACAACCGCGTCGAAGCAGCGAGGATCGCAAGAACTAAAGGATGGCTGTAGGCGGGTCGGACCTCGGACCTTCTGGATCAGGCCCCGGCCGTGTTGCTATTCATTTGGACAAGAAACAGGTCGCCTGTTGAGTCGGACCCTGAGGTCAAAAGGCGGAGGTCTGAGGTCGAAGGTCCGCGGTCCGATCTACTGCCCTTCGCGAACGACGCCGGCGTCCTGCTTGTTAACCGTCCGACATGCCCAGGCCATGCGCGGGGTGTTGTGGGCGATGGCGAAGTGGCCTTGGGGATCGAGTACGATGATGCCGCCGTGTCCGTTGACGCGCTGCTTCAGGTAATTCATTGCTTCCTTAGCGGACCACTCGGGCAAGTTTCCAGCGGCGATGCGGTCCGCAGTCCATTTAGCGAGCACGAGCTTCATGATCGGTTCGCCCCAGCCTGTAGTGGAGGCTGCGGCACTTTGGTTGTCGGCGTAGCATCCGCAGCCGATCAATGATGAATCGCCGAGACGTCCGGGAGCCTTGTTCAGCGTGCCTCCAGTTGAGGTGGCTGCTGCAATGTTGCCATTCCGGTCTAGCGCCACGGCACCGACGGTATCGTGAGAGATAGTCACGTCGTCGTCGACGTTGGCGGCGAACAGATCGTTGCCATCCTGCGTTTCATTTCGCTGCGCGAGTTCTTCCTGATATTTGCGCAGGCGCTCGATCTCGCGCGGAATGATTAGTTCTTCGTTTCTGCAGAGCGGGACGCCGTGTTCGGCGGCGAACTTCTCAGCACCATCTCCTACGAAGTAGACATGCGGGCTCTCGCTCAGAATCTTGCGTGCAGCGCGGACGGGGTTACGCAGATGCTCGACGCATCCCACACCGCCGGCGCGGAGCGTGGAGCCGTCCATGATGAGCGCATCGAGCTGAACCTTTCCGTCCCGATTTAAGAAGCTGCCACGGCCCGCGTCGAAGGTCTCATCGTCTTCCATGATGACGACGGCCTCTTCGACGGCGTCCAGCGCCGAACCGCCGCGTTCGAGCACGCGCCATCCAGCAGCCAGAGCATTGTTGACGCCGTGGATGTGGGCGTCGACCATGTCATCGGGCATGGCCCAAGCGCCGCCGTGAACGACCAAGACTGGATTAGTGGGCAAGAGTTAATCCCCGGGAGTCGGACCTCGGACCGCCGACCTCGGACCTCAGACGCGACCCGATAGGATAGCAGGTGGGATTCGCAGAACGGGAATCGGTGACAACGCTCCTCTGGAAGAAGAACACAGAAGCTTTGGTTTCGCCAGAATACTAAAGCCCCGGTCATCAGCCGGGGCTTGATTGGTACTCAAACGCGATCCGCGAAACCACGGCCGGGCGAGTGCGTCCGTCCCTACACGAGCTGTTTAGGCGGCTTGGCCTGGGGTTATCGCTACGGGCGGATCTTGCGTTCTCGTCCACGTGTAGCGCATGCGGTGGATTACCGTGATGGTGCTCAGGACTGCGATCACCCAGAGCACCGGCGCCATCCGGTTGAACAGCGCTCCGAGGATTACGAGCACCAGGCGTTCCGGGCGTTCCATGAATCCGACGCGGCAGGAACCAATCAGGCTTTCGGCTCGTGCGCGGGTGTAGCTGACCATGATGGCGCTGATCATTACAAATGCCGTCAGGACGACGTAGAAGAAGCGTCCACCGCGGGCGAAGAAAACGAGGAGACCTAGAAACTGACTCGCGTCGGAATAGCGATCGACGACTGAATCAAAGAACGCTCCGAAGCGCGTTACCCGGTTGGTGGCGCGGGCAACTTGTCCGTCAACTAGGTCAAAGAAGCCGGAGAAGATAATCACGAGTCCGGCGTAGATGAACATACGCTTCTGATTAGCGGCATTTGCCGAGCCGAACAGGATCGCAGCCCAGGTGTTGACCACCAGTCCCAAGAAGGTCAGGACGTTGGGATTGATGCGCGAGAGTGCGAGCCAGCGGACGATGGTGTCGAGAAGGACTCCGCAAGCGCGTCCGAAGGCGGAGGTCCAGGAGGCGGTCATGCCGGGCACCGCGGATTGAAGGGGGAGTTTTGCACGTCGGACATTATTTCACGCGCCGCGCGCCGTGGCCAAGTCGGGACGCTGTTCTGGTGCCGGCAGACAGCGGATTCCTCACCGCTTCGCTGCTCGGAATGACAAACAACTCTCTAAATTCCAAATGAACGAAGGATCTCGCTACGCTTGCGCCTCTTTCGGCTCTTCGCCGACATCGTCGTGGATGGTGCTCAGGCTGAGAATCTCGAGTTCGCGCTTGCCGTTGGGGGTCACAACGACTGTCTCATCTCCTACCTTCTTATTTAGAAGTGCTCGGCCGATCGGGCTGGTGGTGGAGATCTTTCCTGCTGCTACGTCTGATTCTTCGCTGGTGACCAGCTTGTACTCGACTTCTTCGCCTTTGGTGTTGTCGTACACCTTGACCGTCGATCCGAGGCCGACCTTGTCCTTGGGAATGTTGTTCATGTTGATCATGGACAATTCCGCGAGGCGCTTACCAAGTTGCCGGACACGCGCTTTGACAAACTCCTGACGCTGTTTGGCCATGTGGTACTCGGCGTTTTCGCTGAGGTCGCCAAGGGCGGCGGCCTTCTTGATTTCTTTGGGAAGTTCGTGGATCAACTCGTGTTCGAGCGCGTTGATCTCTTCCTGCAATTTTCGTTTGATCGCGTCTGTCATGTCGATTGAAGTGCCGGATTACTAAGCGGCCGGATTTACGGCAAGGCTTGGGACATTATAACCCGGCCTCGCCCTAGGGGCTTAGGGTGGGTTTGCTTTCAATTTCTTATCAACGGCGTGTCGATTTCGGGCGGCCTGGGTCGACTATCAACAGGAGGACGAACTTGCATGCATTTCTATGCTCAACTGCTCACCAGCCTCATCTTTATGGCTCCCCCGGTGTTCGGACAGGTGCGCATGCCAGAGACGGTTCAAAGCGGCGGTGCACCCGTAGGCGTGCTGAAAATACGACTGGTCGGCGGAGGTGAAGGGCATCAAGGCCACGACGATGCTAATCTTCGGAGATGCCGAAGCCGTGCGCGCATCGCACACGGTGGAGTTCTTTGATTTAAAGGGAGACGTCAGGAAGTCAATCTCTTTCAAGGAAGAACGTATGTCCAGTCAGCCGGCGACTCCAATCGAGACAACTCTGGTGCCTTCGCGGAGCCTCGGACGAAGCATTTGGGCGATCGTTGCGGGATTTCTTGCCGTCGTAATTCTTTCGATCGGCACTGACGTCGTGCTGCATAAACTCGGCATCTATCCTGCGCTAGGGCAGAGGATGGCGGACGGGCTGTTTGTGTGGGCGACCGCCTATAGGACGCTCTACGGTATCTTCGGCAGCTACATCACAGCGCGTTTGGCGCCCAACCGCCCGATGGGGCATGCGCTACTGGGCGCCGCCATTGGCATGCTCATTGGTACCGCGGGTGCGGTGGCGACCTGGAATAAGGATTTAGGACCTCATTGGTACCCGGTGGTGCTTGTGGTCGAGGGAATTCCGTCCGCCTGGATCGGGGCGAAGTTACGGGAAGCGCAGATTTCTAAATAAAGATCCCATCCTGTCGATCTCGCCGCTCGTCAATCGACGTTCATTTAGAGGTTGGTTCAGTTCAAAGCCGACCCGAGAGGAGAGCAAGTCATGAGAGTCATGGTCATCGTAAAGGCGAACAAGGATTCCGAAGCGGGCGTTCTGCCCAGCAAAGAACTCATTGATGCGATGGGGAAATATAACGAGCAATTGGTGAAAGCTGGCATTATGCTGGCCGGGGACGGTCTGCGGCCCTCATCAAAAGGAAAGCGCGTGCGGTTCTCGGGAGACAAGCGCAGCGTGATCGACGGACCCTTCACCGAAACCAAGGAACTGATTGCGGGCTTCTGGATTTGGCAAGTGCGCTCGATGGAAGAGGCTGTGGAATGGCTGAAGCGCTGCCCGAATCCGCATTGCGAGGATTCCGAAGTGGAAATTCGTCCATTTTTCGAAGCGGCAGACTTCGGCGAAAACTTGACTCCAGAGGCGAAGGAGCGCGATCAACGGTTACGCGAGCAGATGGCGGCCAAAAGGTAAGGCCTGTGCCTCAGCCGGCAAACAGCAGATTCCTCACCGCTTCGCGGTTCGGAATGACAAGCTTTGAAACTTTTTCCGGATTTCTTGTCGATATGGCGATTGCTCATTCGACGCATCCATAGAGCCAGGGTGATTCGAGGCAAATGGCTGTCGGGACCCGGCTCACAAACCGAATCCATTCAAGGAGAAAACCATGAGATTCCTCAGCATCTACAAGAACGTTGAACGAAACACACCGCCATCGCCAGAAGAGATGGCCGCGATGGGCAAGGTGGTCGAACAGGGTTTCAAAGAAGGCTGGCTGCTGGCCACGGAAGGGTGCATGCCGACGGCATTCGGCGCGCGGGTGCGCAGGGACGGGACCAAGATCAGCGTGACCGACGGTCCGTTCACCGAGTCGAAGGAAGTTGTCGGCGGATTCGCGATCCTCAAGGCGAATTCGAAAGAGGAAGCGATCCAGATGGCGAAAGACTTCCTCAAATTTGCCGGAGAAGGCGAGTGCGAACTACGGCAGATTTATGATCCTACCGATGCGCCCTGCGCAACTCACGGCGAGCGTGAGGTTGCGCTGAAAGCCTAGAAAATGATGTCATCGGTAGGTGGCTGCTACCGAGACACATCGCGCGATTGAAGCCGTCTGGAAGATCGAGTCGGCTCGGGTGATTGCCGGGCTGACTCGCATCGTCCGTGACGTGGGCGTTGCCGAAGAACTCGCGCAAGACGCCCTGGTCGTCGCACTCGAGAAGTGGCCGGAATCCGGCATTCCAGACAATCCAGGCGCATGGCTCATGGGGACGGCAAAACACCGGGCCATCGACTACCTACGCCACGGCACTCTCGCCGACGGCAAGCACGAGATCCTCGGCCGCGAAATGGCAGAACGCGAGATGCAGGTACCTGATCTCGCAGCAGCTATGGATGACAACATTGGAGATGACGTGCTGCGCCTGGTGTTCATCGCGTGCCATCCCGTACTTTCCATGGAGTCACGGGTTGCGCTGACACTCCGGATGCTGGGAGGCCTGGCGACCGACGAGATCGCGCGTGCGTTCCTGATTTCAGAGCCGACGATGGCTCAGCGCATCGTCCGGGCAAAGAAGACGCTCAGCGATGCGCATGTTCCCTTCGAAGTTCCGCGAGGTGCCGAATTTACAGCGCGACTGTCGTCGGTTCTCCAGGTCATCTATCTCATCTTCAATGAAGGCTACTCTGCCACAGCGGGAGACGATTGGATGCGCCCCGCCCTGCTCGAGGAGGCGCTTAGGCTCGGGCGAATTCTGGCGGAGCTTGTTCCAAAAGAAGCAGAGGTTCACGGGTTGGTCGCGTTGATGGAGATTCAGGCGTCGCGTGCCAAGGCTCGGGTCAATGCGGATGGGGAGGCCATTCTGCTCATGGATCAAGATCGAACGCGTTGGGATCGACTGCTGATCGCGCGCGGCCTGGCGGCACTTGACCGTGCAGAGAAGCTCGGTGGAAGGCGCGGTTCCTATACGATTCAGGCTGCGATTACTGCATGCCATGCCCGTGCTGCGGCTGGAGACGAGACCGACTGGTCGCGGATCGTGGATCTCTATGGCGAGCTTGCGGCGATCGAACCTTCTCCAGTGGTCGAACTGAATCGTGCTGTGGCCATGTCGATGGCTCGCGGCCCGGCAGCCGGTTTGGAACTGGTCGAGGCTGTGAAGGACGATCCGGCGTTGCGCGGCTACCACCTGCTGCCTAGCGTCCGAGGCGATTTGTTGAAGAGGCTGGGGCGGCTTTCTGAGGCGCGCAGCGAGTTCGAACGAGCCGCTTCGATGACCAGGAACGATCGGGAGCGCAACTTGTTGTTGGAGCGAGCGCGGTCGTGTGTGACTGCATAACGAGCTTGCGGTTCTCTACTTCCCGCCACAGTTGTTTCTAGGGTAGGGATGCTTCGACTCCGCCGGAGTTCCGCCTTCGCTGCACTCCGGCTGCGCTCAGCATGACATTACTTTGGGTGCACAGAAGAGGGGTCGCGCTATTTGCTAATCACTCTAAGGTCTCGCCGCATTACTCCCGTAATCTTCCAAGTTCCTTTTCGGTTTTGTGCGTAAACGTTGACGCCTAACATTTGTGGTAGCGCTCGAACGAGCCTGGAAATTCAATATGAAAACAAGAATTTCTTTGTCCATTTTGACGATCGTCGCCTTGTTCATGATCGCGGGCACGCTTCGCATTGATCTGAAGGGCGCGGCAAGCGGGACAACGCCGCGGGTCACGGCGATCACGCAGATCACGCATGACGGCTATCGCAAAACAAATCTCTTGTCAGGCGATTCCAGTCTCTTTGTAACTGAGTTGCCGGAAGCGAACCGCATGATCGCAAAGGTGGTGCTGCGGGGATCGGAGCGTTCGGTGTTGCCGAGCCCGTTCGCGAGCTTGCAAGCGCTCGATGTCTCTCCGGATCAATCGAAGCTGCTGGTGTCGTCAACGTCGAAAACCTCTGGAGAGAGCGAGTTTTGGACGCTGCCAGTTGCTGCCGGAAAGCCGACGCGCGTGGGTGACTTGAACGGTCGCGACGCTAGCTGGTCGTCTGATGGAAAGCAGTTGGTGTTCGCCAAGGACGCCGACCTATTCGTAGCGGGCGGCGATGGCAGCCAGGCGCACAGGATTTACACGGCGAGCGGATCGGTATTCGCCCCGCGCTTCTCGCCAGACGGAAAACGAATTCGATTTACGGTGAGTGACACTGAGAAGAATGCGACTGCTTTATGGGAAGTTCGCCGTGACGGATCGAAGGCGCATGCTTTGCTTGCCGATTGGCCCTTCAGCTCGACCGCGTGCTGCGGCAGCTGGACGGCGAATGGACGCTACTACATCTTCCAGGCGAGCGAGGCTCTGCCGAATACGACAGTCATAGTGTCTACTCTCTGGGCCCTCCCCGAATCGAAGAATGGCGAGAGTGTAGCTCCGGCACAAATCACGAATGGTCCGATGTCATTCGGGAATGCGTCGCTGGCGCGCGACAACAAAAAGATCTGGGCCATTGGCGTTCAACCAACTGTGGAAGTGGTGAAGTACGAAGCGCGCAAAAAGAAGTTTGTGCCTCTCATTCCAGGGCTGTCCGCCACGGACGTTGACTTTTCCGCCGACGGCAAATGGATCGCTTACGTGTCAATTCCCGAGGGGACGCTGTGGCGTTCGCGTGCGGATGGTTCGGAGCGCGTGCAGTTGACGACAGATTCCGAGCGAGCTGCGTTGCCCCATTGGTCTCCCGATGGAAAACAGATCGCCTACGCGAGCACGAAGGCGGGCGAGCCGTGGAGGCTGTCACTGGTTTCCGCCACCGGCGGCGATGCCCACGAGATGTTTCCGGATAAGGGAAGCCAGATAGATGCCAATTGGTCTCCAGATGGAGAACAGTTGATGTTTGGCGATTACAGCCACGACAAAAACGGTCTGAAGATTCAGGTGATGGATTTCAAGACCCACAAACTCACGACGCTTCCCGGATCCACCGGCCTGTTCAGCCCGCGCTGGTCGCCGGACGGGCGATACATCGTGGCCATGTCCCCGGATGGAACGACGCTGATGCTGTTTGATTTCACAAGCCAGAAATGGACGACGTGGCTGAAACAGGCCGAGTCGGTGGCGTATCCGTCGTGGTCGACGGACAGCCAATATCTCTACTTCGACGACTTTGTGACCGGCGCAGAAGCGATTCGCCGCTTAAAGGTGGGAGCAACCGAACCGGAACTCGTATTTGAAGTCGGAAACTTCGAGCGGTATCCGGGCGTGTTGGGCCTCTGGAGTGGTAGGACTCCGGATGGGTCCTGGATGTTCGTCCGCGACCGCAGCACGCAAGAGGTGTATCAGTTGAGCCTGGATCTGCCGTAGTCGGATTGCGAGGGGGAATTCATGTCGAGCATGGGAGAAGCAGTCCGCCGGTTGAAGAGAGTTGGTTTGGCACTACCCATCGGGGCGATTCTGATCAGCAGTTTCTTTGTTGGAATGGGGGCGGAAAGGAGCCTCGCGCAAGAAAGCGATCGCAAGGTGATCAGCCGCGTGGAGCCCGAATATCCGGATCAACTGAAGAAGCTCTACATTGGCGGAGTCGTTAGAGTGGAAGTACAGGTGGCGCCGAACGGCGCAGTCCGGAATGTGAAACTGTTGGGCGGCAACCCGATCCTGGGCCAATCTACGATGAAGGCGGTAAAGATGTGGAAGTATGCGCCCGCGGCAGCGGAAGAGACAATTACTGTGAAGTGGGAGTTCGATCCGCACAAGTAAGGCAAGGTTTCAAAGTTTCAGAGTTGAAAAACAATCGAGGTCCGCGGGTTTTACGTTGAAACGTTGAAACTTTGAAACCTTGCCTTACTTCCCCTTTGCCACGATCAACGTGATGTCATCATGCTGCTCTTGCGGGCTGTAATTGCGGACGTCGTCCGCCACCTCAGAGACCAGTTCCTGGCAAGGCAAGTTGCGATGATGGCGCAGTCTCTCAATGAGCTGTTCCTCTCCAAACTCCTCACCATTTCCGTTGCTCGCTTCGGTCACTCCGTCGGTATATAGCGCGAGGAGATCGCCCTTCGCCAGATTGCAATCGACCATCGAGCAATCCCAATCCTGAAAGAGTCCAAGCAGTGTTCCGGTTGAGTCGAGACGCTGGCAGCCATTGTCTGGGTGCAGGATGAGGCCTGAGAGATGTCCGCAATTCGCATAGCGCATGTGGCGCGAGTCGTCGCAGTATTCGGCGAAGAAGAGCGAGGCATAGGCACTGTCGATAGTGTTCTCGTAAAACAGCCGATTCACGTTACGAAGAAAGAACTCAGGCTGATCGAAGGCAATCGCACACTGGCTACGAAGATTCGCTTGCAGGTTGGCCATCAAGAGCGCGGCAGCGATTCCCTTGCCGGAGACGTCGCCCACCACGAGACCAAGACGTCGATTCCCTAAATCAAGAAAGTCGAAATAGTCGCCGCCGACTTGACGCGCTTGCAGGCAGAGGCCGGCATATTCGAGAGTCCGGGTTTCAGGGTGAATCTGCGGGAAGAGCCGCGCCTGAACCTGTTTGGCAATTTCGATTTCCTGGGCGGCGCGGCGCTCGGCTTCGATTTTCTGCGCGAGAGCGAGACGGTGCTGCTCGACGCCGCGTGTCAGTTCGTCGAAGCCGGCCAGGCCGAAACAGTTGCCGTCAGGATCTTTAAAGCGAGTGTGGATGCCTCCCCACACGGGAGTCTGAGGTGGAAATTCGAATTCAACGCCTCGAGCGAGCCACTCTTCGTACTTGCGCTGGACATCTTCTGTAACGAACCAAACGCGCGCTTCAGAAGCGATCAGCCGGTTGGCGTCATCACCCGGCTTGAGAAGAGCTAGCCCCAGATTGGCATTCCCGTCGGCCGGTGCGACTTCGATCCAGCGCAGGCCATCCTCGAACTTGTGGTCCACGACAACGCGAAAGCCCAGCTTGTCGACGAAAAACCGCATACTCCGTTCCTGATCGCGGCAGTACACGATGACGAAGTGCAGGCACAGATAAGGATCTTTTCCGTCGAGACGGAGGGCAGACCGGTCAATGCCAAAGGGTAATTCGTAACTTCCCATCGGGCGAGATTATACGGGCATTTTGCGAGACCCGAGAAAAACAGATTCCTGGTCGTGTGCTCCATTGTGGTGCGATCGACGATTGGTCTGCGCGCATCGAGCGCGAAACCGATGATCTAACCGTCGGAGAGGTTTCGCAAACTCTGGACTTCAACTTTGAGAGTGCGCGCGCCGAGGAACGGTATCGGGCTGACTTCTTTGAGACGTGCCTAAGTATTGTGCGAACCGCATCGCCCGCATCGACCATCTCGAAACCAGGCCCCGGAGTATACTGCTGATCTAATTTTCGTCGTGGAGCCGTTTCCCATGGCCACCGATGGTCCTGAGCAGATTACCCACCTTTTGGTTCGATGGGCTGGCGGCGACCGGGCTGCGCTCGATTTGGTGACCGCCGCTGTCTACGGCGAGATGCGCAAGATTGCGGATGGCTATCTTCGCCGCGAACGCACCGCGCACACCCTTCAACCCACCGCCCTCGTAAATGAAACCTGGCTGCGCCTGGCCAAGCAGGCCGGACTTGCCTTCGAGAGCCGCAAGCAGTTTTTCGGCCTCGCGGCGCAGGTGATGCGCCGCGTATTGGTCGATTATGCGCGCGCCACACAGGCCGACAAACGTGGCGCCGGCATCCCGCCCGTTTCATTGCACGACCTGCAAATCGGCGCCGCCTGCGACCTCGACGAATTTCTTGTGCTGAATCAGGCCATCGAACGCCTCGCCGCCCTTCGTTCCCGCCAGGCACGCGTCATTGAACTGCGCTATTTCGGCGGGCTCAACGTGGAAGAGATCGCGGAACTGCTGGCCGTTTCCCCGGCCACAGTCAGCCGCGAACAGAAGATGGCCGAGGCCTGGCTGGGCAAGGCTATGGAGTCGCCCCAACTATGAACGAATCATGGTCACGCCTCGAATCCCTTTTTCACGCCGCGAGTGTTCTTGAAGGCGAAGAACAAGAACGTTTCATCGAAGGCGAAACTACCGGAGATCCTGCCTTACGCAGCGAATTGCGCGATCTGCTCCGCCATGCGGGCTCCGCCGGAAAACGCATCGCCGCCGTCGTGGAACAGGTCGCCGTCAGGGCCGCCGGTGGATCGAATTGGGCCGGACGAATTTTCGGTCCGTACCGTATCGTGCGTGAAATCGGCCGCGGCGGCATGGGCATTGTGTTCGAAGCCTGCCGTGACGATTCGGAGTATTTCAAGCGAGTAGCGCTGAAAGTCGCGCCCGATTGGCGCGATCTCGACTGGCTTCGCGAGCGCTTCCGCAATGAGCGCCAGATACTCGCGCGCCTCGAACATCCCAACATCGCC
>Ga0126379_10000898_pt1 | contig 17379 bp, 13 predicted proteins | sample PanSoiMetPlot_24_FD_92640 | JGI IMG/M metagenome (GOLD analysis project Ga0126379, IMG submission 92640) | Tropical forest soil microbial communities from Panama - MetaG Plot_24 | ecosystem: Environmental > Terrestrial > Soil > Tropical forest > Bulk soil | place: Panama | collected 2016-02-17
CGGCTGACGGTTTACGATGCCGCTTACCTTGAGCTGGCGGTGCGTGAAGCTCTGCCGCTGGCCACCTTGGACGCAGAGCTCGCGGCGGCGGCGCAGGCCGAACAGGTGGCCCTAATAGGCACGGACACTCATTAATTAACTACCGGTACGACCCTCCCCGCAAAATCCGAGGCACTCCCATGCCCAGCGCGCCCCCACCCTTCCCTCCCCCGCAAGCGGGGGAGGGTTAGGGAGGGGGTTGTGTCCGCGGCGGCGGCGCAGCAGCATCCGCGGCGATGTCATTGCGGCAGCGCTTTCTCGACGCATTGCGCGCCCGGCTCGGCGCCGGGGGCTTGCCGCTGCGCATCGTCTTCTGGGACGGCGAGGCGTTCGACTTCGCGCCCACGCCGGCGGTGACGATCGCGCTCAATTCGCGCCGCCTGCTGCGGCGGTTCCTGACGGGCGATATGGGACGGCTCGCCGAGGCCTATGTCGAAGGCGAACTCGCCGTCGACGGACGGGTCGAGGATGTATTGCGCGTCGGCATTGCCCTTGCGGAACGGCTCGGCCGAGCGCCGGTGTTGCGCCGCCTCGCGCCGCTCGCCGCGCGATTGCCGCGCCGCCGCAGCAAGGCGCGTGACGCGGAGTGGGTGCGCTACCACTACGACGTCTCGAACGAGTTCTACCGCCTGTGGCTCGACCGCCGCATGGTCTATTCCTGCGCCTATTTCATGACGGGCGCGGAAGACCTCGACACCGCGCAGGAGCAGAAGCTCGACCACATCTGTAAAAAACTGCGCCTCGCGCCCGGCGAGCGGCTGCTCGACATCGGCTGCGGTTGGGGCGGCCTCCTCATCTGGGCGGCCCAGCATTACGGGATTTCGGGCATCGGCGTCACATTGAGCCGGCCGCAGTCAGAACTCGCGCGCGAGCGCGCCGCCGAGGCGGGACTCGCCGAGCGCCTCGAATTCCGCATCGCGGATTACCGCGACATCGCCGGCGAAGGGGAATTCGACAAGATCGTCTCGGTCGGCATGTACGAACATGTCGGCCTCGCCAATCTGCCGCGCTATTTCGCGGCGATCGCGCGGCTGTTGAAGCCAGGCGGCCTCATGCTCAACCACGGCATCACCGCCGGCGACCGCGACGGCCGCGCGCAGGGGCCGCCGGGCGGCGAGTTCATCGACCGCTTCGTGTTTCCCGGCGGCGCGGTGCCGCACATCTCGCGTGCGCTCTACGAGATCGCCGGCGCCGGCCTCGAAATTCTCGATGTCGAGGATCTGCGCCCGCACTACCCGCCGACCCTGATGCATTGGGTGCGCCGCCTGGAGGTCGCGCGCGAGGCGGCGATCGCCGCCGGCGGCCCCGAGCACTACCGCATCTGGCGCCTCTACATGGCCGGGATGGCGCACGCCTTCGCCCGCGGCTGGCTCTCGGTCGCGCAAGTGCTGGCGGTAAAGCCGCTCCCCCAGGGGCCCGCCCCGCGCCCCTGGACGCGGCAGTATCAATACATGGGAGAAGCGCCGGCGCGGCTCTCGGGCGAACTCGTCTGAAGCGGATATCAGCCAGACGGGGGCGTTGTCATTGCGAGGAGCGCCACGCGCGACGAAGCAATCTCGATCGCACGTGCTCGATTGACCCGAGATTGCTTCGCTCCGCTCGCAATGACGTTCCAAAGCGGGGTCGATTTGATCGAAACCCGCGCTGGATCTGCCAGCGGAAGTGGTCCTCGATGCGCCGCAATTCAGCGCCGGCTCACTTGGCCGCGACGCTCGAGACCGGCTCGATGTGGGCGAGTTCGTCTTTGAGGCGCTGCTGCGCCGTTTCGAGATCGTGGCCGGCCTGCATGTTGAGATAAAGTTCCGGCGCCCCGCCCGTCAGACGGGCAAACCGCAGCGCCATCTCGGCCGTCACTGCCGCGGTCCCGTTCAGCACGGCGTAGAGGGCAGGGCGCGAAACCTTCATGCGCCGCGCGGCTTCGGCGATCGTCATCTTTGCGTGCTCTTCGAGGATTTCACGCATCAACGCACCGGGATGCACAGGCGGCCGCTGCAGAGGGCGACGCGCTGGGTATTCCCGGCGTGTCGGTGTGCTCGGCGGTGTCGCGACAGCCAACGTCTCGCTCCTCAATGATATCGTTCGAGATCGACCCGCAGTGCGCGGCCGTCCTGCCATTCGAAAGTAATACACCATGGGCCGTTCACATGGATCGAGTAACGCCTCGGCCGAGAGCCGCGCAACGCGCGCCTTCGACCGTGGCTAGCTGTCGGTCGCGCAAGTGCTGGCAGGAAGGCCGCTCGCCTCGGCGGTCCGCTCCGCGCCTGCGGCGATATCGTATCGACATGAGTAATTATAAGCCTTTCGCGAGACCGAAAAACGGCTCACTGTGAACCGGCTCACACCTCTAGGTCGATCCCTGAACTATCGTGCTGACTGTTGGGTGGCAGACCGTCCGCATGCCGTACTGCCCGAGTGCGGAGGCTGCACTTTCGCTGCACGCGTTATTTAGCTGACGGGGACGAAAGACATGTCTTGGTCGGGATCGTGGAACGGCAGGATTTTTACCGGAACATACAGGGCTCCGGATGGCACCGTATTCAATGGTACGTGGACTCAACCAGAAGGCCCGGATTCACCAGACCCGCCTGATGATCCACTTTCAAGTTATGACCCTTTCTTTCTAGGACCTCGCACCGACGACAGCGACTCGATGCGGAAAAGGCCTTGGTCTGGATTGTGGAACGGCGGAGTTTACACCGGAAAATATAGGGCTGCGGATGGCACTGAATTCAATGGTACGATGACCCGGCCGCAAGCGTGAGCCCGGCGGCGAACTGCCGCATATCTCGCGTGCCTTCTACGAGATCGTCGGCGCCGGCCTCGAAATCCTCGATGTCGGACCGGCGCGAACCCGCACCTATGCGCTGCACCGATATTTTATGGTCAATTCGCGCACGCGATGTTCGCCAGCAGACGGGAACCCCGCACCGGCCCGTGGTAGCGCGTTCGAGGTCGAGTGCCAATAGCCGGACCAGCGCGGAGTCTTCGGTGATGTCGTGAGGCCAGCCACAGGCGGTGGTGACCGCAGTGTCGAGCACGCGATGCGCGTGGTCCAGCCAACTGGGTCGTTCGTTGTAGAGATTACTCAAGGTGCGCGCTTTTAAGAGCGCCGCCGCTTTCGAGCGACCGGCGGCGCTGGAGGCTCCTCCTGCCCAGCGCTGTTGCCGCTCTAGGAGCATTTGCCAAATAATTTCGCGAATTTCTAGTCAATCGCTTCCGTGAGCTCGGCGCGCTTGCCCAAACTCACGCATCGTCCTCCAAGCGCAATCGATAATTTGAAATAAGAACCTCCCCATAGACGCCGCGGGCCGCGAGTTTTGCTGAAATGAAGCTCCTGCGCGAAATCGGTGTATACCGAAAGCCATTCCCTTGATACAATTGGCAAATGCCTGGAAAATCGGCATTGCTTAGCAGCGTAAACGCACCTCGTTTGTGGGCCCGCACCAGCGTGTCCCTGAGGCGGATCTGATCGGACCAGCTAAATAATTTATCATTGTACCTTATAAATCCATTTCGACTATGTGTCACTGTATACGGCGGGTCACAAAAGACGAAATCTCGATATCTTGCTTGGTTAATCGATTCTTCAAAGTCCGAACATTGGCAATCAGCATTTTTAATAACTTCGCTCACCTCCTCGAAATTATCATAGTCATAGATAAGCAGATCTTTACTTCCTTTTGGAACATTGAACTTTCCATTTTTGTTGACTCGATAGATCCCGTTGAAGCACGCACGGTTAAGGTACAGGAATCTAATGGCTCTCTCCTGATTGTCGTAGAACGCTTTACGCCTCATTTTATAGTAAAATTCGTCGGAATGCCTGCTGCTATATCGTATTAATCCGTTCCAAATTTTTGACCAGTCTGCCTTAATCTGGTTGTAGCAGTTTATCAGCTCATCGTTAATGTCCGACAACAAGGCTTCACGAGGACGAAGCCCGAAGAACATTGCTGCACTGCCTAAGAATGGCTCGTAATATCGGTTGAACCGGCGGGGAGAAAGCTCGACAGCATCCGTCGCGAGCCAGCGCTTCCCGCCTGCCCACTTCAGGAACGGAGCGCTCTTGTAGTACGTGCGAGTGCCTGGCAAGGGAGCTCGCCTAGGATCGTTTCGCCCTCACCGCCTTCAGTCGCTCGTACAATTCCGATTTGAGCCAGGAAAGGAAGGTATAATCCTCCTCGGTATAAACACGTTGCGAACTGGAATGGGCCGGGATCCGCCGTAACGCGTTAAACTTATCCATCCAATCGAGATAATAAACTTTTCCCTTTTCCCCGGGCATTGGGATGTTGAGGGCGTTTTTGAAATGATCCCAATTATTCTTCTGTCTAACGATATGTTTTAGTTCGATGGTATCGACGTACGCCTCGCGAGGTCGGCGGGTCTCCTGGGCCTCATCCTGCTGACGACGGTACGCTTCCGCCTTCGTTCTGGCGCTCTCAATACCAACTTCCCAATATGCCTTCTCGCCAGAACTCTTGATCTCGTGCTCGCCGTGAACCTGCTTTAGTACCTCGAACACGTAATCGGTCAGGTCGCGATTTATCCCGATGACATCCTGGTTCGCTTCAGCCACTCGCTTCTCGTCGCGTTCCGCGAGCCATTTTAATAATTCGGGACTGCCAAACTCAGGCAGCTGATCATGAATAATCCGGCATAGATTGTTAAAGTACTCAGCGACTCCTCCCTCCCCAAATTTCCGATAAAAGCTTTTCTCGATTTCGTGTTAGGGCGCGTCTCTAATAAAATCCAAGACTGGCCCAATGATCGGCAAAATTTCGTCCATAAGCTCTGATTCAGAACACAGCTCTGGGTCAATTCGCCGGTTTAAGGCAGCGTATCGGAATGTTTCTCCGATCAGTAGAAGATGGGCCCGTATTCCAGGGTTACTAAGAATCGCGCCCATCTTTCCCTGAGCCCAACGGTCGGGGTTACAATTTTGTATTTGCGAAAAATATGAATTTAGGAATTTCCGAGCGCGTGTGACCGTCTCCTCGTCCGTCGAACCGCACAGTGGCCCTAACACGTAACTCTTCTGAAGCAGCTTTCCTAGCAGCCCCGATCGTACCAGACCCTTTGAGACTTCGCCGATTGTCAGCGCACTTCCTTCGGCATCCTCCAAACCTTCGATGCTGAACCGCTGATAGAGAGGGCTCGAAGGATCGGAATTCGTCGCCTTTATTAGCGATGAAGCTAATGCTTCGATCCGCTCACGCGGATCGGACGAACCCCATTTCAAATCAGCTTTCAATGACACTAGAATTGTTCTCGGAACATTTCTCTGCTTATTGTTTATTGTGATAAACAAATCCGCTTCGGTAGTAGTGTCCAGGCGGTCGAAGGCTAGAACGAATAAATTCTGTTGAAGAAATTTCTCGTCGAGGTGCGAGTATCCGTATAGGCGATGTTGCCCATCAATAACCCAGGCAGATTTATAGCGCGACGGTAAATGCAACCACCCAAACTTCAGGTCAGGACTCGCATTATCCTTATTTGTGAGTAAGTCAAATTTGCATCCTGATACAAAGTTTACAAGGATGTTTGTCGGGAAAAACCCACCATTTGTTATAAAACTCCCCAATTCGTTAATACGTTTCGGAGAAACCATTCGCTGGTACGCGGGGCGCCCGTCTGGGTGATTCAAAGCATGGTGGTTCACAAAGGCGATTTTAAGTAGGTGCTTTGCAGGAATGACGAAGCTATAGAAGTTGTGCTTTCCTAAACGCCCACGGACTGCCGGAATCTTAATGTTTTCCAGTCCGGGAATTTTCTTCTCATGTAGGAATTCTGCTAGAAACTGGTAACGCCCCGCGGGTCCCATGTGTCGAATGAATTTATCATAGTACCGAAATTCATTTTCCGTCACCACACGCACATTTATTGCGTCTGCTCGCGCGAGATCCGGTTCTGACCAGACGATATTTTGAGAGACATACATCCAGATGATTTGAGGCCGGAAGCCCCTTCCATAAATCCTGCGGATCGCGTCGGCAATAGGCTTCTGGAGATAATATGTTTCGGTAAGATCCTTAGATAGTGATTTTCGCCCACGAGCAGCTCTAGACTTGCACTCAACTACCAGAACAGTTTCGTCGTCCTTTGCAAATACGTCGATTTGCTTCGAGTCTATCGTTCCGTCAGGTCTCTCATATTCGAGCTTGAAGTGCTTCCCGCTGAGCTGTGGATAGCGCATCCGACGCAACAGCGCCCATACGCAATCTTCAAGCCAAACGTTATGCGATTTCCGTTGTTTCAACCGAACGCGCGTGTTTCCGGATTTGTGAATCTCCCATCCCTCCGCGACGAAGCCTTTCACGTCTGCGGGATGGACACTTTGATAAATGTACGGATCGTTTCGTCTACGATACTCGGCAGCAATATCGCCTTCTGCAGTAAGCAGGTTACGGACTATCTTGTCAGAGGCACCCTCCTCAATCCGGACTGGCCGGTGGGAAGCTTCGACGGCGACTGGCTGCCCGGCATCCACTCGGAATATACCTTCAGCCGCCTCAGCTCTCATGAATATGCTCCATTCTTCGTTCGGCCGCGAAGGCGTCCATATTTCAAGGATACCCTATTTCGTTTGCGGATGGTTAGCAGGGTATCGCGGATATCCTCAATAAGCTTCGTTTCCGCAGAGCAAATCGAGGGGAAGCTCCGCCGATGGCGCGACTTGCGATTTGTCACATTTACCTCAGGCGGTTTGGTGGAGCCGGGCGGTCCGGGCGCTCGACCGAAACGAGATGCGAGACACCGCGGCCGGCCGTTGTCATCCCGAAATGGCGATCGACGCCATTTGTGACCAGCGAGGAAATCCGCCGAAATTCATCAGCGATGGGCTCGGCATTCAGCACTGGCAACTCGGCGATGTGATCCACCAAATTAAGGCCGCAAGCAATCTTCGTGCTGCGGACCGCGTCATCATCTATGATGACGGTACGGTCGCGGATGAGCACGGTGATCCGCTCGGGAAACATCTATGACGAACTCTGAGAATATAATCAGAACGTTCGTCACATTGCGTTTTGCCGGTGATGAGCTTGATCCGGATGAGATGTCGCACATTGTTAAAGAAAAACCCACCCGCGCCTGTAGGAAAGGCAAGATCTATCGGCCGGGTACACGCAGCCCGGAGATCACTGCCAAGACCGGGGTCTGGTATTTCAGCACGAAGCACAAGATTCAGAGCACGGACTTGGCGGACCATTTAGACGCTCTGGAAAGGCTGATTTCGCCCTTTGGCGATCGAGACAGCCACCTAAAGGCGCTGCGTGACCTAATGGAACGCAGGAACCTACAGGCGCATGCGAGAGTCTTTTGGCGCGGCCCGGCGAATGCTCAATGACCTTCTATTCCTTGGGCCGCGACTGCGGCGCTGCGGCGATTGCCGGCCGATATCGAAACCGGGTTCGCAAACGAACATTGCTGATTCGATCGCAGGCGCGCTGAAACATACCCTGTGCCCTGACTTGTTTCGCTCCGTAGACTGCGTGGGCGCGCAAGCCCGAAATCGAAGGGCTCACTGAGCAACCCGCGACCTACACAGCGTCGAGCGGTGGTTCGGGCGATGTTTTGGCCCCGGCGCAGATGCATCCTCCAGCCGGTATTGCTATGTTCAACTCAAGGAGAGCCAATATGGAAAGGACGGTTGACGTTACGATACCTGTCGAGCCTGAGGCGGCGGCGCTGGCAAGCGCCATTGGCCCGCGAGCTCGGCGTCGCGGACGGCACCAGGCGGCGTTGGATATCCGGTGACCTAACGCTGAAACCACACATCTATGCCGGGCTTGCCACCATCGTTGCCGAGCCCCCTGCGCGAGGCTTTTCCAGAGGGAGAACTCGTTGCGGCAGATCGGCCGCGCAAGCGAATCTAACCGTTAGCGCGGCTCCGCCGAGGGCGGGGGATACCGCTTCACGTGAATTTCGCCGGCCCGGCGGCGCATCGTGTTTGCGTCGTGCCATACCTGCATGCGCAGCAGCATGTCCATATTCACCCCGGACGCCTTCTCGATCCGCAAGGCCATTTCCGGCGACAGCGCCGCCTTGCCGTTCACGAGGTCGGACAGGGTCGCGCGGCGAACGCGTAAAATTTCGGCGGCGCGGGCTACGGACAGGTCGAGCTCGGCAAGTATCTCCTTGCGGATAAACTCGCCCGGATGCGTCGGCCTCATGCCGACTTTTGTGATCTCCTCGCTCATTAGTGATAATCCTCCGAATCAAGACCATAGATTTCGTTGCTGTCGATATCAAAAGTGATGCGCCAATTACCCGAAACCGAAATGCTCCACGTCCCGGCGCGATCGCCGGCGAGCTGGTGGATGCGCCAGCCGGGTGGACCTTTGGGCGCGCCTCGACGTTGTCAAGGCTCAGCAACGCGGTCGCAACACCCGCACGCCGCTCACGCGGAGGCTAGTGCTCGGATTCATTCAGATGACTCAGTCTCTTCCTAATCGTTCGTGCCCGGACTTGGTCCGGGCATCCACGGAAACCACTGCGGCCGTGCCGCGAGTCGCGGATGGCCGGGACAAGCCCGGCCACAAACGAATGAGTGAACTGACTGTCCGGATCTGAACACTAGCGTGAGTTCACGCGTCGGTTTAGGCCCACTGTTCGAGCTTCACAAAAGGACACCGCGCCATCGCGAAACTAGAGGTCGCCTAGATGCATCCTTCAGCCGGTATTGCTATGTTCATCTTAAGGAGGTCCAAGATGGGCAGGACGGTTGACGTGACGATACCGGTCGAGCCCGAGGCGGCCGCGGCGCTGGCTGACGCGCGTAACCGCGAAGCGGTAGGCCGCCTCGTGAGCCGCGTGCTACGGCCCCGTGGGTGGCCGGGTCGAGCCCGGCCACAAACCAGTAAACGAACCACCTGTCCGGGTCTAAGCGCTAGCGCGCGGTTTTGGCCGGCTGCTCCAAAGTTAAAAAAAAGCGGCACCGTCGCGAAACCGGGGGTCGCTCATCACGTGATCGAAGGTGGATGGTTCCGGCACGGGCTCGCGCATCTCGCGCATAAGCGCGATGTGCCCGCGCAGGGCCTCCCGTGCCATTTCTTTGGCTTCCTCCGGCGTTCGGCCCGCGGTGATGCAGCCGGGAAAGTCAGGAAAGCTGGCGCCGAAGTCTCTGTCGGGATCTTTTTCAATGATCGCGATGTATTCCATAACCTTCGCTCGCTAATCCATTTCTAGGCGCGCTGCCTCGTAACATGAATAAACTCGACTAGCGCACAGATTGATTCCGAAATTTAATCTCATGCCCGTCCTTGTCTTCCCGGCGAAGGCCGGGATCCAGTCCTGTCATGGGCACCGGCCTTCGCCGGTGTGACGAGATTTTTGATGTGAAATTGATCCGTCCTCGCCTCAGGAACGGCAAAGTCACAAGGTAAAATGAGGTCCATCGGTTGGATCGATATTTGATCGGATTCAAGATGTTTGCTTGCTCATCGTCTTTATTGCGCGTTTCTACCGCCGCTTCGGCATCATTTCCCGTAATTCCCGGTTATGCGGAATCAATTCCCGTCAAGGCCGGCAAAAATTCCCGTCAAGGAGGGCCACGGGAATTGGGTCGCAAGCCTTTGAACTGGCGGAAGTTTTCGGCGGCGGAATCGCGGCCAAACGGGAAAAATCGCAAAAATTCCCGGTTTTACGGGAAAAGCCGGGAATGGGGCGGCGCGGCGGTTCCCGTCAGACGGCGCGGCTCTGCGGGAAATCGAATTCGGCCAGGTCGCTGCCCTCCGCAACCGAAGAACACCCCCGTGGCCGGGTTCGACCAGGCCACCCACCCTTTCGGGCCCTAGGCGTGGAGCGACCGCGACGTGGATGCCCGGGGCGCGCCCGGGCAAGGGCGTATTGGAAGGCGGAGCAAGACGCTTCAACGACCGCTTTCCAAATTTCCTTGGGACAGCCGGCCCTCAGACCGAGAAGTATTTGGCCTGCGGGTGGTGGGCGACGATGGCCGAGGTCGACTGCTCGGGGTCGAGCTGGTCCTCCTCGGAGAGCGTGATCCCGATTTCTTCGGCGCGGAGCAGCTCCAGGAGCTGCTTCTGGTCGGCAAGGTTGGGGCAAGCGGGGTAGCCGAAGGAATAGCGGCTGCCGCGATAGCCTTGCGCGAGCATCGCCTCGGGGTCGCGGGCCTCGTCGGCGGCGAAACCCAACTCCCCGCGGATGCGCTTGTGCAGGTATTCGGCGAAGGCCTCGGCCAGCTCGACCGAAAGACCGTGCAGGTAGAGGTAGTCCTGGTAGCGGTTTTGGGCGAACCATTCGCGCGCCGCCTCCGAGGCGCGGCGGCCCATCGTGACGACCTGGAGCGCGATGACGTCGCGCTCGCCGTCGGCGGCGTCGCGGAAGAAATCGGCGATGCAGAGCCCGCCCTCTTTGTTCTGGCGCGGGAAGGAGAAGCGGGTGAGCTCGCGGCCGCCTTCGGGGTCGAAGAGGATGACATCGTTGCCTTCGGCGGCGCAGGGCCAATAGCCGTAGGCTGCCTGCGGGAGGAGGATCTCCTCGCGGACCACGAGGTCAAGCACGCGGCGCAGCACCGGGCGCAATTCGTCCTTCGCCCATTCGCGGTACTCGGCGAGCGAGCGGCCGTCCTTCCGGTAGCCCCACTGGAATTGGTAGAGCATGCGCTCGTTGAGGTAGGGGACCACCGCCTTGGCCGGCACGCGCGCGATCGTCCGCGGCCCCCAGAAGGGCGGCTCGGGAACCGGCACGTTGCGGGTGAGTTCGGCGCGGCGCAGCCGGATCTCCTCGGCGTCGACCGGCCGCAACGGCCGGGCGTCGGCGGCGCGGCCGAGCTTGCGGCTCTTGTTGACCGGCCGGTTTTCGTTGCGGCGCCGGACCTCTTCCAGATGCGCGTCGAAATTGTCGTTGACGATCTTGTCCATCAGACCGAGCCCGTCGAAGGCGTCGCGCGCATAGGCGACGCGGCCGGCGGCATAGGCCTTGGCGCAATCCTCCTCGACATAGCGCCGGGTGAGCGCCGCGCCGCCGAGCATGACCGGCAGGGAGAGGCCCTGGCGGCTCATCTCTTCGAGGTTTTCGCGCATCACAACGGTCGATTTGACGAGCAATCCCGACATGCCGATCGCATGGGCCTTGTGCCGCGCGGCGGCTTCGAGGATCGCGCCGATCGGCTGCTTGATGCCGAGATTGACAACGCGGTAGCCGTTGTTCGTGAGGATGATGTCGACGAGATTCTTGCCGATGTCGTGGACGTCGCCGCGCACCGTCGCGAGCACGACAGTGCCTTTCTCCTGGCCCTCGACCCGCTCCATGAAGGGTTCGAGATAGCGGACCGCGGTCTTCATCGTCTCGGCGGATTGCAATACGAAAGGCAATTGCATCTTGCCGGCGCCGAACAGGTCGCCGACCGTCTTCATGCCGTCGAGCAGGATGTTGTTGATGATGTCGAGCGGCTTATAGCTCTGCATCGCGAGATCGAGATCGGTCTCGAGCCCCTGCCGATCGCCGTCGACGATGCGCTGCGCGAGGCGCTCTTCGAGCTTTTCCGGGCGGCCCCGCTTCTCGCTCTTTTCGGCCGCGCGGTTCTCGAACAGCGCGATGAAGGCCTGCAACGGGTCATATCCATCGCGGCGCCGGTCAAAGATCAGATCCTCGGCGACCCGCACCTCCTCTTCCGGGATCCGGTGCAACGGCATGATCCGCGAGAAATGCACGATCGCGCCAGTCAAACCGCGGCGCAGCGCATGGTCGAGGAAGACCGAGTTGAGCACGTGACGCGCCGCCGGATTAAGCCCGAAGGAGATGTTCGAGAGGCCGAGAATGATTTGGCACTCGGGCATGTCGCGCGAGATTTGCTCGATTGCCTCCAATGTGTTGAGGCCGAGCCGGCGGTCGTCCTCGTTGCCGGTGCAGATCGTGAAGGTCAGCGGGTCGAATAACAGGTCGGAAGGCGGCAGGCCGTGCTTGCCGCACGCGAAGTCATAGAGGCGGCGCGCGATGCGGAGTTTGTGCGCGGCCTCCTTGGCCATGCCGGTCTCGTCGATCGTCAATGCGATGACCGCCGTGCCGAACCGCCGCGCCAGCTTGAGGCGCTTGTCCGCCGGCTCCTCGCCGTCCTCGAAATTGATCGAGTTGATGATCGGCTTGCCGCCGTAGAGCTTGAGGGCAGCCTCGAGCACCGGGTATTCGGTCGAGTCGATGACGAGCGGGGCGGTGACGGCGCCGCGCATGCGCGACACCGCCTCTGACATGTCGGCCACCTCGTCGCGGCCGACAAAGGCGGTGCAGAGGTCGAGCGTGTGCGAGCCTTCCCTGACCTGCTCGCGGCCCATCTCGACGCAGCCGTCCCAATCGCCCTGCTCCTGCAATTGGCGGAACTTGCGCGAGCCGTTGGCATTGCAGCGCTCGCCGATCGACAGATAGGCGTTCTCCTGGCGCAATGTGATCTGGCCGTAGAGCGAGGCGACCGAAGGCGCCCAGACCGGCTGACGCGGGCGCGGCCGAGGGCGCGGTCGGTCGCGTCCGATGCGGCGCAGCATCGCGTCAAGCGCGGCGATATGCTGGGCCTCGGTGCCGCAGCAGCCGCCGATCATGTTGACCCCGTCCTCGAGCACGAAGCGCTCGACCCACTGCGCGAGCTCTGCGGGCCCGAGCGGGTATTGCGTGCGCCCGCCGACGAGTTCCGGCAGCCCGGCGTTGGGCTCGACCGAGATGAGTCTCGGCCAGTTCTCGCCGAGCCATTTGACGTGCTCGGCCATTTCGCGCGGGCCCGTCGCGCAGTTGAGGCCGATCATCGGCACGTCGAGCGCATGGATCACGGTCGCCGCCGCCGCGATATCGGCGCCCACGAGCAGCGTGCCGGTCGTTTCGACCGTCACCTGCACGAGGATCGGCGTGTCCTTCCGCGCCTCCTCGCGCGCCCGCTTGGCACCATTGACCGCCGCCTTGATCTGCAACGGGTCCTGGCAGGTCTCGATGATGATCGCGTCGACGCCGCCATCGATCAGCCCGGCGCATTGGACCGTCAGCGCGTCTTCGAGCGGCTGGTAGGCGATGTGGCCGAGTGACGGAAGCCGCGTCCCCGGCCCGACAGAGCCAAGCACGAAACGCGCGCGGCCATCATGCGCGAACTCCTCGACGGCTTCATGCGCAAGCTCGGCGGCCCGCCGGCTAAGCGCAAAGGCCCTGTCGGCGAGCCCGAATTCTCCGAGCGTGATCGGCGAGCCGCCAAAGCTGTTGGTCTGCACCGCGTCGCAGCCAGCCTCGAGATAGCTGCGGTGGATCTGGAGGATAAGGTCGGGGCGACTCTCGTTGAGGATCTCGGTGCAGTTCTCGTTGCCGAGATAGTCGCGCTCGGTGTCCAGGTTGGACGCTTGCGCCCGCGTCCCCATCGCGCCGTCGCACAGCACGACGCGATCGGCGAGGTAGTCGAGGAAATGCGTCATCGCCGCGGCCGGTCAGGCCGCCGCGGCGGCCGCGGTCTTCTTCGCGCGGACGCCGAGCAGGTGGCAGATCGCGACGGTCAGATCGGCCCGGATCAGGGTGTAGAAGTGGAACTCGTGCACGCCCTCGGCATGCAGGCGCCGGCATTGCTCGGCGGCGAGCGAGGCGGCGACGAGGCGGCGCGTGTCGGGGTCGTCGTCGAGCCCCCCGAAATGCCCGGCCAGCCAATCCGGGAGCGAGGCGCCGCAGGTCGCGGCCATCTTCTTCAATTGCGCGAAATTGGTGACCGGCAGAATCCCGGGCACGATCGACACGCAGATCCCGGCGGCGTGCGCGCGCTCGCGAAAACGCAAGAACAATTCCACGTCAAAGAAAAACTGCGTGATCGCGCGGCTGGCGCCGGCATCGAGCTTGCGCTTCAGATTGTCGAGGTCGTGCTCGGCGCTCTGCGCCTCCGGGTGGGTCTCGGGGTACGCCGCGACGCTGATCTCGAAATCGGCAACCCGCCGCAGCCCGGCAACGAGATCAACGGCATAGGGATAGCCCCCGGGATGCGGCTCATATCGTTCGGCGCCGCCGGGCGGATCCCCGCGCAGCGCCACGATATGACGGATTCCCGCCTCCCAGTAGGCCTGCGCGACGGCGTCGATCTCGCCGCGCGTCGCGGCAACACAGGTCAGGTGCGCCGCGGGTTCGAGGCCGGTCTCCTGGCGGATCCGCCGCACCGTTGCATGCGTACGCTCGCGGGTCGATCCGCCCGCCCCGTAGGTCACCGAAACAAACCGCGGCGCCAACGGTTCGAGGCGCTGAACCACCTCCCACAGCCGCACCTCCATTTCCGGTGTCTTCGGCGGAAAGAATTCGAACGAGATGCGCGGCGGGCCGGCATCGAAATCAATGACCGGGTCGGCGGCGAGCAATCCGCGCAAGGCCATCAATGAAGCTCCCCCTCCAAAAGCGAAGCGGGCGCACTCTGCGGCACCCGCTCGAAACGCCGGCTCGCCAATGCAGGGCGATGCGCGGTCCAGATCACTATCGTCAACGGGTCTCCGGGCAAATGGCGGGGCGGAGCCGGGTCCAGACCAGCCGCGCGGCACCACCCCGAGACCTCCGTATCGGCAAAACCGAGCCGACGATGGGTGTGCTCCTCACGCAGGAACTCGAGCTCATGCGGCGCGAAATCGACAAGGACGAGGATACCGCCTGGACGCAGGACGCGCGCGGCTTCGGCAATCGCCGCGCCTGGCCGGTCGGCGTAGTGCAGCACTTGGTGTACGACGACTGCGTCGAAAGACGCATCGGGCAGCGCCAACTGATACATGTCTCCCAGCCGCACCGAAGCATTTTCGACCCCTGCGCGTTCGAGGTTGACCCGCGCGATCGACAGCATCTCGCGGGATTGATCGATGCCAAGCGCGTCTTCGACATGAGGAGCCAGGACCTCGAGGACGCGTCCCGTCCCGGTGCCGATGTCCAGCAGGTCGCGCGGTGCAACCGCGATGATGATCTCGACGAGCGCCGCCTCGACTTCGCGCTCATCGATGTAGAGCGAGCGGATGTGGTGCCACTGGGCGGCGTTCTCGCGGAAATAAGTGATCGCGAGATCGGCCCGCTGCCGCTTGATCGCGGCAAGCCGCTTCAGGTCGAGTGCAATCATCGTATCGCTCTCGTCACATGCCCCGACGAGCTGGCGCGCCAGCGCGCTCGCCGGGCCCGATTGGCTCAGGCGATAAAAGACCCAGCTCCCCTCGCGGAAGCGATCGAGAAGGCCCGCTTCGCATAACAGCTTGAGATGCCGCGACACCCGCGGCTGACTTTGCCCCAGGATCTGGATCAGCTCGCTGACCGTGAGTTCGCCGCGCGAGCACAGGACGACAAGCCGCAGCCGGGTCGGCTCTGCCATCGCGCGCAACGCAGCCAGCAAATACTCCATCCACTACGCCTCCATGCCGGTGGCAGCAACATATACAGATATCTTTATATGTGCAATCCGGTTAACCAAACAAAACGGGAGGTGGGTGCGCGGCTTGCCCATTCCGCGAATTTCCCGCAATTATCTCACCCTTGGTAGCCGGACCGACGGGAGACCGATCTATGAATGCTCGCCTGCTTCGCCTCGCCTCACCGGATCTGCTGGTGTTTGCAGCCCTCGTCTTCTCCGGCTGTGCCTCACACCCGGAAACGGAGCAGCAGCAGGTCTCGGCATACGAGGAGGAGTTCAACGATCCTTTCGAGGACGTGAACCGCAAGATCTTCGACTTTAACCAATTCGTCGATCGCAACGCGATCGTACCGGTTGCCAAGGCCTATCGCACTGCGCTGCCCGACCCGATGCGTGATTCTGTGCGCGATCTCCTCAACAACCTGCGCGAACCGCTGATTTTTGTGAACGATACTTTGCAAGGACAATTCGAGAGTGCTGCCAAGACGGTCGGCCGATTTGTCATTAATTCGACGATCGGCATTGGCGGAGTGGTCGACGTCGCCGGGCGTTGGGGCATTCCGCATCAGGATCAGGATCTGGGCTTGACACTCGGCGCCTGGGGAGTTCCCGAAGGACCATACCTCGTGATCCCGGTGCTCGGGCCATCAACACCGCGCGACCTCGGGGGCCAAATCGCCGAGGGGTACGGCGACCCGTGGAATATTCTCGTCACCGGCACGCCATATACCCTCTATTGGATTCCGTTTGTCCGCGGCGGGGTCAGTGGCATCGACCAGCGGTCGCGCTACATCGAGGCTCTGGCCGACATTGAGCGGACCTCTCTCGATTACTATGCGACAATTCGCTCGCTTTATCGGCAGCGGCGCGCGGCGCTAATCCGCCATGAGCGGGAGAATTTGCCGCCGCCTACCGGGCTCAGCCAGCGCGACGATCGCAGATCATTTGGAGCCCTCGCCCACCTGCAGTCCCAAGCCGCCGCGCCGCCCGAGCCGGCAAACACATCCGAGGTAATCAAATAATGTTGCGCCGTTCCGTTCTCACCGCCCCTTTGATCGCCCTTGCTGGCATGCTGGCGTCAGCCGGGCCTGCAGCCGCGGCCGCCGATCCTGCGGCGATGATTAGCAATCTCGGCAGCCGGGCACTGGAGGTGCTGGGGAAAAACACGCCCCCGCCGCAGCGGGTCGCCAGGTTTCGCGAACTCTTTCGAGAGGATTTCGACGCTCCGGGGATCGCTCGGTTTGTGTTGGGCCGCTATTGGAATACCGCCACCGAGCAGCAGCGCGCGGAATTCACCAAGCTGTTCGAAGAATACATAACGGTCGTGTGGGCCACCCGGCTGGCGCAATACAGCGGCGAGACCTTCAAAGTAACAGGCAGTCGGCACGATGCCGACGGCGCGCTCGTGTCGAGCGAGATCGTTCGCCCGGGCGGCGCTCCGCCTGTCAAAGTGGACTGGCGTCTGACCGCTCGAGGCGGCGCCTACAAAATTAGCGATGTCTCAGTCGACGGGATCAGCATGGCGGTCACCGAACGATCCGAGTTTGCTTCGGTGCTCCAGCACAATGGCGGCCAAGTGCAGGGCCTTCTGACGATGCTGCGCGAAAGGACCGCCGGCGGTACCGCACAGCCCACCCGCTGACTTGTTCAATTCCGCGTCAAAGGCTTGTAACGGATACGGTGCGGCTGGTCGGCCTCGGCGCCGAGGCGCCGGCGGCGGTCGGCCTCGTAATCTCCATAATTGCCTTCAAACCAGACCGCCTGGCTGTCACCTTCAAAAGCGAGGATATGCGTGGCGACGCGGTCGAGGAACCAGCGGTCGTGCGTGATGATGGCCGCGCAGCCGGGGAATTCGAGCAGCGCCTCTTCCAGCGCGCGCAACGTGTCGACGTCAAGATCGTTGGTCGGCTCGACGAGCAGCAGCACATTGGCTCCGGCCTTCAGCATCTTGGCGAGATGGACGCGATTGCGCTCGCCGCCTGACAGCTGACCCA
>Ga0126379_10000899_pt1 | contig 17376 bp, 14 predicted proteins | sample PanSoiMetPlot_24_FD_92640 | JGI IMG/M metagenome (GOLD analysis project Ga0126379, IMG submission 92640) | Tropical forest soil microbial communities from Panama - MetaG Plot_24 | ecosystem: Environmental > Terrestrial > Soil > Tropical forest > Bulk soil | place: Panama | collected 2016-02-17
CTCGACCAACAAGGACCTCGAGAAGGCGGTGGCCCAGGGCCTGTTCCGCGAGGATCTCTACTACCGGCTGAACGTCGTCAACATCCTCGTCCCGCCCCTGCGCGAGCGCCCCGAGGAGATCCCGATTCTCGCCGAGCACTTCTGCCAGAAGTACACGCGCCAGTACAACCGGCAGCGCGTGCACCTCTCACGCGAGCTGCTCGAGCGATTTCTCGCGCACTCCTGGCCGGGCAACGTGCGCGAGCTCGAGAACCTGGTCAAGCGCATCGTCGTCCTCGAGAGCGAGGAGTTCGTGGCGCACGAGCTGGCCGGGCGGGAGACGGCCGCCCATTCGCACGGGCCGCCGGCCGTCGGCCAGCCGAGGATCGGCACGGCGGCCGAGCGGGCGCCGGCGCCGGTCCGCGAGCCACAGTTCGAGCCGGAGTACGCGCCGGCACCCAAGCGGGCACCGGTCGTGTGGAACGGTTTGGGGCTCAAGGAAGTCGCCCGCCGCGCCGCCCGCGAGGCGGAATACGGCGTGATCAAGCAAGTCCTCGAGGAGGTGCGCTGGAACCGCATGGAGGCGGCTCGGCGGCTCAAGATCAGCTACAAGGCGCTGCTCTACAAAATTCAGGAGTGTGGGCTCTGAAATGACACGGGTGCAACAAACCGCCACCGTCAACAGCGACACGTCACCGTGCGTGCCGTGGTTCGCGCACAATGGGCAGTGCTTCGACTCTTCGCCGCTCGATGCCGCCACGCCCGCCGCGCCGGACTGCGTGGTCATCGCCAACAGACCACTCGAGCGTCGACCACACGTGGCTTCTGGACCGCGCGTCGTGCATCGTCGATATGCGCGACGCCACGAAAGACGCCAATGAGTATCGCTACAAGGTCACAACGCTCTGAGCGGCGATTCCGCCTGGGAGGCGACAACACATGACAGCAGCCAAGACCTCGGACGTCCGGTGGCTCGTGAAGGATGCGCTCGGCGTGGTGTTCAAGCGCAAACGACTCATCTTCGGCCTCTTCCTGATCGTCGCGTTGGGCATCTCGTTCGCGGTCCTCAGTGTGCCATCGAGCTACGAAGTCGCGGGCAAGCTCGTGGTCACGCGCTCCCGCGGCGATCTGCTCGTGACGCCCGCCGATCAGCGGAATTTCAACTTCGTCCTGACGGCCCCGACCCTGCAAGACATGGCGGTCCACGCCGAGCTCCTCAAGAACCGCTCGCTGATCGAGGCGGTCGCGAAGAAGCTCGGGCTCGACAAGAAGAAGAACGACGCTCAGGCGCAGGCCGCGGAGACGCCGGTGGCGGCCGGCCTGAATCAGATCTCGGTGTGGATTCCCTGGGCAACCGGGGGGCCCTCCGGGGCCCCCAAGCTGGCGGATGACCAGAGCCGGCTCAACGCCGTGGTCGACACGATCGCCTACGGGCTCAACGTCCAGGTCACGCCGAACTCGAACCTGATCGTGGTCCGCTATCGCAGCAGCGACCCGGTCAAGGGCGCCGAGATCGTCAATACCCTGCTCGACCTGTATCGCGACCGGTACCTTGACCTGCGGCGCAGCCCCGGCGTGGTGGACTTCTTCGAGGAGCAGCGGAAGGTGTTCGAGACCAACCTGCAGAGTGCCGAGACTCGCCTCAAGACGTTCCAGAACAAGAGCGGCATTCTCTCCGCGGCGGTTCAGGTCGACGCCTACGCCCGCCGTCTCGCGGAAGCGGAGAGCAACTACGTCGACGCCCAGTACGACCTCCGCGATGCCGAGGAGCGCGTGCAGCTGCTCAAGAAGGAGCTCTCCGCCCAGCCGGAACGCGTGCAGCAGTCGGCGACGATCAAGTACAACCCGATGATCCAGACGATGCAGGAGCGCCTCCTGACGCTCGAGATGGACAAGCAGCGCCTGCTCGGCCTGTACACGGAGAACGATCGCCGCGTGCAGGACAAGCAGATGGAGATCGACGCTCAGAAGAAGCGGCTGGCCGAGGCGCAGGCCACGCAGTGGATCCCCGAGAACGAGGTGACCCAGATCAACGACCGGCGGCGCGACCTGGAGGAGAAGATCCTCGCCTCCACGCTCACGGCGCAGAAGAACAAGATCCGGCTCGAGGGCGCCAAGCAGATCGCCCTCGAGATGCGCGACCGCGTGCGTGACCTGGGCCTGGCCGACGTGGAACGCCAGGCGCTCCTGCGCGAGGTGCAAGCGGCCTCGGAAGCCTACCTCCTGTATCGCAAGAAGTCCGAGGAGGCGCGGGTCACGGCCGCGCTCGACGAGAACAAGATCACCAACGTGGCGATCGGCGAGATGGCGTCCCGGCAGGGCACGCCCGTCGGGCCGCCCAAGAACCTCTCGCTCGTCTTCGCCATCATGGTCGGGCTCGTGTCGGGCGTCGGCGGCGCGTTCCTGCGCGAGTTCTTCGACGGCTCGATCAAGACGGAGCACGAGATCCGGTCGACCGTCGATCTCCCGGTGCTCGGGTCGATTCCCGAAGAGAAGAATGGCGGGAACGGCAAGAACGGCAACGGGCACAACGGCAAGAACGGCAACGGCAAGAACGGCAAGAACGGCAACGGCAAGCACGGAGTCGAGGGGTAGCGTCAGGTCGGGGGGCCGGGTTCCCACCCGGCTCCCCGGGCCGCTGAGCCGATGAGCAAGATTTATCAGGCACTGGATCAGCTGGACCGCCGTCCCGCAGCATCGATCGCTCCCGCGCGCCGCTTTCCCGCTCGCCGCGGAATCGGCGAGCCGGCGACGTACGAGCGTCTGGGCACCAAGGTCGTGCAGGCGCTTCGCTCCGCGCCGTTCCGTACGCTGATGATCACCGCGCCGGATCACGGCGAAGGGACGTCCACGGTGGCGATGGGCCTCGCCACCAGTCTCGCCGATCGCAACGGGCTGTCGGTCCTCCTCGTGGACGCGAACATTCGTCATCAGGCATCCGATTTCCCCTCGGACCAGCCGGAAGGTGGACTGGCGAGCGCGCTCGCCGAGGCGATCAGCCTCGACGATCTCGTGGTGGAGACCGATCTCCCGAGGCTGGCACTCCTTCCCGCGGGCGACATGACGTCGGGATCGGCGTCGGCCTTCGACACGTCCCGATTCGACGTCGTTCGCGACGACCTGGTGGCGCGGGCAGACCTGGTGATCTTCGACGCGGCCCCCGTCCTGCCCTATGCGGATGCCCTCATCCTGGCTTCGAAGGTCGAGCGGGTGATCCTGGTGACACAGGCGGATCACACGCACCGGGGACGGCTCGAGCAGGCGACGGCCGAACTTCACCGCAGCAACGCCAGCATCCTCGGGGTCGTGTTGAACCGAAAGGCATCTCATGCACCGCCGTGGCTGGCGCGGCGCTTCAACCTTTGATCACCCGTTCGACAACAAGCGAGCTGTTCCGAAGGATTCGCAATGACAAGCCATGCACGAGCACGAGTATCAGACGCCGTGAAGCGGGGCCTCCATCACGGAGGGGTCTTCGCCGTCACACGGCGGTTCCGCCGTAGTACGACGGCAGTCATCCTCCGGTACCACTCGGTCTGCGAAGACGCGCAATCGCCCCTCTCGTACATCGACCCCGGTCTCTCGGTGCCCCTCGAGGCGTTCGACCAGCAGATGAAGTTTTTGAGACAGCGATACAACCCGGTCTCTCTCGAGGACATCGTGGAGACCGTGGTGGACGGACGTCCCCTGCCCCCCCTCGCAGTGGCGGTGACGTTCGACGACGGCTATCGCGACAACCACCTCTACGCCTTCCCGGTCCTCCGGAGATACGGGATCCGAGGAGCCTTCTACATCACCGCCGGCTGCGTCGAGATGGGCGAGCCGCTCTGGACGTCGCGCCTGCGGTACTACTTCATGGCGACCCGGGAACCGTCGCTCGCACTCGCTCACCCGGAGCCGACCGTCCTGGACCTCACCTCGCAGGCCGCGCGAAACGCGTCCTTCGCCCGGACCATCGCGACCATCAAGAGCGCCGGAAAAGACCGCGGAGGAGAGATCTTCCGGGACGTGGAGGCGCGCCTCAAGGTGACGAATCTCGACCCGCTGCACGGCAGCATGATGACGTGGGCGGAGATCGAGGACATGGGCAGCGGCGGGATGACGATCGGCGCCCACACGCTCACGCACCCGAATCTGCCGGGCCTCCCTCCCAATGAGGCGGAAGCCGAGATCGCCGGCTCGCGGTCGCTGATCGAGGAAAAGGTCAAGACGCCGGTCCTGCACTTCGCGTATCCGAACGGACGCGGTGTCAGCCACTTCAACGAACCGGTGCGGGACATGGTGCAGAAGGCGGGCTTTCTGTCGTCGGTGACCTCGGTCAACGGCCCGGTGCGCCGGCACGACGATCCCTTCACGCTCAAGCGGCTCGGGGTGTACCGGAAGCACGCGCACCTCTTCCGGTTCGCCATGGACATCGAGCGGACCCGGCTCGAGGGCCGGCAGGCGTAGGCGACACATGCCGACACCCGCGACCACGCCGTACCGGGAACCCGCTGGCGGGGGCAGCCACCGCGTCTGGGTGATGTTGCTGGCCGTGTTTTCGATGGCCGCCGTGGCGATCCTCATGGCCATCGGCGCGACCCTCGGAATGCTCTACGCGGCTGTAGCCGTCTTCGGGATCCTCGCCGTCATCATCGTAGTGGTCTTCCCGGTGTTCGGGATCGTGATCTTCGTCGGGACGCTCCTGCTCGGGCTGCCGTGGTTCCTGGCCGGCGACGGCCGCCTCACCGCGAACAATCTGCTGGGCCTCGTCTTGCTCGCCGTGCTGGTCGTCCACATCTGCCTCACCCGCGACCTGTGGTTCATCAAGACGCCGCAGTTCATCATGTTCTCGCTCATCGGCGCCGTGCTGGTCGGCTCGCTCATGCACGCCCGCCAGGTGTACATTCCGGCGGTCCCGCCGCCCAAGGACTTCACCGAGAACACGCTGTTCATCTTCTTCAGCCGGCTGGCGTTCCTGTGCATGTTCGTGACCTTCGTCAAGACCAAGAAGCAAGTGTTCTTGATCATGTTCGCGGTCCTCGTGTTCACGATGGCCGTCATCCCGTCCGCCTTCAACAATCTGGCGAACTACAAGGGCGAGGAGGACATCGCGACCGGCAAGACCATCGACATGGACACGGGCAAGGCGACGGAGTTCCGCGTCACCTCGGACACCACGTCCTGGGGGAAGAACGAGAACCGCCTGGCCTTCATGTGCAACGTGAGCATCCTGCTGATGTGGATGTTCATGCAGATCTGGAAGCGCCCGATCATCTGGGTCATCGCCTTCCCGTTGATCCTGACCATGGCGGGCTTGACACTCTCGACCGCCTCGCGCAGCGGCTTCCTGAGCCTCGGCATGGTGTTTCTGTTCATGCTCTTCCAGAAAGGGGTGCCGGCGGGCATGCGCGCCGGCGTGCTCGGCGCCATCATGTTCGCCGGCTTCGTGTTCCTCGCCGTGCTGCCCCGCGCCTCGTACGAGCGCCTCATGAACTACTCGCTGGATCAGACCCAGCATCCCGAGGCGTGGCGATCGACGCAGAGCCGGATCGAGACGAACCAGCATGCGTTACAGGTCTTCCTGAGCGCTCCCCTGATGGGCGTCGGTCCCGGCAACTTCCGATGGATTCACCGCGAGCGGTGGCCCTACGATCTCTCCGCCGGCCGGCCGAACCACAATTCGTACCTCTGGGCCGCGACGGAGGGCGGGATCATCACGGTGATCCTGTACCTGATCCTGTTCGGGTTCCTGTGGCGCGATCTGCGCCAGGCGCAGACGCTCTACGAGCCGAGCGACCAGTTCTGGCACCTCGTGCGATTCCTCCGCGGGTTCTTCTTCATCTGGGTGTTCTTCTCCATCTTCGCGGACTTCTGGCTGGAGGTTCACCTCTATCTCATCACGGGGCTGGCGATGCTGCTGGTGCGACGGCGCTTCGACGACTACCGGGAACCCGAGCCCGAGCTGCGGCCCGCCGTCCTGTCTCCGGGCCCGGCCCCCCTGCCCGCGCCCGCGCCCGGCGGATAGCGATCATGCCCGCCCGGGTGATGTACGTCGTCGACCATCTGAAGATCGGCGGAGCCCAGACGCACCTCGTCCAGTTGCTGGGGCGACTCGACCGCCGCCGCTTCACCCCGATGGTGTGCGCTCTCAAGGCGCACGGTGAGCTGTCTCAGGCGGTTGCACGACTGGACGTGCCGGTGTTTGACGGCGGCCTCGGCCGGACGCTCATGGGCTGGAGCGGCGCGCGCGTCCTCGCCCGGCTCACCTCGCTCCTCCGGCGCGAGCGCGTGGACGTCGCGCACGCCTACCTGTTCCACCCGAACCTCCTCACGCCGATCGCCGGGCGATTGGCCGGGGTTCCGGCGGTGGTGGCCAGCAAGCGCAGCCTCGATCGCTATCCGTCGCGCCTGCCTCGGTGGGCTTGCCAGCTCGGCAACCGACTGGCCGACCGGGTCATGATCAACGCCGACGCGATCGGCCGCTTCGTCGCCGCCGAGGAAGCGTGCTCGCGCGAGAAGATGGTCCTGATTCCGAACGGCGTCCGCGAGGAAGCCCTGGCCACGCCGATCGACCCCGACATCAAGCGCCGCGAGCTGGGCTTGCCGGCCGGTGCGCTGGTCGTGGGCGCCGTCTCGCGCCTCGCCTGGAAGAAGGCCATCGCCCACCTCGTCCAGGCGACGCCGCGAATCGTCGAGGCCCTGCCCCAGGCGCACGTGGTGATCGCCGGGGACGGGCCGCTGCGGGCCGAACTCGAAGGCGAGGCCGCGGCGCTGGGCGTGGCAGATCGCGTCCGATTCCTGGGATCGCGCGAGGACAGCATCGAGCTGATGGCGGCGTTCGACGTCTTCGTGCTGCCCTCCGTCGTGGAGGGGATGTCGAACGCGCTGATCGAGGCGATGGCGGTGGGACGTCCCGTGGTCGCCACCGACGTCGGAGGCAACTCCGAAGTGGTGGCCGACGGCGAGACGGGCTTCCTCGTGCCGCCCTCTGCACCCGATCAGCTGGCCGCAGCCATCGTGAAACTGCTCGGCGCGCCGGAGATGGCGGCCGAGATGGGCGCGGCCGGCCGCCGCCGCGTCATCGAACACTACCGCGTCGACGTCATGACCCGCCGCATCGAGGCGATGTACGACGCGCTGCTCCGGGAAAAGGCCGCGTGATCGTGTCGACACTTTTCGCCGTCGTCTTCTGGGCCTCGCTGGCCCTCCTCGCCTACGTGTACGCGGGGTATCCCCTGCTGCTGTTCGTCCTGGGGGCCTTTCGCCACGAGCCGCGGCGGTCCCGCCCCGCGCGCTTGCCGCGCGTGTCGCTCATCATCTCCGCCTACAACGAGGAGGACGTGATCCGCGAGAAGATCGTGAACACGCTCCGCCTCGACTATCCGCGCCAGCGCCTCGAGATCATCGTGGCGTGCGACGGGTGCACCGACACGACAGCGGCCATCGCGCGCGAGTTCTCCGCCGAGGGCGTGCGCGTGTTCGACCTGCCGCGGCGGGGGAAGAACGGCACGCTGAACGAGGTCGTGCCCCAGGCGCGCGGCGACGTCATCCTCTTCACCGACGCCAACGGCAAGTACCAGAGCGACGCGGTGAGCGTGCTCGTCCGTCACTTCGCCGACCCGCAGGTGGGCTGCGTGTGCGGGGAGCTGATCTACCTGTCCGCCGACGACAACGTCGTGGCCAAGGGCTACAACGTCTACTGGCGCTACGACCAGCAGCTGAAGCGCATGGAGAGCCGCCTCGCCTGCCTGCTGGGCGCCAATGGATCGATTTTCGCGATCCGCAAGAAGCTCTATCAGCCCCTCGCCGGGTTCGTCTCGAACGACATGGTCCTGCCCATCCAGGTCGCGGCTCGGGGCTACGACGTCGTGTACGAGCCGGGCGCGATCTCCCGCGAGGCCGGCTCGAAGGACGCCGCCGAGGAGCTGGGGCGCCGGTCTCGGATCGTTGGCCGCGGGATCCTGGGCGTCCGGGTCGTGTTGCCGGACGTGCTGCGCGGCCGGCGATGGCTCTTGCTCTGGGAGCTCCTGTCCCGCAAGTTCCTCCGCTACTGCACCCCGGTGTTCCTGGCGGGTCTGGCCGTCTCGAATCTCTTCCTGCTGACCGGCCTCTACCGGTGGACGCTCGCCGCGCAAGCCCTGTTCTATGGCTCGGCGCTCGTCAGCATGGCGCTGCGCCGGGTGGGCCTCCATTTTCGACCGCTCTCCCTGCCGCACTACTTCGTGGTCGGCAACGCCGCCGCGGCCCTCGGCTGGTGGAAAGTCGTGGCCGGGCGGGAGCTGACGAAATGGGAAACCGTAGCGCGGGCGTACGACCAGCAGATCCCGGCGACCGCGGACGCCCCCTTGACCGCGTCGAGGCGTTGAATTGAACAACGCGTTCTCCGTCGACGTCGAGGACTGGTACCAGGTTTCGGATTTCGAGGAGGTCGTCGACTTCTCGGCGTGGGCCACCTACGAGAGCCGCGTCGTCCGCAATACGGAGCGCGTCCTCGAGCTGCTCGACGCGTGCGGGATCAAGGGCACGTTCTTCGTTCTGACCTGGAATGCCGAGCGCCACCCGGAGCTGATCCGCACGATCGCCCGAGGCGGGCACGAGATCGCCTCGCACGGCTACCGGCATCGATTGATCTACGAGCAGTCGCCGGAGGAATTCCGCGACGACATCATGCGCTCGAAGAAGATCCTCGAGGACATCACGGGGACGCCCGTGTGGGGCTATCGGGCGCCGTCCTTCTCTCTCACCGCGGCCTCGATATGGGCCCTGGACGTCCTGCTCGACTGCGGGATGCGGTACGACTCGAGCATCTTCCCGGTGTCGGACCGCCTCTACGGCATCCCCGGCGCGCGCCGCTTTCCCTTCGTGATCCGCGACGACGGTGACCGGCGCCTCGTCGAGTTCCCCATGACCACGGCGCGGGCGGCCGGTCGCAACTGGCCCCTGGGCGGTGGAGCCTATCTCCGATTGTTCCCGTACGCGTACATGCGCTGGGGCATTCGCCGCGTCAACCGCGAGGGCCAGCCGGCGATCGTCTACATGCACCCGTGGGAGGTCGATCCCGATCAGCCGCGGATCAAGGCGCGCGGCAAGCGGGGCGTGAGCACCCACTACATCAACCTCAGCCGGATGGAAGGGCGACTGCGTCGCCTGTTGCGCGACTTCTCGTTCGCGCCCGTCCGCGACGTGCTTGGACTTTCGTGATGCGTATCGTGTTCATCACTTGCGACGACGTCTTCTATCTCCCGCGGTTCTTCTCGCGGGTGCTGGGCAGCTGGGCGGCGGAGACCGCCGCCCTCGTGATTCTGCCGCCGCTCCGCGATCTCAAGACCACGGTGCGGCGTTCGTACGACCTGTACGGTCCCTGGGGGTTTTGCAAGAACTCCACCCGCTATGCCGTTCGCAAGGCGGGCGGGCGGTTGGCCCGCTGGGTGCCGGCGTGTCGCACGCTCTCCGTCGAGGGCGTGGGCCGGGGCCACGGGATCCCGATCCTGCAGCCGGATTCGGTCAACGCGCCGGACTTCGTGGCCCACGTGCGCAACGTCCTCCGGCCCGAACTGATCGTGTCCGTGGCCGCCTCGCAGATCTTCAAGGAGCCGCTGCTCAAGATCCCGACGCTCGGCTGCATCAACATCCACGGCGCCCTCTTGCCTCGGTACCGGGGGATGCTGCCGAGCTTCTGGACGCTGTTCAACGGCGAGCGGGAAGGCGGCGTCACCGTCCACTACATGAACCCGGGCATCGACGACGGGTCGATCATCGCCCAGCGCCGGTTCCCGATTCACGACCGCGACACCGTGGAAACGCTGATCGGCCGGTCGAAGGCGCTCGGCGCGGAAGTTCTCACGGAAGTCCTGGAGCGCATCAAGCGGGGCGACGTCGCCACCGCTCCCAACAACGCAGCGGAAGGCACCTACTACTCGTTCCCCACGCGCACCGACGTCCGGAGTCTCAAGGCGCGCGGCCGGGCCGTGGCCTGACCGCCGATTCCCGAGGAGAGAGCTCGACCATGGCTATGGAAGTCGTCAAGAAGAAGGTGAAGAAACAGCTGCGTCAGATGGGCGTCAAGCGAGCACACCTGAACGTGCTGCAGTACTGGGTGCCCTACAGCTTCATGAATGGCCGCGCGTTCGCGCCCGACGCCATCACCGTGGAGCTCACGTTCCGGTGCAACCTGAGCTGCCAGATGTGCCCGCTCGACATCCCGCGAGTGATGTACAACCGCGCCAATCACGAGTACGTGGCCTCCCGGAAGAAGGAGGAGATGACGACGGCCGAGGTGCTGGCGCTCGTCGACGACGTGGCGTCCATGGGCACCAAGCGCATCACGCTGACGGGCGGCGAGGCCTTCCTGCGCGCCGACATCTTCGAGATCCTCGCGCGGATCAAGGACCGTGGCATGCGGTGCTGCCTCAACACCAACGGGTGGTTCCTGGGCAAGGCCCAGGCGCGGCGCCTCGTAGAGATGGGGCTGGACGAGATGTCGATCTCCGTCGACGGGCCCAACGAGACCCACGACTTCATCCGGCGGCGCGAGGGCAGCTTCAAGCACATCCTGGACTCGCTCACCAATCTGCAGGAGGCCCGCGAGGAGCTGGGGCGAACGAACCCCGGCGTCGGAATCACCTGCACGATCTCCGCGCTCAACCAGAAGAACTTCAGCGAGGTGCTGGACTGGCTCAAGGACTACAAGGTCATCACCTCGCTCGAGTTCGAGTACATGTTCTACACGGAGCGGTGGGCCGAGAAGGCGACGGAGAAGCTGATCCCGCTGCCGCCCGCGCCGAAGGAAGAGGACCAGGTCCTGCCGTTCTACCTGCGCGACGTCGACGTCGACGTCTTCCACGACCAGGTGCAGAAGACGCTGGCGAAGGGCAAGGAGTACAAGCTGAACGTCGCGTTCCAGCCGCCCATCACGGACAAGGATGGAATCGGCAAGCGCTTCTTCGACGTCACCCACGCCTACGTGGAGACGTGTTTCTATCCGTGGAAGGCCGCCCGCGTCAACCCCTATGGAGACGTGTACTCCTGCTCGATCGACGTGTCGTTCGGGAACATCCGACAGGCGCCGTTCAGCCAGCTGTGGAACGGCGACGCCTATCGCACCTTCCGGCAGACGCTGAAGCAGCAAGGCATCTTCCCGAAGTGCACGAAGTGCTGTGCCCTCAGCGACCGGCTCTGGGATCAGCTGCCCCACATCAAGATGCCCTGATCCGATCGGTCGCGAGAGGAGCGGGCCATTGGCCGTTACCGTGCTCGTGTCTGGCGGAGGTGGGGCTGCCGCCATCGGCGCCATCAAGTCGCTGCGGATGGGGGGGTTCGACGGACGCATCATCGCGGCGGACGCCGAACCCCTCTCGGCCGGTCTCTACCTGGCCGACGGCTTCCGGGTGCTGCCGAGAGCCAAGGATCCGACCTTCTATCCGAGCTTGAAGCGCCTCATCGAGGAGGAGGCCATCGGGATCCTCTTCCCGACTTCGGGATTCGACATCTACGAGTTCGCGCGGCACAAGCCGGAACTCGAGGCATTGGGAACGGTGGTGGCGATGAGCGATCTCGACGCCATGTCCGTCTGCGAGAACAAGTGGGAGTTCTACCTCAAGACTCAGGGGGCCTTTCCGCTGCCGGAGACAAGCCGCGACCCGGCGAGCTGGAACCGGTTTCCCTGCTTTGTGAAGCCGACGTTCGGAAAGGGAAGCCGGGATACCCACCGGTGCCTGACGCGAGAGGAACTCGAGTTCCACACGGGCCCGACCCGCGACATGCTCATCCAGGAGTATCTGCCGGGCGAGGAGTACACCGTGGACGTCCTCTCGGATCTGGCGGGGGCGCCGCTGCTCGCGGTCCCGCGCGTCCGGCTCGAGACGAAGGAAGGCATCTCGTCGAAGGGACGCGTGCTGCGCGATCCAGAGATCGAACGCCTCTGTCTCGACCTGGCACGTCACCTGGCGCTCAAGGGTCCAACCTGCATGCAGTTGAAGCGCGATGAGCACGACCGGCCCAAGTTCCTGGAGGTCAATCCGCGTCTCGGTGGCGGCAGCATCTTCGCCACGCTCGCCGGTGTGAACATCCCGATGCTGCTGCTCGACGTAATCGCTGGTACGCGGATTGCTCCCCCCCCACCAAAGGAAATCGTCGTGCTCCGATATTACGAAGAGGTGGTCCTCGACAGTTCATGCGTCCCGAATCGTCCCTGAGTGCCTTGCCGCGAGTCGAGCCGAGCGCGTCGGCGCCACGCGAACGCGCGATGAGGAAAGTACTCGTCGTCGCGTACCGTTTCCCCCCGCAGGGCGGTGGTGGCGTCCAGCGAACGCTGAAGTTCGTCAAGTACCTGCCGGCGGAAGGCTGGCTGCCCCTGGTCCACACCGTCGTCAACCCCTACTGGCCGCTCCAGGATGCGACGCTCCTCGGTGAGATCCCTCCAATCGTGAAGGTCAGCCGCTCGCGCACCTTCGAATTTGAGAGGTTCGCCCGGTCGGCCGACGGTCTCCTGTCGAACGAGGAGCGCGCGACTGCGCCGGCCCAGCCCCCTCGGCGCAGCAGCCTGTCCCGCCGGTTGTTGAAATCGCTGGCGGCGTTCGTCCAGAAGCACCTCCTCGTCCCCGACGCGCAGATCACGTGGGTGCCCGGCGCATTTTTCCGGAGCCTCTCGCTCCTCCGTCGCGAGGCCGTGGACATCGTCTACACGAGCTCGCCGCCGAACTCCGGCCAGGTCCTGGGACTCCTCCTGAAGATCGCGAGCGGCCGGCCATGGGTCGCCGATCTGCGCGATCCGTGGACCGAGGGCATCCGGCGCAAGCAGGCCTACGAGAAGAGCCGTTTGCGCGGCGCGCTGGAGCACGCGCTGGAGCGCCTGGTGTTCGCGCGGGCGGACCACATCATCGTGACGACGGAGAAGACGCTCGAGCAGTACCTCGCCAAGTATCCGGCGGTCCCCCGCGACAGGTATTCGGTCATCACCAACGGCTTCGACCCGGGCGACTTCACGCTGGATGCATCGTCCGATCCCCTGCTCAACCGCGACGAGTTCAACGTGACATTGACCGGAAACGTCGAGGCGATGTTCGACGCGACTCCGTTCTTCGCCGCGGTGAAAGAGCTCGTGGAGGAGAGCGAGAGCCTCCGCGCGCACATGCGCATCAACTTCGTTGGGACGAAGCGCGGGAAGTACGACGGCTTGCTCCGCGATCTGGGGCTCGAGGGCACGGTGCGATACATCGGCTATGTCCCTCACCGGACGAGCCTCCGCTACCTGGCCGAAAGCGACGCGCTCTTTCTGTGTCAGATCCCTGTCTACGAATCGGCCACCACCAAGCTCTCCGGGAAGCTCTTCGAGTACCTGTACATGCGCAAACCGATTCTCGCCTTGACGCTGCCCGGCCTGACCAGCGACATCCTGTCGCGCTCGGGTCTGGGTACTGCCGTGGACCCCGGCGACATCGTCGGGATCAAGAAAGCGGTGCGCGATCTCTACACCGACTGGCGCAGCGGTCACGGCCGCGTCGTGGCCGACGAGGCCTACATCGGCACGTTCGACCGCACGCGGCAAACGAAGCGCCTGGCCGGGTTGTTCGACCGGGTGGCCGCGAGCCCGCGATGAACGCCTCCGGGCGCCGTCTCGCCGTCCCGACAGACATGCCCACCGCGGTCGTGCTCGGCCTCGGGCAGAACGGCATGGCCACCTGCCGAGCCCTCGGCCGCATCGGGATTCCGGTGATCGGGATCGATACCGACCTCGAGCAGCCCAGCGCGTTGACGCGCTACGGACAGAAGGTCTACTGCAAGGACTTCTTGAGCGGCGGCCCCGGACTGGTGGACGCGCTCGAGGACATCGGGCGGCAGCTGCCGCTCAAGGGCGTGCTCTTTCCGTCGGGTGACCTGAACCTCGACGTCGTGTCGGAGCACCGCGATCGCCTCGGGCAGTACTTCCACATCTCGCTTCCGGCGAGAGACGTCGTGCGGATGTTCCTCAACAAGAAGATGTTCTACCAGTTCGCGATGGACCGCGGCTTTCCGCTGCCCCAGACGGTCTTCCCGACGGGGCTCGCGCACATGCGCGAGGCCGCGGCCCGACTGGCGTATCCGTGCCTGATCAAGCCGTTCCAGCCGAACGACACATGGCGCAAGACGTTCGACACCCGGCTGTTCGTCGCGGACTCTGCGGCGGCGCTGATCGCGCTGTACGAGCTCCTGTCCGGCGTGCACCAGGACCTCATCGTCCAGGAGTACATGCCGGGCGCGGACAGCGAGCTGTGGTGGGGCGTGAGCTATCTCGACGCCTCCGGGAAGCCGCTCGCCGTCTGGACGGGGCGAAAGCTCCGCCAGTACCCGCGGCGGTTCGGCACCGCTACCCTCGCCGAGAGTCGGTGGGATCCCGACCTGGCGCGCGAGGCGACCGGCATCCTCCAGGCGATGGGGCACCGCGGCTACGGCGTCGTCGAGTTCAAGCGTGACCGACGCGACGGGCGCCTCAAGATCACCGAGGTCACCGGCGGACGCACGTGGTTCCCTCACAGCCTGGTCACGCGCTCGGGGATCAACCTGCCGCTCGTCTGGTATCGCGACGCGCTCGGGCAGCCCGCCGACGTCCCGGCCGCGTACGAGGACGGCATCAAGTGGATCCACGAGGAGCGGGACATCAAGACGGTCTCGCTCTACTTCCTGCCCGAGCGCGAGCTGAATCTCTGGTCGTGGCTCATGTCGTACCGCGGCAAGCGCGTCTACGCCTACGGCGCCTGGGATGATCCCAAGCCGCTCCTGTCGGCGATGCGACGGGTGGCCAAGGCGGGCTGGCGGCGCGTGAAGCGGCGGCTGTCCGCAGCGCAGCCCGAGCGGGCCCGCCACGCCGGCAAGAAGCCGAAGCACATGGAAGAGTTGCTCCTCGCCGCCGACCCCACCGTGGGGCGCAGCCTGCGTCGGGTGGATTTCGACTGATGGGCGTGCGAGATACCTCCGCGTTCGGCGCGCTCGGCCTCGGTGCCCGGCTCAAGGAACCCCCTGCGCCCGAGCTGGTGCGGTCCGCCTGCCGTCTCGAGACCGGGGACTCCGCGATCCTCTGGGAGGAGATGAGCCTCGCGGACCTCGCTCACATCGTGATGCTGATCGAGGTCCACGTCGTGCCGGAGGACATCGGCCGCCGGCTGCTCGGCTCGCTGATCGAGCTGCATCACACACCGGTCACCGACGTCGACCTCGACCCCGTCCTGGGAGATCTCTACAGCAACCGCGAGAGCTGGGTGAGCCGACGCGATGCCGCCGCCGCGGGCTGGCTCTCGGCCGGCCGAGCGCGCCGGGAGGCCTCGACGACGGCCTATCGGATCGCCGTGCGCCGGCGTTTGCTGGAACTCTCGGGCGCCATGACGCTGCTGGTCACCGCCGTGCTCGACCAGGCCGAGCGCCACGTCGACACGGTCATGCCGGATTACACCTATCTGCAGCAGGCGCACCCGACCACGGTCGGCCACTACCTGATGTCGTTCGCCTACCCGATGCTCCGCGACCTCGATCGCCTGCAGGCGTGCTTCGCCCGCACGAACGCGAGCCCGGGCGGAGGCGGAAGCACCAACGGCTCGCGGCTGCCCCTGGACCGCGCGCGCCTGCAGGAGCTGCTGGGCTTCGACAGCGTCATCACCAACACGCGCGATGCGATGTGGCAGGCCGACGGCCCGATCGAGGTGATGGCCGCGGTCGTGGCCCTCCTGGTCAACGTCGACCGGCTCGCCGAAGACCTGATGATCTGGGCCACGCAGGAGTTCGCCTTCGTCGATCTGGCCGACCGCCACGCGCGCGCCAGCGTCATCATGCCGCACAAGAAAAATCCCTATTCGCTGGCGTACGTGCGCGGTGTGGCGGGCGTGGAGATCGGTCGGCTCGCGTCGATGGCGAATGTCGGCCGGACCCCGTCGGCGCAGGTCGACAATCGCATCTTCGCCTACGGCGAGATTCCGCGCGCGCTCGACACCACCATCGACACCGCGCGCCTCATGACAGGCGTCCTGCGGGGGCTCTCGTTCAATGCCGAGATGATGGCCCAGCGGACTCGTGACGGCCACGGTCAGGCGACCGATCTGGCCGAGGTCATGATGCTGGAGGGCGGGCTGACCTACCGCGATGCCCACAAGGTGGTGGGCTCGGTCGTCCGCCAGGCCGTCGAGCGCGGAATGCCGTTGCGCGAGGTCAACGCCGACCTCATCGACGAGGCCGCCCGCGCCATCCTGGGTCGGCCACTCGTCCTTTCACCGGATGCCGTGGCGAACGCGGTGGACCCCGCTGCGATCGTGGCCAGCCGTGCCGGTACGGGCGGGGCCGCCCGCGCTCCCATGCTCGACATGATCGCCGAGTGCCGGACCCGCGGTCGCGCCGCATCCGAGTGGTGCGCCTCGACGGGCGCCATGCTGACCGCCGCGGAGGAGGCGCTGGTGAAGCACGCCACCGCCCTCGCCGCGCTGCCGCCGGACGCCGGCGGCTCCCATACGACGACAAGGAGACCATGACCATGTCCACGCTCTTGAAGGAGTTCCTCAGTCTGCCGCCCCGGAGCAAGAAGCCGCGCGAATCCGGCGTCACTCTCGCCCTGGACAAGGGCCTGGGTCTCCGCGAGGTCGAAGACCTCCTGGCCTCGTCCTCCGACTACATCGACATCGTGAAGCTCGGCTGGGGCACCGGCTACGTCACCCAGAATCTTCGCGACAAGGTCGCGCTCTACCACCTGGCCGGAATTCCCGTGTACCTGGGCGGGACGCTGCTCGAGCTGTGCATCCTGCAGAACCGATTCGACGAGTACCGACAGTTCGCCCAGTCGCTCGGCCTGCGTCACTGCGAGGTCTCGACGGGCATCATCGAGCTCAGCGAGAAGGACAAGACCTACTACATCCGCGAACTCACGAAGGACTTCCGGGTCCTCTCCGAGGTCGGCAGCAAGAGCGCCACCAAGGTGCTGCCCGCCTACAAGTGGATCGAGTGCATCCAGGCCGAGCTCGACGCGGGCGCCTGGAAAGTGATCTGCGAGGGCCGCGAGAGCGGGACCGTGGGCATCTTCCACACCAACGGCGAGGTCAAGTCGGGCGTGGTCGACGAGATCGTGACCCGGATCGATCCGAACCGCCTCATCTTCGAGGCGCCCCAGAAGGCGCAGCAGGTCTGGTTCATCCAGAAGTTCGGCAGCGACGTGAACCTCGGCAACATCGCGTCCTTCGACGTGATCGCCCTCGAGACGCTGCGGCTCGGCCTGCGCGGCGACACGATGCCCGACTTCCACGACGTCAAGACCTGGAACGGTCGGCAAGGGCTCTGACCGATGCGCGTTCTGGCCTTCGGGGCTCACCCCGACGATCTCGAGATCGGCATGGGCGGGACCATTGCCCGCCACGCCGCCGCCGGCGACAAGGTCCTGATGGCCATCGCCACGATCCCGAACAA
>Ga0126379_10000900_pt1 | contig 17375 bp, 15 predicted proteins | sample PanSoiMetPlot_24_FD_92640 | JGI IMG/M metagenome (GOLD analysis project Ga0126379, IMG submission 92640) | Tropical forest soil microbial communities from Panama - MetaG Plot_24 | ecosystem: Environmental > Terrestrial > Soil > Tropical forest > Bulk soil | place: Panama | collected 2016-02-17
GCCATGGACGACCATTTGCAAACGCAATGGTTCTGAGTAATTGTTGTTCTCTTCGATGTAGCAATTTCGCAATCCGTTCCCGCGACGTGACCTCTTTCCTTTCGTTTCCTGCAGTTTTCGCTTATGGCAAGTGATGTGCAAAGCCGATAGCAATCTCTCCGCTGAGTGCTGAGTTTGTCCCAGCAAGTACGTACTACTTCGTCAATCACTAGTTCATCGCAAGGAAATCGTTTGTCAGATCCCAGGGCCGGTTCTTTCTTTTGCTTCATTTTCCTGACAGGGTGCATTGCGTTCGGTCAGCACATCGCGACCGACACGGCTCTGCATAGCCCACATGGCGACAAGCTAAGGGTTGATTGCCAGGAGTGTCACACCACGCAAGGCTGGAAGCCGCTGCGCACCAAGATCGAATTCAACCACTCGCGGACTAAGTTTCCCCTGCGTGGCCGACACACAGAGGTGCAGTGTGCCGAGTGCCACCAGGATCTCGTTTTCAGCAGCGCATCCGTAAAGTGCCAGGACTGCCATGCAGATCTGCATCGGCGCAAAAACGGCGCGGAGTGCGCACTCTGCCACAATCCCAATGGCTGGCAGGTTTCCATTCATAACATCAATGAACATCAGGATCGATTTCCCCTGATCGGAGCTCACGCTGCCGTCGACTGCTACTCCTGCCACAAGGTTGGTACAGTCGGCCAATTCAATCGCTTTGGGCTTTCGACCGAATGCTCGAGCTGCCATCTAAGTGCATTTCGCAAAGCCAGTAATCCCAATCATCAAGCTCTGGGATTTTCCAGCAACTGCCAGCAATGCCATCTCTCAATGGACAGTTGGTACGGCGCCGTTTTAGTCCACGCTGGCATTCGCAAGTAATCCACTGCCTCCGAGGGTTGCTTCCTTAGCTCGAATCAGAGAGTGATCACAATGAATCGCATCCTACTTCCTCATCTCCTGCTCGCCACGATCAGCGTCGCGGCGCCTGCGGCTTCAAATCCTTCTGCGTCGATCCGCGACGTGCATGTCGCCGCGGACGGCGACAAAGTCTCGGTCGAAGTCGAACTCACCGAGCCTGTCACTCCGACATTGACCTTCGCGAAAAATCCCGACCGGCTCGTCGCTGATTTTCCGAATGTCTCGCCGAAGCAATCGCGGCAACACATATCGGTAGGGAAAAACGGCGTGGCACGAGTTCGCATCGGTCTGAACCATTCCAGTCCACCCATCACCCGCGTGGTGATTGACCTTGACTCCCTGCGCCCGTTCGCCGTCGAAGCTTCGGAACGAACCGTCCGATTGAATATTCTTCCGAGAGCAACAAGCCGGAGCATCGAAGAAGCAGGATCATCCAAGCCGCCGGAGACCCAGAGCATCGCCGCACTCGCGCCCAACACCACTTTCGAGCCGAACCTGGTGGCCGGACTCGGACCGGCGGTAGCCCAGCCCCACCCGCCTGTACCCCGCCTCGGATTCAAGATCAAAGGCATCGCCTCGGATTCGGTGTACGTCGATGGTGGCTCGAACGCGGGTCTGCAAGTCGGCATGACGTTAATCGTCCACGATGGCGGCCGCCGTCCCAACAAGAACGATGCCGACAACGGACCGGTTGTCGCGGAACTGCGCGTTCTAGCGGTCGCTGCCAGTTCGGCGGTGGCCGAAGTGCGCGAAGCCAAACATGCCGTCAAACGCGGCGATATCGCAATACTGACTCCTCAAGACGCCGAAACGGCGCGCACTGCACGAGCCACTAACGCTCTCGCCGCCGTTCACCTGCCGGTCAAAACGATCATGCCGGCCGAACCTGATAGCAGGGCAGAGCCTAAGCTTGATAGCGCCGCGGGAAGCCGTATTCAGGGACGGATCGGACTCGACTACAGCAACATTGCCAGCACGGGTTCGAGTCCCGGAACTAGCACCCAACGCGGCATTTCTTTCCAAAGCGACATGACCAACCTGTTCGGGACGCATTGGAACCTGCAGGGCTACTGGCGGGGCCGAATTAACCGACATTCGCAATTCCAGCAGGAGACTATCGAGGACACGCTCCATAAGACCTATACCATGCAGCTCTACTACGACAATCCGGATTCCCCGTGGGTGGCGGGATTCGGCCGTCTCTACCTGCCTTGGGCGGTGAGCCTTGACACGATTGATGGCGGTTACTTCGGCCGCAAGCTGAACGGACATGTTACAGCGGGAGTTTTTGGCGGCTCCACTCCCGATCTCACTTCCTGGGACTACGCTCCCAACCATCGCATTGCCGGCTCTTTCGTTAACTTCAGTGGCGGCAGCTTCGATGCCTTCCACATCAGCAGCACCAGCGGCTTGGCCCTGAGCACCCTGGGCTGGAAGCTCGATCGCCCGTATCTGTTCTTCGAGAACGAGGCGTCTTACCAGAGTAGGATTTCCGTCTATCATTCGCTGATCGTCGACGATCCCCTCGGGGTCACCACCCACGGTATTCGCCCCGGCCCCGGAATCAGTCGCAGCTATCTGACTATTCATCTTCAGCCGAGCCGGCGCCTATATTTCGACATCTATCACAACTATTTCCGTGATGTGCCCACCGCGGCGACCGCTCTCGTAGATACCGGATTGGTCGACAAGCTCCTGTTTCAGGGGGTGAACTTCGGAGTCCACGTGGAACCTATCCACCATGTCATGCTCTACACCACGCTGGGCGGGAGCGAGAAAACAGGGGACGAACACGAGACGATGAATCAGATGTATGGCATCACCTGGAGCGAGATCCTGCACAGCGGTATGCGCGCGGACTTTCACTATTCCAAGTTCGACAGCAACTTCGGGCGAGGCGAATATCGACTGCTCTCGTTCTCGCGACAGCTGACGAATCACGCTTTCTGGAATCTTCAACTCGGGAGTCAGGATCTGATTTCGGCCTTCACCGCCAATGGAAAATCCAGGTTCGCCGCCCTCTCCATGGACGTGAATCTGGGCAAACGTTCCTATCTTCAGAGCGGCTACACATTGGTGGATGGCGCAGCCATGAATTATCGCCAGTGGTATACCAGCCTGGGATTCCGTTTCGACCACGGCAAGCCCGAAGCACCCGAACCCCACTTAATGCCCAAATAAACCTCATTCGTACCCATGTTGTGCCCCATGTCTGCCGGCAACGACTCCGTGGAAGACGTATGCAATGGGAGGCGGTCCGAGAGATTGTTCCATTGTTGCCCGCTGCTAGAATGAGCCCGATGCCCAAGAAACTCTCCGCTCAAGCGCGCGCCCGCAAAATCAAAGTGCTGCTCTTCGACGTCGACGGCGTTCTCACCGACGGCAAACTCTACTTCTTTCCCGACCGCGAGAGGAACCGACAAGGATCGGCAGAACTGAGCGCACAGGGGTCCATTGAATTCAAAGGATTTCACGCTCACGATGGCCTTGCGATCTCGCTGGCTCGCCTTGGGGCTCTTCGCACCGGTCTTATCACCAAACGCTATTCCGAAACGGTCGCACTCCGCGCCCGGGATCTCAAACTCGAATTCGTGCGCCAGGGGATCCAGGACAAAGCGACGGCTTTTAAAGAAATCGTCCAAGAAGCCGGAGTCGGCGTCGACCAAACGGCCTTTGTCGGGGACGACGTGGTCGATCTACCGGCCATGCGCGCTGCGGGGTTGGCGATCGCGGTTAGGAATGCCCGCGCCGAAGTAAAGAACGAAGCGCACTACATCACGCCGAACGCCGGCGGGGCAGGAGCCCTGCGCGACGCGGTGGAGTTCATCCTTAAGGCCCAGGGGAAATGGAAAGCCATAGTAGAAGCCTACATCGGCGAGCGCCGTCCCGAGAAAATCTTGCAATAAGCTGTGAGCAATGAGCAACGAGCAATCAGGGCTAGATCATGGCTCCCTGTCCATAGCTCCCTGCCAACGAAAAAACCCACCGGATGCTTGCTTGGGGCGTGCTCGGGTCAGCGTCCGGTGGGTCTACCGTTTCTCCTTACTCACCCTGTTGTTTTCAGGAGTATGTTGAAAAGATTAAACACTGCTTTCGGAAGAAGTTCCGTCTATTTTTGTAATTCTTTGTAAAACCCACCCTTGTGTTCAATTTCTCGAACATTCTTTACATCGTTTACATCTACATCAGTGCATAGACATTCCCGTCCGCGCTTCCAAAACACACTTCCGTTTCTCCCATGATCACAAGCGCGCCGAGGATCGATCCCATGCTCATCACCCGGTCGACTCCTGCCACCATATCGTCATAGAAATCAGACCGAAAAAATTGCCACCATATCCGGAGCTCCATCTGATTTCGTATAGGTACCGCCGCGCTGTTTCATTCCCTCCGTTTCAAACGCCAGACCGGCGTAAATCCATCCAGATCCACCCCAACCAGCTTTCCCTGGGTCGACCCGAGGTACATCATGCCGCCGGCGATGGCGGGCGACGAATACAGCTACCAATGGTTCAGGTTGAAGGAATGCAGCACAGCTCCTGGCTTCGCATCGGCTACGATCACCAGGCTCGTATCCGCGGTATCGAAATAGACCTTCTGTGCTGCGGATTGCCCTGAAACATTCCTTCCTGCCCGACAGCACTGACGCAGGCACACACGACTGCGCTCGCAACCACCAGTGAAAACCGCAGGTGATGGATCCCCCAGCCCCTTGACGAGGCGAGACTCATTCGGTGAGACGGTGATGTGCCAGGGCGTTATTCGTGGCTTACTCCGGCAATGCTGGATTCTTGCTCGCCATCAACTCGGTAAACCGCTTATCCTTGCGGAGCGCGGCGAACTCCTCATCCTTGTACACGTTCTTAAAATCCTTGTATCCCTCTTCCATCGCCTTGCGCAGGTACTCGAGAGACCGGTCTGAGAAGCCCATCTTGGCGTAGAGCTTGGCGACGGTATAGTCATAGCGCGCTCGATCCTCCGGCCTTGGCACTTGCGCCTGCACGCCTTGCCGCGAGCTTCGCTCGAACACATCGGGATCCAACTCTAGCGCCTTTTGATAGGCTTTGGCGGAGTCCTCGAACTTCTTTGTGGCAAACAGGGCCGCTCCCATGTTGCTGTAAAACGACGCGGATTCATCCAAGGCGATCGCCTTGCGATATTGCTTGATGGCGGCCCCGTATTTCTTCTGCTCGTACAGCGCCACACCCAGATTGTTGTACGGATCGGGCAGCTGGTGGTCCGCCTTGATGGCCTGCTGGCACGTCTTCTGTCCATCGTGCCACCGCGTCATCACCAATTGCGTCCGACAAATCTTGTTGAGGACTTTTGCCTGATCGGTGGGAGCTTTCTCCTTGCCTAGGGCTGCGCGATAGTAATCAATCGCGTCGAAGTACAACTTCTGCCCGTGCAACTCATCGGCACGCGTTTCCAGATCGGCCCCCGTCGCATCGGGTGAGGGAGGATCGATCGTCCGCAACAAAGGTGGTTTCACCTGTACGGGATCGGCATGGGAAATCTGCGCGAAAGAAGCTGTTGAAAGGCAAACGAAGAAGGCAAGAAGCGAGACGGGAACCAGAGCTTTCGGGTACGCCATAGGCCACCCCCAAGTTGTGTACCTATTTTGGCACAGTTCGGGCCGTCAGAAGAAGGCCTTTCCGCAGCTCAAAGAGCATTCCGAAAGGCGGAAGCTGAGAGCGGGAAACCCATTAGTGCGACCCGCTGTCTGCCGGTTTAGACACCGGAGCCGAGCTTTTGTCATCTTTAAAAATGCCGGCGATCTTACCGAAGAACCCCTTCTTTTTCTTCGGATCTTCCTGAATGCTGGAATTTTGCCCATTGGCTGCCGGCGCCGGCATCACTGGCTTATCGCTGCCGCTAAATAGCTTTGTCAGGAAGCCTTTGAATCCCTGCTGTGTCTCGCAGGTATCCCGCGGCTCGGTTCCGGCAACGAAGGCAGAAACGTAATCATCCGTGCAGTTTGGAGTGGCCAGCCGGTTGGTGGCTTTGTCTAGCTGCACATCCACGACACCCGACGGCTGCGAAAATGGCGTCATATCCGAATACATAGGCAGCGTCGAGGCCTTCTTCATGAACTCTGCCCAAATCGGTGCCGCTGTCTGGGCCCCGCTCAGCCGCAGGTCGCTGTAGTCGTCATATCCGACCCAGACGATACATAACAGGTTCGAGGTGTATCCCGCAAACCAACCGTCATGGGAGCTGCCGGTTTTGCCCGCCGCTGGGGGTGTGAAACCTCGGAGGCGGACTGCCGTGTATCCCAGGCCATTGTTGATCACGCCCTCCATCATGTTGGTCATGACGTAAGCGATGCGAGGATCCATCACTGGCTTCTGGTCCGTGTTGTAGTTCGCAATCACATCACCCTTGCTGCTCCGCACCGAGCGCAGCAGAATGGGCGACAGCCGCACGCCGGTGTTGGAAAAAACGGTGTATGCGCCAGCCATGTCAAGAGGGGATGCGTCGTACGATCCCAGCGCCATCGCAGGGGTGGCCTTTACCGAAGCAATTCCCGCCGACTTCGCCAGATCCGCCACTTTGTCGTAGCCAACTTCCTCGGCTACCTTTACCGTGGCGTTGTTCAACGACATCGCGAGCGCATAGCGCAACGTCACTTCGCCGTGATACTCCTCTTTGTAGTTGCGGGGCTCGTAGATCGAATCCCCGTAAGCAAACGTAGAGGGTTCGTCGGTCACCGTCGATGCCGGAGTAATCACCGCCTGCGATCCGTCCAGCGCTGTATTCATCGCAGCCGCATAGACAAAAGGTTTGAAGATCGACCCCGTCGGACGCTTCGCGACGGCATGATTCAGCTGACTCCATCCATAATCGCGCCCACCCACCAGAGCCAGCACAGCCCCTGTATGGGGATCAATCGCCACCAGCGCCACCTGCGCCTGCGGACCATTTTCGACCTTGGTTTCGTACTTTTTCCCCACCCTGATCTTCTTCGTCCGCAGCTTCCTGACCTGTTCGTCGACCAGCTTGATGCCCATCTCCACCGACTGCGCTGCGGCCTTTTGCAGGTCCGGATCAAGGGTCGTGTAAATCCGGTAAGAGGAGTCATTCAACTCGTTCTCGCTGAACTTGCTGATCAGTTGCTCGCGCACCATGTCGACGAAGTAAGGCGCATCGCTCGCCTCCACATTGGGAGGCGCCAACTTCAGAGGCGTCGCCTTTGCCTTGTCCGCTTGCTCGCGCGTGATCGCGTGCGTCTCGACCATCGACTCGAGCACCAGGTTGCGCCGGTCCAAGGCGCGCTCCGGATGGCGGTAGGGTGAGAGATAACTGGGCCGTTGGATAAGGCCGGCCAGTAGCGCCGCCTCGGGCAGCGTAATGTCCTTCAGATCTTTGTTGAAATATGCTTTGGATGCCTCTGCGAACCCGCTGATCGCAAACGATCCACGCTGCCCCAGGTCCACCCAGTTCGCATAAAACTCGAAAATCTGTTGTTTGGAGAATTTGTGCTCCAGCTCCTCCGCAATGAGCATCTCCGTCAGCTTGCGCTTGATCGTCTTCTCTGGAGTCAGGAAGAAGCCACGCGAGAGCTGCATCGTGATGGTCGAACCGCCCTGCTCATGCCTCCCGCGCATCAGGTCAATCCACGCCGCTTCCATCATGCGCAGGTAATTCACCCCGCTATGCTCGAAGAATCTCCGGTCTTCGATCGCCAGAGTCGCCTGCACCATGACCGGAGAAATATCGTTGTACTTCACAAGTTCGCGTTTCGACCGCTGTTCCGCGTCGAACAGTGCCGTCACCAGTTGCGGCTCAAGCTCATACGCCGAAAGCTCGTTTCCGCGGCTCGTGATCTGCGACACCTGGCCGTCTTCAATCATGATCCGCGCGGGCTCGGGGGCGTGATATGACTCCGACCCGGGCGTGATCTCGATTCCGCCCTTTACTAGGTGGTAGGTCCCGAGATTAGACTCGCCGTCTTTATCGGAATAGCCCGCGCGCCTCAATTCGGCCGCGATCTGCCGGGCATCGGTCTTCTCTCCGTCGCGCACCACCCGGGGGAGGGAATAGATCTTGGCGGAGTTGGCAAAAATCGGAGTGCGGAACCGCTTTTCGATGATCCGGTCGTACTTGATGTAGAAGTAGGAAAAGACAATGGTAAACGACACAGCCAAAACCAAGAATGCTACGAGCGCTGCCCGCAACACCGGATCCCGCGGTAACCCGCGAATCGTCTTCGTCCCGCTATCCCCGCCACTTTTCGGAATTTTAATCTTGATAGACACAGTCTCAACTCAAGCCCGGAATCTATTCAGACGACTCGCACCACAAAAAGGTTTGAAAGTACCCGTCCGTCCCTCGACCCCTCTCCTCATGTGGACCCAGAAGGAGTCGTAGGGGAGCGGAGCCGTTTTTCAGGCGGAGCGAAGCATCTCACGTATCGCGATGTCGCTCCCCAACATTCGCTGCATCGCTAGAAGAGGCGGTTCCTTTATTGTAACCCCGGTTCGTTAAACGAAAAGAGACCCGCAGTACATGCGAGTCTCTCTCCCGATAACCTCCCGATCTAATGAGCGTCGACAGGTGCCCAGGCTCCGGGAGCCCATCCCGTTGAAGCCAAGGGGGTGCTCAGGTCAGGAAACGCACTCACATCGTACGAGTACAGCGCAACCGCGGCGGCACTGGTGCTGGTGGAGAAGAAAAAGAATTGCCCACTTGGATCAAATTCTCCATGAGCACCCAGCACGCTGGTGAAGGGCGAATTCGTCATCTCTTTGAGGGTACCGGTCGAAGCGTCGAACGTAAAACCTTCGACCGCGCCACTATTTGACGATCCGTTTGGAAAATCAAACGCATAGACGAGATTCCCGCCCGAGTTCGGCTGAACGGTGACGTCGGTAGGTACCCCGAGGACGGTTGTGGGGGTAATCGTTAGCTCGCCGTCCGATTGAATGCTGGCAACATAAAGATTTGAATCGCTCGCAAACACGCCGCCACTCGTGCCGATCATGTACTTGCCAGTTGCTTCTCCCTGCATCTGTTGTATGGGAGCGGGAAACGGACTGTTGGGCACAGGCGTCAGCGTACCAGTCCCGTCGAAGCTGTAGGCCATAACCGCGTTCGTTTGCAGGCTCTGAATATTGCTGACGTAGAGATACTTCCCCTGACCGTCAATGGCCAAATTAAACGGTACGAATCCGGCGGGCACCAAGGTTTTGGTTGGTCCGGTCAACAGTCCCGCACTCCCGATCTGATAGACCTCGATCGCCTCGCTTCCCGGGGTTTGATCCACGACGAACAAAAGCGTGCCGGCCGGATTCGTAATCATTCCCTGCCATCCAGCATTGGCCGTCCCGAAAGTGCCTCCCGTAACCGGAGTGTTGGTCAGGTAAGAAGCGGAGACATTTGGCGGGTTGAGAGCCGTAAGCAACCCTTTTCCGCTGACGGACCAGGCCCAAATCTTGCCGCCATCGGTAGTGTCCGTATAGGCGGTGTACAGGAATTTCTGCTGCGCGATCACCATCCAATCACCGGGGTCGTTCGTGTCTACTGAAACCGTGCCGAAATTCGGCGTGATCGACATTTTCTTGAGGCTGGTGTCGGCAAACTCGCCCTGGATACCGCCTGCATCGGCGACCATCACATAGATGCCCGTTGCGGCAGTGCCTCCGGTGCTGGTCATGATGCAACTGCCGGCTGGCGGGGAAGATCCTCCGCTCGTTCCGCCGGAAGTCCCGCCGGTGGCTCCGGGAGTTGCGGTGGAGCAGCCCGAAGGTCCGCCACATCCAACTGAGCCGATCAGCAACACCACGATAATTGCGGCCAGTAATAACTTCGCCTTCGCCATCCCCAAGCCTCCAACTCGGCGCAACATTCGGGCAACTTGCACCTGTGCGCAGAAAAATATCTTTCCTTCGCGATAGTAGGAGCAAGGTAATGTGCTGGCAACGTTACGAATGTCATGGGACCAACTGAGTCTTCGTGGTTCACACGGCCAGGTATCGACAGCCTGCTTAGCCTTCCAGCGATGCGGAGGCGAACTCCAGCCCGGCAACGAAGACTTGGAAGTTGAGAACACCTGGCAAGCGTGAGATGAGACGCACGAGAAGAGTAACTCGGCTTCGCGAACAGGGTGCGTGACGCAGGATTCGAATGATGTTCGAGCGACGCGCTCGTCGCCGTCAAATGAAGGCGGAGCCGAAATCCGCTCGCCAGATCCGAGCCCCATGCTTCGCCTCGGGAAACACCGTCTGCTTCTCGCCTGTTCCAGAGCGCGCGACCGTAATCGGCTCCGGATAGAGCACGATCTCATGTCCCGCCGCTTTCCGCACCGCCGTCGCCCGCCACGGATCGTCTGACGGCTGCTCCGCCAGCCCTATCCGCGACGCACCCAACGACGCTACATCCTTCAAATCGTCCTTAAACTCGTAATCCGCGAAGTCCTAGGCAGCAATCTGCCATCCGGTACTCGCGCGTAATGCGAGCCGGACACGCCCGACCATGATTTTGGTTTTTGGCACGGCCGAAGCCCCGAGTCTCGTTACCAGACCGGAGCAAGAAGCTGTTGTTGCTACATCCCGCGGTTTCCGCTGGAAGGATTGAAGTGAAGTGTGAACGAGTATCCCGGCAGATTCACTGGCACGCTGTAGTCTGCCCCAACATAGACGGCTGGGGCGCCCGGGCTCCCGATCCGCAGCACGGTAACCTGCTCCGGCGCCAGTGTGATCTGGTGCTCCTGAGCCTTGCGCATGACCGAGTCGACCAGTTCCTGATCCGATGTGTGGGGGTTCGCCCCGCCGGTCATCGCAATATTGCGAAGATCGTCTTGAAAAGAATAATTCGTAAGCTCTGGCGGGATAATCTGGAACGCGCAGTAGATTACGCCGATGATCACCAGTAGCCCGACAAGTGCTTTAACTGTTCCCATGTCCCACGTTTCGCTCCTTGGGACGAGGGATTCATCCTGTCCGGCGGAGCACTCCCTGAAAATGTTCGACTATCGCGGAGATCGTAACATCGCGTACTTCGCGCGTCTCGCGTAAAACGACTTCCACAGTACCTTCGGTAACCTTCTTGCCCACATTGATTCTGAAGGGAATACCGATCAGGTCCGCATCCTTGAACTTCACTCCCGGGCGCTCGTCCCGGTCATCAAGGACCAAGTCGAATCCCGCCGCCTCAAGGCGCTTGGCAATATCCTCCGCGGCAGTGCGCACCGCATCGTCCTTCGTGTTTACCGGCACAACGACGATCTCAAACGGCGCAATCGTTGAAGGCAGCCAGAAGCCGTCACTGTCGTTTCCTTGCTCGACTGCAGCTGTGAGAATGCGCTCGATCCCGATCCCGTAGCATCCCATGATCGGCATCACCTCTTTGCCGTTCTTATCGAGGACACGCAGCCCCATCGATTCTGAGTACCGATATCCCAGTTTGAAGATGTGGCCGATCTCGACTGCAGTATCAATCCGAAGCGGCTGGCCGCAATTCGGGCATGGCTCTCCCGCAGCCACGGACCGCAAATCTGCATACGCCGTCGGCTGAAAGTCCTTGCCGGGCGTGAGATTCTTGATGTGGTAGTCCTTCTTGTTTGCACCGGCGATGAGGTTCCTGCGTCCCTCGAGCGCCTTGTCGACCAGAAGCACCGGCTTGTCGCCATTCTTGATTTCGGATGCCCACTCAATGCCTAACGGCCCGAGATATCCGGCCGGGGAGTGGAACAGCGCCTCGATCTCTCCTTCTTCCATCGGCCGAGTTGCGGTGGCGATGGTCGCGTTGAGTTTGGCCTCGTTGAGTTGATCGTTGCCTCTCATCAAGACAACCATAGGGCGTGACTTCTTTTTTCCTTTCTCGTCGGTCGAATCCGCCATCAGGGCCAGAGTTTTGATTTTGTGGTTTGTTGATGTTCCCAGGAAATTCGCGACTTCATCGATCGTCTTGAACCCGGGAGTGTGCACCAGCAGCGGCTTGCCGTCGCCTTCAGCTTCCAGATCCGTCATCGGCCACAGCTTCGATGTCGCCTTCTCCATGTTCGCCGCGTACGTGCAACCGTCACAGCTGACGATCTGATCCTCGCCGGCCCGCGTGCGAACCATGAACTCGTGCGATTCTTTCCCGCCCATCGCACCCGAGTCTGCCTCGACGACCATGTACTTCAATCCGCTGCGATCGAAAATCCGGCAGTAGGCCTCGTAGTGCTTCTTGTAGGAAACATCCAGACCCGCTGCGTCGATGTCGAACGAATACGAATCCTTCATCATGAATTGCCGCACGCGCAGCAGCCCAGACCTGGGACGCGGCTCATCGCGAAACTTCGGCGCAATCTGATACCAGATCTGCGGCAGTTGCTTGTAGCTGCGCAGATCCTTCAGCGCGATGGTCGTCATGACCTCTTCCTCGGTCATGCCCAGACACATATCCGTGCCCTTGCGGTCTTTCAGGCGGAAGAGATTTTCGCCCATCAGTGCCCAACGTCCCGAGGCCTCCCAAATCTCCCGCGGATGAAGTGCCGGCAAGAGAAACTCCTGCCCGATGCGGTCCATCTCTTCGCGGACAATGGCAGCGATCTTATTGAAGGAGCGCGTCCCTAAAAACAGGTAAGAGTAAATTCCAGCCGCCAGCTGGCGGATATAGCCGGCGCGGACGAGAAATTTGTGCGACGCAACTTCAGCGTCTGCCGGCGCTTCGCGCAAAGTAGGAATGAACAGTTCTGACCAACGATGCATAGTAGTCCTGAGTCTAGAGTCCTGAGTCTCGAGTACCGAGAGACGGGCACCCGCCGCATGGCTTGAGGAATCTTTGATTGTAAACGATGAGTTGATCAACTGGCGGGATTCTGGGGTTGGGATACCAGGAATTGCGAGGGTTATCAAAACCGGGCAGTTCTTCGAGATTTCTAATCAAACATTTCTAATCAAGCATTTCTAATCCAACAAGGTTCTCCGATTGCCCTAAATAGCATGGCCTGCGAGAGCACCGTCAGGTCAAAGCCAATCGAGCAATCGTGAAACACTGGTTTTGTTGCGCGTTACTTGTTGCAGCTTTTAGCTTCTTGTTTGGCACAACGCTGGCCCGCTGCCAAGACCCTATTCCTGCTCGGGGCTCCGATGATGCGATTCCGAATGCGCCCCCGGTAACACAAGCGACAACCTGCACAGAACCCAGCGGCAAGGCCTGCCCAGAGTGGGTGCACAAGTTGATTGGGCAGTATCCTCCCTTGCCGAACTGGGCACGCAACCCGCGCGCGATCCTTCAACTGTGCACTTCTGGACATATCGCAGCTGGCAAGAACCGCCACGGCGGACCAATAAGGAGGTTTTCCCGTTCGAAGTGATTCGTCGTGACACCCGTCGGCGGAGCCATCGCCATGATTGTGGTTTGCCGCAACAAACGCTCTCGTGAACAGTGGCATTCAAAAGCGCCTGCAGTGGCGCCATGCTCGGGATGGATTACCTGCAATTCCGTTTCATCGGCGGTCCGCCTGCGATCGGGCCACCTATTTACGAGATGATTCACTATCGCGGCGACGCGACGATGTAGGACTACCCATTACCGACGAGGTCGCCGTGCACAAGATACAACAGCTTCGCAGCGTCTTCCGGACAAGTTCAGCCGCTAGCCCGCCAATTGTTTCAAAATTTCTCTCCCCAGCTTCTGCGCTTCGCCAAAAAACTTCTGATACTCCACAAACAGCCGGTTCAACTCGAGCGACTTATCCGCCGAAAGCCGCTTGCGCAGGATCATGTCGCGCACATGTACAGGATTCGGCAGCGTCGCATCTTCATTCAACTCTTCCAGCGCCGTGTTCGGATCGTAGTGATACATTGGCACCTCGCTTCACACCAGTTCCGTCGTCCACAAATCATGCAAATGAACGATTCCCTCTAATTTTCCACATGCATCCACGACCATCAACGACGTGATCTTTTTCTCTTCCATCAAAGCCAGCGCACTCGCAGCGAATTCGCCCGCGGCAATGGTTTTGGGGTTTCTGGTCATGGCCTCTCCAGCGTTCAAATCCATGACATCCTTGCCGCGTTTCTCGAGCAACCGCCGCAGATCCCCATCGCTGATAATCCCGACCAACTTCTCTCCTTCAACCACGGCAGTCACGCCCAATTTCTTCCGCGACATTTCATAAATCACGTCCGGCATACGCGTCGAAGGCGCCACACAGGGCAGAGCATCGCCGGTGTGCATCAGAGATTCGACATGCGCCAACCTCTTGCCTAACTTGCCTCCCGGATGCAAGTTGGCAAAGTCCTCTTCCTTGAATCCGCGTCGCTCACTCAACGCAACCGCCAGGGCGTCGCCCAGGGCGAGCATAGTTGTGGTAGAGGCGGTGGGCGCCAGCCCTAAAGAACAAGCCTCCTGCGCCACAGAACAATCCAAAGCCACATCGGCGGCTGAAGCTAATGTGGAGTTGCCGCCGGCGCCTGAACAGATTTCATCCCCCGTCATGGTGATCAACGGTACTGGCAACCTTTTGATGGTCGCCAACAGCGCGAGGATCTCCTCCGTCTCCCCGCTGGCCGACAACGCCAGCACCACATCTCCCCGCACGATCATTCCGAGATCCCCGTGCAGAGCGTCCACCGGATGGAGATATAACGCCGGCGTTCCCGTAGAACTTAAGGTTGCGGCAATTTTACGCGCAATAATGCCGCTCTTTCCCATCCCCGTTACGACGACCCTTCCAGCGCAACAGAACAAGAGATCGATTGCCTTCTGAAATGCACCAGCCATCGGCCCGGCAATCCGATCCGCCAGTGCGTTCAGAGCCAAAGCCTCAATCCGCACCACGTTCTCGCCCGTACTGTTCAAAAGGTTTCCTCGGTGTTCCTCTGTGCCACCACTGCCAAGGCATTTTCTGAAGGCGGCGCCAGAGGAAAAGGAATGGTAACAAACCGTTCGAAAGTAACCTACCCCGGTGCAGCCTCTTCCGCTACCCTCGGTCCGTCATGGCCCATTCGTACGCTTATCTTTCGCAAGGCCAGCTCCACATCAAGCTAGGGAACGATCCGGTCCGTCCCATCGATAGCAAGTTCGGAGAATCTGTCCGCGAGCGCGCGGCGCAGATCCACAACCGGAATTCCTGGAAGACACAGGGCCCCGGTGCGAAATTCATGTCCGGAGGCCTCCTCTGGGGACGCAACGCCGCCGCCGACGACCCCACCGACATCCGAGTCGACATCACCGGAATCAGCCGTGGCTGCAAACCCGGCGAACTCTTTTACAGCCTCTCTACGCCGAAATCGGTGGAGTCTTCCTCCAACAGGAGCGTGCGACTGAAGAACTCCGCCTCCTCCATTCCGCCGACTTCCGCGTACGCCGCTTGGCCTCAGGTACCGGTCAGGAATCGCTGGCTTGCGTACTGCAACGCAAGGGAGGCCAATCCTGCCTCGCAGTGATGCGCGCTGACGGTACCGACATGCATGACGTCACGACCGGCGACACCATCGATGACGCTCCGCACTGGACGCCGGGTTCCGCTCGCGAACTCGTTTTTCAGTCCTCCGCCATAGGGCGCAATCGCGCGGGATTCGCGGTCACGCAAGCCCCTTTTGCCATTCATAAATTGGACCTGGAAGCAGGTACGGTCACCACGCTGGCGGAAGATTCGAAATCCGACCTTCTGATGCCGCAACTGAGCAGCGACGGCTGGCTCTATTACATCCGCCGCCCCTACCCCGACCCTAATCAGCCACCCGGTCTCTGGCGAACTGCTCTTGACCTGGTTCTCCTCCCCTTACGCCTCCTGTACGCGCTTTTCCAGTTCCTGAATTTCTTTACGCTCCGCTATACCGGCAACACGTTAACCACAACGGGCAACGCTCGCCAGAAACATGCCGATATCCGCAAGATGATGATCTGGGGAAACCTGCTCGACGCCGACAAAGCCGCCGACCGCGCCGAGGACGGCACGCCGACACTCGTTCCAAAGAGCTGGGAGTTAATTCGCTGTAAAAACGACAAAGAAGAAGTCGTGGCCGAAGGCGTACTCTGCTACGACCTATATCAGGACGGCTCGATCCTATATTCCAACGGCAGCGCCATCTACCGCATAGATCAGAAAGGCTCAGTCGAGCGACTCGCCAAAGATGCACTCATCGAACAAGTAGTGGCAGTCGAGGAATAAACGATTCAGGTCAGGACGGCCGCCAGGGCCGTCGGCGAACTCCGCCCTGTCTAACTTCAAAAATAGGCAACCGTGCGTGCCCCACTTCTGCCGGCATTTGGGAGAAGTTGGGGGCTCAAGTCTTGAGACTTTGACACTTTGAAACCTTGAAATTTTAGAAATGATCCCCATCCACCCGAGGCGTGACAGTCGCCTTCTGTCCCCGCACGGCAAGCCCGCGCGCCTGAACCAGACGATCCCATGGCCCAGCCTGCCAGTTATCTCGCATCTTCTCCGGATGCTTCCAGGGTGGCGGTGTTAACATCAAGTTCGTTCCAATTGCATGGATATACGGCTCATACATCGCCCTTAGCCGCGCCAACTTGTCGCGCCCGTATTGGTCGCTGCGCAATTTCAAACCCGCCACCGCCAGCGTCTGATGGAGTGCTTCGTATTCTTGGTCTGGAAGCCTGTCGGTGTATCCGACATCGAATCTGGCGTTGACGACCTGCGTCAGATCCACCGCCGCATGCCGCGCCATGGCAAACGTCAACTTTGCCTGGCCCGGATGCAATCCCTCAATTCCGGTCAGCACCAGGGACGAAACATCCAGAATCGTAGTCAGCGCTCCCAGCCACGACTGATTACTATGCTGCGAGCGAAAGAAGCTGAGCACCGGATAGGAAATCTGCGACTCCAGCAACTCCGCCGCCCACCGTTCCCAGTCGCGCAGCGCTTCATCCAGCACGGACTGGCTTACTCCCGGATCCTCTGTGCGCCCAGCCAACCGCACCAGCAGTTCCGCCGCTGATGGTGGAGATCCTGCCCGCGCGTCCAGCATCGAAATCTGAATCTCCCGCCGCGAAAACGAAGAATAGACAACCGGGATATACCCGATCACCACGCCCAGGAAGGCAAATCCCATCCCCGCCTCAAACACCGACAATGCCCGGGCTGCGCCCGACGTCGGTACAATGTCGCCATAACCAAGAGTGAAAAACGTCTCGCCGCTGTGATAAAGAATCTTCCCGAAACTAAGCGGCTCACCGCTGAGCTGTTCGTGCCCGCCAATGCCGTACTGAATCAAGGCAAATCCCAAAATCAGGCTCGAGGCCCAAAAACCAAGCAACAAAATCAGCGACAGGGGCCCAAAGTATCCCAGAAAATTCTGCTGCCGCGAAGCCTTCTTGATGTGCCGCGCAATCCACCGCCACGGGATCCAAGTCCGGCGATAGAAATAGGCCGTCAGTTTGAAGTTCCGTAGCACGCGCCGCGGCAGCACCACGGTCTCAAACGCATCCAGCAGCACCACCCAAATGATGAGGATGCCGAACACAATCGCAGAAATGTGCACGTGAGAATGCATGAATCAGAA
>Ga0126379_10000901_pt1 | contig 17373 bp, 12 predicted proteins | sample PanSoiMetPlot_24_FD_92640 | JGI IMG/M metagenome (GOLD analysis project Ga0126379, IMG submission 92640) | Tropical forest soil microbial communities from Panama - MetaG Plot_24 | ecosystem: Environmental > Terrestrial > Soil > Tropical forest > Bulk soil | place: Panama | collected 2016-02-17
CCCACGTTCACCGTGGTCGTCGTCGTCGCCTGGCTCGGCCCGCTGAGCGCCGTCGCCGCGAAGTAGCCGGAGCCTGCGGCGAGTACGAGGCTCGCCAGGGCGATCAGCGTGTTCTTCACCGATCTCCACCCCCTCCTTCAGCGCGTCGATGCGGCGCTGGCAGTCCTCGTCGGAGCGCTTGCGCTCGGAGCGCCGGTACCAGGCCATCGTGATCGCGCTGCCCACGGCCGAGCCGAAGGCGGCGATGGCTGCAACCTGGTCGATGCTCGCCACTCACTCCGGCTCCTTCAGTCTGGCCCACGGCTCGGACGGCTCGGCCTCCGGCTCGTCGGCCTCGCGCGGCCACCTAGCCTCGCGCCATGTCCAGGACTCTGTCGATGGGGAAGCCTCCTCCGCAGTCGGAGTGGCCTCCTCCCCACGATCCGAGGTCTCGATGCTGACACACCCCCCTTCCTGATCCCTGCGCCTGCGACGCGGTGAGCTTGGTGATCGGCAGGTTGTAGTAGTCGGCCTCCTCCGCGATCCAGCGGGCGCAGTTGGAGAGCATGTTGGGGTGCTTGTCCCACTCGCTCGGACTCCACGCCGCGAACGCGCACAACTCGACCTGCACGGCGACGGGGTTGGCGTTCGCCGCAGTCCACGCCTTGCTGCCCCGCTTCACGTACTCCCCGATCACGCCGCCCTTGTCATCGATCCCGACGTGCGAGGAGACCTGGCTGGAGGGGTTGGCGAAGAAGCTGCCCAGGCTCTCGATGGTGAGCGCCCCCTCCGCCGTGTGGATCACGATCAGGCGCACGGTGGCGCCACCCCGGCTGGAGTAGTTGGGGGAGGGCATCTGCTTGCGCGACAGCGGGCTGCCCGACGGCGCGGGTGGGGCAGGGTCGCCGCCGTACTTCGCGTAGGCGGACTCCAGCAGCTTGATCGCGGTGGCGTCCATCAGCGGCTGGCCTGCATTCGGCAGGCCTGCGGGGATGCGCGCGTTGCGCATCGAGTTGTACGTCTTCGTCCCGATGTTGCCGGTGGCCTCGATGTTCATCTGCCGCTGGTACCCGGCCACCCCCGAGTCGGCCACGTTGCCGCCCGCCTTGCCCAGGGCGAAGGCCTTGGAGTACTGGCTGTCGAAGGCCTGCCACGGCCACCGGCCACCGCGGGAGACGATCCTCTTGTAGGCCTCGATGTCGTCGCCCGGCTCGGAGGGGGTGTAGCCCGACCCCTCCGCGTAGACCGGGCGAGGCAGCGGGCACGTCGTCACCGCCGCCCCGCCGGGGTAAGGATCGCTGTAGTTCCAGTCCGGTGTCATGTCGGCGGGTGTCCTTCCTTGGAGGCGATGTGCAGGTGAGCCACGCCGTTGGCCTCGCCGGAGTAGCCGAGTAGCTCCCCGGCACGCACCCGGGTGCCCGGCTTGATGCCGGGGGCGAACTTGGAGAGGTGCGCGTAGTACCACTCGTTCTTGGCACCCACGAGGTGCAGGCGCAGCCCGGCGAACCTGCCGCCCGTGCCCAGCGAGCCGAACTGGGAGCCGATGGTGCCGTTGGAAACGGCGTAGATCGGGGTGCCCACCGGCACGGCGATGTCGTTGGCGTTCTCCGACTCCCAGTTGTCGGAGCCGCCCGCCTTGTTGAAGGCCACGGCGTGCGTGCCCTGGTAGGGGGTGCCGATCACCTTGCCGTGCTCCACCGGCATCCCCGCGGTAGGTGCGGCGCCCGGGTCGGGCGGGTGGTTCTGGGGGTGCATCGGGTCGGTAAGCTGCGCGGCCTGCGGAGCCTGCGGCATGGGGAGACTGTGGATCGCGGTCACGAAGTTGCCGATCCGCTGGATGGCGTCCTCGGGCGAGTGCTCGCCCATCGCGATGTCGTGCAGGTTCTGGATCGCCATCTGGCGGATCTCCGACTCGCGCTTGGCCTGGGTGAGTGCCCCCTGCTCGCCCTGATCGACAGCGGGGGGCCGGGCACCGAGGCCCGCTGCACCGGCTACCGGGGCGGCTGCACCTGCCGCCGGTACCGCACCGAACTTGTCACCGATCAGCCCTAGCGGGGCCGAGTAGAACCCGGCGCCCTCGCCGGAGCGCTCCACGTCGCGGGCAGCCTCGCCGGGGGCCGCGTTGGGGTGCGCCTTCCAGTAGTTCGCGTAGTCGCCCACGATGGCGAGCGTGTTGGCCCGCGGGTTGGTCACGCCGCCCAGCTGGTTGGCCCGGTTCACGTAGCCCGAGGAGAGCAGCTGGAAGAGGCCGGTGGCTCCGCTCGACTTGTTGCGGATCGACGGGTTGAGGCCCGACTCGGCGTACGAGGCGGCCACCATCTCGCGGGCGCGGGCGTCGTTCAAGCCCTTGCTGCGGGCGATGCTGTAGATCGTTCCGGCCATCTGCTGCTGGGAGCGTGAGAGCGCCATCTACTTCGCTGGCTCCCGGCCCTTCGCGTAGCGGATCCTGGACTGGAGCAGCTTCATCCCCGGGTAGTCGGTGCCGGGCGCCTGGGCGCGGATCGCGTTGGCGACGATGGTGGCCGCCGCCGTGGCATCCCGGTTGGTGCCCGTGTACAGCCTGTCGCGCTCGGGGTAGGGCCGGTGCATGATCTGCTGGTACAGGTCGAGCATGGACTTCTCCTGCTCCAGCGGCTTCTGCCCGCTCTTCGCCTTGCTGATCTGCGCTTCCACCTTGGCCGACTCCAGCTGCTGCTTGGTGGGCGCCCCGAAGTGGTACTTCTTGGCTCCCTGCTGGAGGCTCGACCGCGTGGCGTTGGACAGGCCCGGCTTGCCGTAGCTCTGCACGCCGACACCGACACCGCCGACGGCCAGCGCGGCAGCGGCGCGCGACAGCGCGCTGCCCACGTTCTTGCCGGGCGCGTCCTGGGCGAAGTTGATCGCGTCCTGCCACAGCATCGGGAAGCCGTGCTGGTAGGCCTCGCCCTTCACCGTCACCGGCTTGCCCTCAAACGTCTTCTTGTGCAGCACGTCGGAGGCCAGCGACATCGCCGGGTTGAACTTGCTGATCAGGTAGCGCTCGCCCACGTCCCACGGCGAGGACTTCATGGGGCCGCCGGACAGCGGGATCACCTTGCCGGTGGAGGAGGAGACCACCTTGCCGCTCGCCATCTGAGCAGCGGCGCGGATGTCCTGGAGGAAGCCGCCCGCCAGATCGATGCGCGCCTTGCCCAGCCGCAGCTTGCCGAAGTCGGCGTTGCGCGGGTCGTGGCCGACGCTGATCATGTTCGTCCCCGGCGCGTGCATGTGCTTGGCGAGGAGCGCCAGGCCGAGGATCGTGCTCACCCCGGCGGCGGTGTGCCCGGCGGCCCGTAGAGCCTGCCAGCGCAGCCACGGGTCGCCCTTCCAGTACATCGAGCCGACGCCCAGGAACTGGCCCCGGGAGGCCAGCAGGCGCGGCGAGAAGAGGAAGCCGTTGAGGAACGGAGCCGCCTTCTCCATGCTCTTCACGGGCATGTCGCCGCGGCCGGTGGCGGCGTTCACGTAGCTGCCCAGCTTCTGGAGGAACTCGGGGTCGTTGATGTCCTTCCCCCGCTTGTCGGCCAGCTTCAGGATGTGGTCGAAGGAGTCGGCGCGCAGCTTCATCAGGAAGGCGTTGTAGGCGCGCTCGGACTGCTTGATGCCGGGGATGTAGTGGGTGAAGCCGGAGGGGTAGCGCTCCTCGTGGCGTGCCATCGCAGCCAGCATCCCGCCCTCCTGGCCGTGCGGGTCGGGCAGGTCGGGCAGCGACAGCCCGCCCTTGCGGTAGCGCTCGATGTTGGGGCGCGTGGCAAGGTCCTCCAGCAGCGACTCGTAGGCGCCCTGGCTGGCCGACGCCTTCAGCATCGGCCCCCACGCCTTCGCCCACACGCCCGGGTGGCGGGCGCCCATCACCAGACCCTGGCGCAGCGGGGCCGAGTAGTCGAAGGCGGACTGGATCGAGCGCGGCAGGTTGTAGGCGTCGAGCAGGATCTGCCGGATCCTGGAGTGCTTCAACTCCCTGATCCCCCCGGCGGTCTTCTTGCCGAAGGCTTTCTCCAGGGTGGCGATCTCGTTGCGTTGGAGCGTGCGTCCGTTCAGCGCATCGATGATCGCTTGCTGCCCGCGCAGCACCTCCCAGTACTGCATCTTCGGGTTGTCCGCGATGTGGTCGAGCAGCTTCAGCACGGCGTGTCCGTCCAACTCCTTGAAGCCCTCAAAGTCGATCTTCGGCAGCTGCCCCTGGGCGGCCTTGCGCATCTCGATGTAGCGTGGCAGGCCCGTGTACTTGGCGCGGGCCGCGGCCAGGTTCTCCGCCTTGATCGCCCGCCCCTCGGCCATCATCGGCTCCTGCCGGGTGCGCGCCCCCTTCGCCCGGCCGATCCCCGTCTCCCGCATCCACTCCTCGGGGGACACACCCTCCGGCAGGCCACCCATGCCCTTCAGGTCGTCGGGGAAGCCCGGCGGCACGCCCTCCCTGGTCGGCGTCCTGGTGCCGCGCCCGAAGTTGGGGTCGATCTTCGGCGGCTCGCCTGCCATCTCACCGGAGGTGACCTGGCGCTCCCACTCGCGGAAGGCGTCCTCCTCGCTCGACCAGCCCTCGCCGTGCGCGTGCGGGGTGACCGGCGGCGCGCTGGGGTCGCGCTCCGGCGGCGGAGCCGGGCCGCCCCCACCCTCGCCCTCCTGCGCGAACCACCACTTGCCCGCCGTGGCCGCGAACTTGGGGTCGGCCAGCGACTCGCGCAGGAAGAAGCGGTCAAAGGCCTTGCCGATCTGCGGGTTCAGCTTGGAGCCGGGCACTGCTGCGCCCTTGTAGATCTCGGCCATCTGCACCGCGGTGTGGTCGAAGGCCGCCTGGAGGTCCTTGTGCGGGGCGTGGCCGTTCATGAAGTACTGCTCCATGGAGCGGGCGAACTCCTCCGGCTTCATGTCGGGGGCGATGCGACCCTGGAGCGCGTGGCCCATCTCGTGGATCAGCGTGGACATGTCGGCGCCCTTGTACAGGCGCAGCACGTTGCCCTTGTCGGTCTCCGTGAGCGTGCCCTTCACCGGCGGCCCCTTGGGAGCCTCCGCCTTGGGCGGAGCAGCCTCTGCCGGTGGCACCTCCTTCGGGGCCGGGGCCTCGATGCGACCCTTGGCGGAGACGATGCCACCGCCCTCGGTCACACGCGCCTTCAGGCCGGGCGCTCCGTGCGGGGCGAACTCCGGCCGGGAGGCCCTCAGTGCCTCCTGGATCGACCCAACCTCCTTCGGCGCCTCGGCAGCAGCAGCCTCGGCAGGCGCCTGGCGTTCCTGCCAGCGCTCGACTTCCCACAGAGCATGGGAGAGCGCCTCGTTCCTGTCGATGTGCTGGTCGGGGAAGGCCTTCTCGTCCTCATCCACCAGCGTGGCGGCAAGCTCGTGTACGTCTAGCTCCTTCTTGCCCATGTACGTGTGCTCCATGTAGGGAGCCAGCGCAGCGATGCGCTCCTGGGTATCCGCGTGGGGGTTGGGCGTGTACGGCGGCTTCTCGATGGGCCGCCGCGGGTTGCGCTCCATGAAGGCGCGGTCGCGGGCAGCCTGCTCCGGGTTCGCCACGTCCTTGTAGGCCAGGTCGGTGCGATCCATGCGCTCGGCGGCGGCGCGCACCTCGGGGTCGCGGCTGGCGATGTCGTGGGCCAGCGTCCGCCGCCCCGCCACCGACTTGCCGGACACGTCCTTGCCCGCCTCCTTGTCCTCGGCGCGCAGGCGGCGGTACTCGCGCTTTTCCACCTCCTGGCGCTTGTGCTCCCACTCGGCGCGGGCGTTCTCCCTGTCCCGGGAGAGCCTGTCCAGCTTCTGGCCGAGGTCCTCCTCCTGGGCGTGGGTCAGTGCCTTGCCCTCGGACGGGGCAGCCTCGCGCTCGGCGGCCTGGATCGCCTGGTTGCGGGAGCGCACTTCGCCGTATAGCTTCAGCTGGGCTTCCTCCTGGGGGATCAGCCCCTCCTTGTCCAGCCAGTTCAGTACCCGCATCGCACGCTCGTCGGGGCCGACGGACTCGGGGAAGTTCTTCGTCAGGGTCGCCAGCCTGTTCGCCAGCGCCTGCTGCTCCTCGGTGTTCACCCATGGCCTGGCCTGCTCCAGCCCCAGGTCTCTGGCCTTCTTGGGCATCAGCCCTCTCTTGGTGAGCGTGACCGCCACGTCGCGGGCCTCCTTCTCCGGCGCCATGAACGCGCCGACGTGCTCCAGAGCGTGCGAGTAGTCGATCCCGCCCTGCCCAAGCTCGGTGCCCTCCACCTCGGACTTGATCTGCGCCCAGATCGCTGCCTGCACCTGACGCGGTGACCAGCCCAGCTTCTCCGCGATCTTCTCCGTGGCGGCATTGGCGAAGCGGTACTCGGCGTCAGAGAAGCCCGGCTCGTTGTGGATGGCCTTGCCGTCCTTGCGCGCGAACCTCGTGGGGTACTTGAAGGCGCGGCGCATCCACAGGTCCTGGGTGGAGGTGACGCGGTCGGCCGGGTGCATCGCGGCCTTGCGCCGCTCCCAGGCCGGGAGGTCGTAGTGCGCCAGGAAGTCGTGGTAGAAGTTGTTCGCCTTCAGCGCCTCGCCCAGGTTGACGTTCTGCTCGCCGTCCATCACTGCCTGCGCGGCGTTGGTCTGCCAGTCGGGGAGCTTCACGCCGCTCTTCGTGTAGTTGTTCTTGGAGATCGAGTAGACATCGGAGACCTTCCCGGTCACCTGATGCTCGTGGTAGGCGTTGAGCGCGCGGTCGAGGTTGTTCCACATCGTCACGGGGCGGTACACCTCGGACTGCGGCGAGTAGATCGCGACAAGCTGGGCGAGCTTCTTCGCCTCCTCCTTGTCGCCGCCGACGTAGTGCAGGATCGCATCGGAGGCCTGCTTGTACCAGTGCCGGTAGTTCTGCCCGGCCAGCGCGCGGCCGTGTAGCTGCTCCAGCAGCTTCGCCAGGCTCTCCACGTCCTGGTGACCGGGCGGCGCCTTGGGCACGATGTCCTGCCCCGGCCTGCCGGTTTTCGTCGGCTTGCCCTCCCACTTGAGATCGAGCAGTTCCCGGGCAACCGCCTTCCAGTCGTGCTCCCCGTGGTCTGCGTGGTCGGGAACGTGCGCCAGGTTGTCGATGCGGTCGAGGCTGCCCTCCTGGGCGAAGGTCGTGCCCTGGGCCGCCAGGTCGGCCTTGGTGGGGTTCAGGTCGTGGTACTCGACGTGCGAGTAGATCGACTCCCAGGCGCTCGACACCGGGATCCCCTCGTCCTTGGCGATGCCCACCGCGAGCCAGTCCATCGTGCGCAGCTTGGTGCGCGCATCCGACGGAGAGATCCCCGGGGCGTCCTTCATCGACTGGATCAACTCCTGCCGTGCCGGGGTGTGGTGCAACTCGTCCTGGGCGTCCCGCACCGCCTGGTCGAAGCTCTTCGCGGCAGCCTGGTCCTCGGCGGAGGCGCCCCACCGCGCGCCCTTGCCGCGAGCGACACGCGCCAGGTTGGCGTAGCGGCGGATGTTGCGCACGATGCGTCCGCCCTCGGCCGCGTCGGGGATGCCACGGGTGGCTGCCTTCGCAGCAGCAGAGACGATCTCCAGGTGGCTGGGCAGCTTGCGCGCCCCGGCCGCCTCGGTCTCCCCCGCCTTGGCCCGCTGGTAGATCTCCTTGGCCCGCGCCTTGGCGTAGCGCACCGCCTGGTTCTCGCTGTCGAAGGTGGCGATGGTGTCGCCGCGCGCGTTCTTCAGGGCGAACGGCCCCTTGAACCGGCCACCGAGCACGCCCTTCTCCGTGCGCGTGATGCCGATACCGCCCGCGTGGCCGCCCTCGCTCTCGATGGTGAACAGGCCCTTGTCCCAGTTGGCGTTGGGGCCTGCGTCACCGGGGGCACCGATGCCGATCCGCCGCGGCTTGCCGTAACCGCCGCCCGGCTTCACCGAGAAGCGGGTGGCCTGCCCCTCGCTGGTGTACGCGGGCATGCCCTCAGCCGCGGCTCCCTCCCTGCCAGCTACGCGAGCGGCGCGTAGGGCGGCCATCTCGTCTCCGAACATCGCCAGCCGGGCAGAGGCAGCGGCACCGCCGGTGAACACCGCGCCCGCCACGGTGGCGGCGTCGAGGGCGGTGTTCAGCCCCGGGTGGGTGACATCGGTGACGGCCCGGTGCGCCGTGGCGCGAGCCAGCCCGATGTTGGCGGCGTCTGCCCGGCGCTGCATGTGCTTCTGCCAGCCCGCCGTGGGACCGACCGGCGGCGTCAGCGCGGCGGCCAGGTTCAGGTAGCCGAGGCGGCCTGCGTGATAGGCCTGCATGGCTGCCGTCTTGGCGACGAATCCGGCCATCCCCGCCTGCCCCGGATGCTGCCGGTACCACTCCACGTCCTGCGGGCTGAGGGTGGGATGCGGGCTTACCCCGTAGTCGGCAGGCATGCCATGCGCGTCGGCCACGGGGAAGGGGCGGTTGATCCCCAGCTGCTTGTTGCGCGCGTCCCACGCGGCCCGCTGGGCGTCCAGGTTCGCCGCCCTGCCGCGCTGCCGGGCGGCCACCTGCTGGTCGTACTCCCAGCCAGCATTGGGGTAGGCGCGCTCCAGCGTGTTGGCGAAGCCGCCGAACTGGGCAACCTGCTGCTGGTGCGCCGCCCACTCCTTCGCCACCGCCTCCTTGATCGCCTTCGTGCGGGCGGCACCCTGGAGCGGCTTGCCCGGCTCCGTGGTGTTGCGCAGCTGCGAGACGTAGTCCTCGTAGGCGTGCTGGGTCTGCGGCCCCCAGCGCCCGTCGATCCGCATCAGGTACCCGGCGTCACGCAGCGTGTGCTGTAGCTCCATCACCTTCTCCGGGTGAGCCAGCTGCGCGGGGTCGTTGTAGCCGCGGCGCACGAAGTCGCGGGCCTGGTACATGCCGGGACCGCCCGTGGCCGGGGCGCCGCGTTGCAGGTTGGTGACGTTGCCGATGCGCTTGCCGAGGTTCACCGTGCCGTACGCCTGGGCGTGGTCGCCCTGCTCGCCCACGGCCATCCGGTGTAGCCGGGCGGCGGCCATCTGCTGGGCGTGAACCTGAGCCTGACGCTCCAGCCTGGCCTCCCGCCGGTCGGCGGCGGCGGCCGTCGTGGGGCTGACCCACATGCCGCCGTGGTAGACCCGCCCCCCCGTACCCCCGCCACCATCACGGGGCGGCGTACTCACCCGCGGGGCTGTCGAAGGCGGGGGCCGGTAGGGGCGGCTGGGCGCCGGTGCCGCAGGCGAGGCGGCGGGACGGGGTGTGACCGTCGTCCGCTGCGGTGGGCGCGAGGTGCGAGGCTTGACGCCGGGGTTGGGGGTCTTCACCCACATCCCGCCGTGGTACGTGTAGCCGGACTGCTGGCCGCGGTTGGGCCGGGGGGCGCCGACGGGGCCGCGGAGGCCGGGCGGGCCGCCGTTGCGAGCGCCTCCCTGCTGGCCGTACACCTAGCCTCCGACCGGGCCGGTGGGTCCCGCCGGGGCGCCCTTGGGCGCCGAGTGCGGAGCCTTGATCGAGCCGGGGATGCGCCACCCGGCGCGCTTCATCTGGGCGTGGATCCAGTTGGTGACCTGGCGCCGGGACAGGTTGTACTGGGCCATCAGCTGGTCGGCGTTGATCGCCCCCCAGACGTGCTGGAAGGCGTCCGAGTACTTGTCCACGCCACCTGACTTGGCCGCCTTCTGCTTGTCGTTGGTGGTGCCGTCCTTGAACACGTTGATCGCGCCCTTGCGCGCCACGTAGCGGCCTATCGGGGGCAGCTGCCCGGCCTGCGTCTTGGCCTTGATCGGCGTGCCGATCAGCTTGTACGCCGTGGAGTACGCCGCCTTGTTGGCGGCCATCACGGCCTTGCCGCGGGCGGCCAGCGCCTTGGTGTGCGGGGCCGTGCTCGACCCGTACTGGGCGACGTGGATCGAGGGATCCTGGGTGCCGTCCTTGTACACCACGTGACCGAGCGCCCGGGAGGCAGGCACGTCGATGGTCTTGCCGAGCAGCTTCGCCTTGTTGGCTTCCTGCTTGTTCTTGAACTGGAGACCGGCCATCTTGAAGGTGAAGTCCTGGTTGGCCTTCTGCCCCTGGATCTTCAGCGAGGCGGCCTGGTAGGGCGTCAGCCCCTTGGCGGCGGCGATGGTCGCGTTCTCCGCCTGCTGAGCGAGCTTGAAACGTCGGTTCGTCTCGATCCAGTTGCGGTTGTTGGTGATCACCGCCTGCCGGTAGTTGGCCTTGTCGAGTTCGTACTGCTGAAGCTGTTGCAGAGCCTGAGCCTTCATGCCCGGGTACTGCTGGGCCACGGAGATCAGCTGCTGGGCGAACTGGTCGTTCTTGTCGCGGGCGGCGGCCATCGCCTCGTTCAGCTGCTCGCGGCCGACGTTCATCTGGATGCCGGGCTGGGCGGCGGCCTCGGCGCCAGCCACGGCGCCGCGCCCGGCCATCGTCTCGCCGGGGATCAGGCCGGACAGGCCGTACGTCACGTCGCCCAGCGCCTGCGCGTTGGTCGTCTCCGGGCCGAGCGTCTGCCCCTGGAGGTTGGCCTGGGCCTGGTCCTGGGCCTGCTGGGCCTGGAGGTCGCCCCGGATCCCGGCGGACAGGCCCTGCCCCAGCTGGCCGATCTCCTGGGTGGCCTGGCCGTAGGCGTTCACGGTGGGCTGCACCATCTGCCCCTCGATCCCGGCGGCAGCCGTGGAGAAGCCCTGGATCGCAGCCTCCTCCGCGGCGGCCTGCTGGGCGGCGAGCGCCTGCTGGCGGCGGATCTCCGCCTCCTGCGGGTCAAGCTGGCTCTGCGCGATCTGCCCGGCCCGCGTGTTGATCTGCCCGAAGGTGAGCGCCCCGTAGGGATCGACCGGCGGGGGAGGGGGAGCCGGGGGCTTCGGCCTGCCGCCGCCACCACCGGCAGGCGTACCGCCGGAGGCCACCCACTTGCCCTGCTTGAGCACGAGCGGGCCGCCGGTGTCGTAGCCGTAGCCCCCGCCCGGCGCCCAGCCCTTGGAGGCGGCGTTGTTCGGCCCCGTCCGCGGCCGTGTCGTGGTCACCCGCAGCGGGCCGCCGGTGTTGTACCCGTAGTTGCCGCCGGGGGCGAGGCCGCGGGAGGCCACCGTGCCCTTCGGACCCGCGTAGTAGCCCTTGCCCGCCTGGTAGTGCAACTGCTGGTTGGGGCCGAGCTTCACGTTCTGCGAGTACGGCGTGTAGCGGATCGGCTGCACGGCCATCAGAGCGGATTCCCGTTGGCGTCGTAGTAGGTGCCACCGCTGCCGTACACCGCCTTGCCGCGCCGGGCCGACTCACCGGCGTCGTAGGTGGCCTGCGAGGGCGCCTGGTAGGCGACGGGCTGGTACATCGGGTTGGAGTAGATGCTCGACTCCGCGGTTTGCAGGGCGTTCACGAGGTTCGCCCGGTTCTGGTCGAGCACCCCGGTGTAGGCGTTGACCGACTGGTTCAGCTGCTGGCCGAGCGCGTTGCCCGCGTCGTAGCGCTGCTGCCCGTACTGCGTGTTCAGCTGGTCGAGGCCGTAGCCAAGCTCGCCGGACTGGAGCGCTCCGCGGGCGGCCAGGCTCTGCCGCAGCTGGAGGTTGCTCTGGGTGTTCTGCCTCGCCAGGCCAGCGAGGGTGGAGAACTGGTTGGCGGCGGCCAGGTCGCGGGTCGTCTGGTCGATGTCGCCGTACGTGTCCGTCCACCCGGTGAGCGGGCCGCCGTACTGGATCAGCGCCTGGCGGATGTCGCCGCGCCGTTGCAGCATGGCGTTCCCCTCGGCCGCCTGGGCTGCGACCTGGGCGGCCTTGTAGCCGGGGTCGTTGCGCAGCAGCAGGCCGTAGTTGGGGGTATACGCGGCGTGGCCGGTGCCCGCGATGTTCACCGTCTGCGGCCCGAAGTAGCCGGGCACGCCGAGGCCGGGCGTCGAGGGGGTGGGCGCTCCGGCGCCCCCTGCTCCGACCTGCTGCTTCTTGGGGATCGGCGCGTAGCTCACGCCGGGCAGCGGCTTCTGCCCCGGCACGCGCGTGGGCACGCCGCCGGGCGCGTAGCCGTAGGTCGGCGCCGTCACCGTCTTCGGGGGCGCCTTCGGCTTGAAGTAGGAGACGCCGCCGGGGGCGTACCCGCCCGAGGGGCCGGTCGGTGCCTTGAAGACCTTGGGGGCTGCCATGTCACCTCCTCACTGGAATTGCCTGAAGCTGATACCGGACATCGCGAAGAAGCCGTTGTCGCCCTTCGCCGCCACGACGGTGCCGTCCGGGTTGACGGAGACGCCGCCGAAGTTGTTCTGCGGGGGCGACACGCTGCACGCCGTCACGTACACCTGCGAGTAGCGGGGGCGGTAGCCCTTGGGCAGCGTGAAGATCGTCTGCCCGATGGTGCCGCCCGTCACCACGCCGCCGAGCAGCACGACGCCCCAGGTGAGCGAGTACAGCGCAGGCTCGTAGCTGCCCCCGTAGTTCGACCAGCCGTTCTGGAAGGGCGGCTGGCTCACGGTCCCGATCTGGTGGATGGGTCCCGGCCTGGGCAGCTGCATGGGCTGCACCTGGAGGTTGGCGTTCTGGCCGAGGAAGCGCGGTAGCCACGCCTTGAACTCGTCGGGGTACTGGTCGGGGTCGGCCAGCACGCGGTGCGGCAGGGACGAGGAGGGGCTGCCTGCGCGCGACTGCGCGGTACCCGGCCTGCGTGGCGGCGCCATCAGTAGCCGATCCTCTCCTGCTCCCAGGGGTGCGCCTCGGTCTCAAGCGAATACAGGCGCGTCTGAGCGCTCGCACCCACCTGGGCAAGTCGCAGCCCGAATCCCAGCCCGTGACGCGCCAGGCGCACTCGCTTGCGCTTGTAGTGGGTCGTGGCGGGCAGGGTCAGCATGTCCGTGTAGGTGCCCTCCACCTCGGGGTCGAGCGTGTACCCGATTGCCATCTTGGGAGTGGTGCCGGAGGCGCGCAGGTCGTAGCCCGCGTAGATGAACCGCATGCGCTTCTGGTCGAGGCCGCCCACCCGGTAGTAGGGCGTCTCCAGCACGGGCTGCACGGGGGCACCGTCGGCGTCCGAGGCGTACGTGGCGCTGGGCGTCCACAGCGAGGAGATGCGGCACACGCGGGGCTGCACCGCGGAGCCGAAGTACAACTCCTCCTCGCTCATCGAGGTCGCCGTGCCGGGCGCCGCCGCGCGGTGCGCGAAGCAGGCGCAGTTGATGTTCGTCCACTCCGTCCACACCTTGCGCTGGATGTCGCAGACCAGGGTGGTGATCAGCGCCCCGGCCTGATTGCGCAGGGAGAGCACGTAGTGGTCGCGGTAGATCCCGGCCACGGCGGAGGCGCCGGTGACGAAGGACAGGCCCGCGGCCTTCTGCCGGTAGTACACGGAGATGCCCCCGGCCGCCGCCAGGTCGGTGAGGGTGGCGCCGTCCGACATCCACACCCCGGAGTTGTTGGCCCAGATCGCGTACTGCCGCCAGCCCACCACGGAGCGCCCGTCGAAGGTGCCCTGCCCGGCGAACAGGATCGTGCGCCGCAGATTGCCGCCGGGCGGCGGGGTGTCACCGGTCAGCGAGTGAACGTCGATGTAGCCGAAGCCGAGGATCGTGTTCTGCAAGGGGATGCCCGCCACGATCTCCTCGGGGAAGTCCCAGGTGGAGGAGTTGACCCCGGTGTACGTCCAGCTTTCGGCGTTGCCCGGGTCGGAGAACGCCCAGCGGTAGTTCTTCAGCTTCCCCGAGTCGGTGGGGTCGTAGTAGTTGCCGAGCACGAGGTAGTCGCCCCACGAGAAGCCCATGCGCGCCTGCGGCGGGGAGCCGCCGAGCGGGGCGGCCGTGTAGTTCAGCCCGCCCGTGTCGTAGTACTTCTTGGGCGCCTTGCCGGGCTGCGTGAGACCGCCCAGGATGACCCCCATGTTGAGGGACGCCGTGCGGTGCCAGAACACCGGCCAGGTGGGCACGATGGAGGTGTCCCCGGAGTCGGTGACCTGGGTGCCGCCGGTGCCGTCGAAGATCTTCAGCTGCCACACGGCGCCGGTGTCGGTGACGGCGGCGAGGTGGCCGTCGGTGGGGAAGGGCAGCCAGCCCATGGAGCGCACGCTGGCCGCCGAGCCGAGCACCGGGGAGCCGTAGCGCCAGCCGCCGCGCTTGCGCAGCGGGGCCTCCATCTGCGGCAGGTAGTCGAACATGCGGTAGGCGGCGCGCTGGTTCATCTCGTCGCGCGAGGTGTCCGACTGGAAGCCCAGGTCGAAGTTCGTGCCCAGGACGACGATGTCGGCCATCTAGTAGCGGCTCCCGTTGGGCGAGGGGTACTGGTCGTTGCGGAAGCCGGGGCCGCGTCTGTCCGGGTAGCCGATGCGCGCCATGTGCATGCCCCTGCCCGCCTTGCCGCGTAGCTCGCGGCGGATCTCCTTGATGCGGTCCTGGTACAGGGCCTGGTAGGCGGAGCCGGGAGCGAAGGCGTGGCCGCGGTAGAAGCCGCCGCCCTTGTCGTCGTACTGGGCGGCCTGCCACAGGCAGTAGGAGACGACGACATCGTGGAACTCGGAGGGGATGCCGCCGTACGTGCCGTCGGACAGGTCGGCCGTGTCGTTGGCGGTGGTGCCGTCGGCGGGGATCTCGGTGGGCCGCGGCACGTAGAAGTAGTGCAGGACGATGCCGTCGGTGGGCGTGGGAGCCACCCGCAGGTAATCGCCCTTGCAGTAGTAGTAGGACGGCGTGCCGGGAACCTGCGGGGCGTCCTGGTACAGGATGTCGGTGATCGTCTGGTTGGGGACCTCGGTCAGCATGTACGGCTGCCCGGAGGCGTCCGGCGCGGAGATCTCGTCCACGGCCAGGATGTCGTCATCGATCCGGTAGTCGGTCGTCCCCGCGATCAGCGACATGTCCGCCTCGTCCAGGCGGCAGCGCGTCTTCACCAGCACGTCGGTGATCGCCCGGTTCACCCAGCGCTGCATGAGGATCAACTCGTCGCCCGGGTTGTCGGGGTTCACCGGCGTGTCGTCCAGCCCCAGCGAGCGGGACACCTCAAAGACCACCTCTCCTCGGTTCATGCAACCCACCTCAGATCGACTCGGACGTTGGCGAAGCGCGGCCCCGAGATCCCGCCCGTGGAGGCGAAGGCGCAGGACAGCTGGATGTAGTCGGCTACGGCGGGGTACGTCGAGGGGTCGATCCACCCGCTGTCGCGCGTCTGCCAGGCCTGCGCGCCGGAGCCGATGCCGCCGGTCGTCCACTGCGTGAAGCCGCTGCGTGCGCTGTTCAGCGCGGCCGTGGCGTACGACACGCGGGAGACGGCGTTCGTGTTGGCGGCCGAGATCAACTCGCCGCGCATGCGGAACTGGAGCTTGAACCCGGCGCTGTCCCAGATGCGGAAGGGGAACCAGGGGCGCTCGGTGTACCCGTTCACCGTGGCGCTACCGCCGTCCAGGTCGGTGTAGGCGGCCGACGAGTAGCTGATGGCGTTCGTCTGCGAGGCCGACATCGCCACCGCGCGGTACGGCGGCGTCACCCAGTGCAGCGCAGCGGAGTCGTAGACGAGCGGGACGAGGCCGTCGGGGGACAGGTAGAGGAAGGACGAGGTGCCGTTCGCCGGGGAGGCGGGCAGCTGCGAGGCGAGGGTGACGACGTTCGCTCCCGATCCGGCTGGCCCCTGCGGCCCGGTGGGGCCGACGACGGGGTCCCTGGTCACCCGCAGCCAGGCAGGCAGCAGGTTGCCCGATCCGCCCGCACCCGCGTACACGGTGTCACCGCTCGCGGTGGAGAAAGCCTTCACCGAGTAGGTGTGCGTGCCCGCCGCCGGGGTGTCGAACACCGAGCCGGTGACCACGACGGTCGTACCGCTGGCCGGGCCTCTGTCCTGGAACTGGCCGAGCGGCGTCGCGTCGCGGTACAGCACCAGGGTCATCTGGTTGATGCCCTGCATCTGGCAGAAGACCTCGACCTTCACCCGGGTGGTGCCGTCGTAGACCACCGGGTTGCCGGTGATCACCGACACGGCGGTCGCCTCTGAAGTGGCCGAGCCGCCGATGTTCACGTTGGAGGTGATCTGCGCGTAGTCCAGCTGGTTGGTGGCACCGGCGGTGCCCACCGTTGACCAGCTGAGCGCGTAATCGGTGGCCGACGACTTGACCAGGGCCTGGCCCGCGCTGCCGCCCGCGGGCACCGTGCCGATCACCTTCGGCGCGGCGATCCCGGCGGCTGCCGCGATGTCGGCGTTGACGAGGCCCGCGCCGAAGTCGAGCTTGGTGCGCTGGATCGCCGCCGCGCCAGCCACGTCCGCGTTGGTGATCTGCCCGGCCAGGTTCAGCTTCGACTTGCTGATCTGGGCCGCCGGATCGACGTTCTTGTCGAGGATCAACGCCGCGCCGTACTTGGAGGTGGCGGCCGCCCACTGCAAGACCATGCCGTCGGCGGAGGGATCGACCCCGTCCAGGCGGAGCAGCGAGGCCTCCACCCCGTTCAGGTACTGGGAGTCGATGTCGGTGGTCTTCGCGGGGAGATCCACGAAGCCGCCGGGGTATCGCTTCGCGTACGCCATCTAACTCACGGGGGTCGCGGTCAGCGGGGGCGAGGTATCCGGCGAGGCGGTGAGGTCGGTGCCCGGGCCGGGGAAGGTCGTGGAGCCAGGGAAGGTGGGTGTGCCCGGGTAGGTGCCGGGGATCGAGCCGCCCATCCCCGCGGAGGTGAGCGACTGCGCGCCCTGCGCGGCGGTGACGAGCAGATCGACCGGCTCGTCCACGGCGGTCAGCGCGTACGGCCAGCCGTCGTTGCAGGGCAGCGTCTCGTCGCAGAGAAGCTCCTCCGCGCAGAACAGCGCGTACTCGTCTCCCACGGGGACTGCCCGGATCGTCTTCATGCAGGAGGCTCCGCGAAGATGGCCGGGGCCTCCGCTGCGCCGGAGGCCGCCGACAGGCAGTCCGCCGAGCAGAAGACGTGGGACGTGGACGGGTCGCCGTACACCTCGGCCGACACGAACAGCCAGCCGTCCCGGCTGTTCGGAGGGATGTTGTTGCCCGGGCACGCCGGGTTGTCGCAGGAGATGTGCAGCATGGTCTCTTCCGTTACGGGCATGTGGCCTCCTTAGCTCGTCCACCGAATGTCGATGCCGACGGCGTTCTGCGTCTTCGCGATGCTGTTCCCGGACGACTTCACGCGCGGCACGATCCACAGCAGGTCGGCCACGGCGGGCATCGACGGGTTGGCCGCCCAGCCGGAGTCCACGATGTAGTCCGTGCCCGCACCTCCCGTCACCGCTGCGAACTCGGAGCCTGCGTAGGTCGGCAGGCCCGACGCCCCTACGTTGGTCGCCGCCATCCCCACGGCCAGCGTCGTCGTCTCCGTGCCGGAGTTGACATGAACCTGGCCGGTGATGCGGAACTGGGGGGTGAGACCGGCCGCCTGGTAGTTGCGCCACGGAATCGTCGTCTGGTTGCCGAACGTGGCGTACGCGGTGACGTTCTGGTTGCCGGTCTGCCCGGAGATCAACTGCCAGGAGTCCGACACCCACTTGCCGTACGTGGCGTCGTAGATCAGCAGGATGAAGTCGAAC
>Ga0126379_10000902_pt1 | contig 17369 bp, 15 predicted proteins | sample PanSoiMetPlot_24_FD_92640 | JGI IMG/M metagenome (GOLD analysis project Ga0126379, IMG submission 92640) | Tropical forest soil microbial communities from Panama - MetaG Plot_24 | ecosystem: Environmental > Terrestrial > Soil > Tropical forest > Bulk soil | place: Panama | collected 2016-02-17
AAGATTAGCGCAACGCGCCAAAGCCGAAACGGATCGCGGCGGGCGCATCAAAGTTCGGCCAGACCTGACCATTCCGAATTATCCCGATATTTTCATCATCGGGGATTTGGCTCACGCCGCGGATGAAAAAGGAAAACCGCTCCCCGGTGTCGCGCAAGTCGCCATGCAAGGCGGCGCCTACGCCGCAAAAACGATTCGCGCTCGCCTGGAAGAGAAAACGCCGCTTCGTCCGTTTCACTATTTCAACAAAGGCGACATGGCCGTCATCGGCCGTGCTGCGGCCGTGGCCAATATTTTTGGCGTGCATATTTCGGGATGGCCCGCATGGCTCATCTGGCTTTTTGTACACCTGATGTACATTGTGGAATTTCAAAGCCGCGTGCTTGTATTCATTCAGTGGGGTTTCGAATACTTGACCTTTAGCCGCGGCGCACGGCTCATCACGGGAACCGCGGCTACGGATTCCGTGGCGAAACCGGATACCCTAGGAAATATAGGCGACGGACGATAAAGAAGCGCAAGGGATCGGGTGTTAGGACTGGGTCCTCGCTGCTCCGGTCCGCCTGGACAGGGCATCACCTCCTAGAAGCTGAGCTTCATTCCCAATTGAATTTGGCGCGCGCCCGTGGTGAAGTCGGGCCGAAACGTTTCGGAGGTCGAGTGTCCAAAAACAGGCCCATCGGCCAGAAGATTGTCTGGCTGGCTGAACTGCACACGATTGAAGAGATTGTAGAATTCGAAGCGCATGTCCAGTTTCACACGCTCGTGAATCCCCACGCGCTTGTTCACGACCGCGTCGGAATTGTTGATCCCCGGCCCGCGGAAATGATTGCGTCCAAGATTTCCGGCGGAGCCGAACGCGGGAATGGAGAAAAGTGCGATCGACGGGCCGGTTTGAGTGCGCGGGTCGTTGCTTGGAGGAATCGTTGCGCCCTTATTGAGATCCGGCCGCGAAACCAGCCCGGTATGCTCCGTGTCCACAGGCGTGAAAATGTCGAACGGCAACCCGCTCGAAACCGTCGTAATTCCCGACACCGTCCAGCCGCCGACGAGCAGATTCCTGGCCGCTCCATGCGCGTGATCTTTGCGCCCAAAAGGAAGCTGCCAGGAATAATTCACCGCCAGCCGGTGTGTGACATCAAATTCCGAATTCCCGCGCTCCGCACGCACGTTGAAAGAATTTCTGGGATACGGCGGAAACTCGATATTGTTGCTGATCGGAACGAGCGGATCCGCGCCATCATCAATGACATGCGAATAGGTGTACGCGCCCTGTATCGAGAACCCATGCGACATGCGCTTCGTGATGTTCAACTGCAGCGCGTGATAGATGGAGTTCGAAATGCCCTTGAAGAATTCCGCTTGAAGGAAAGCGGCGTTGTTTGTGGCGGGAAACGGCAGGGAACCGTTGTTCGCGCCCAGCCAGAGATTTGAGAACTGCAACGTCGTCTGATCGCACTGGCCGGTAGGCGTGTTCAAGTTCATGTTGTTCGGGTTGCCGGGAACGCAGAAAGCTTCCAATTGTGAAACTAAAGCAGGTTGCGGCGGATTCCCATCCACCAGGCGCAGCAGGCGAGTTCCTTTCGATCCCACGTAGTTGGCTTCCAGCAGTAGGCTAGGGTACGGTTCGATTTGAATGCCCGCGCTCCAGCCTTGCGAATACGGTGTGCGCAAATTCGGATCCACGAGGAATGGAAGAATCGGCGAGCACGGCTGACCCGGCGGCGGGCAATCGTGCACGACAGGCGAAGACTGAAACGTAGGCAACGGCATTTGCGCCGTAAGCGCGCACTGCGAAATGAACTGCGGATTGTGTGTGGCAAAAAACTCCAGGAAGCCCGGGCATGGTTGTGTTTCCAGCATTTGGAACGGCGGATTCCCTCGTAGCAGGCTCACAAGCTGGCCAAAAACGCGGTCATGATAAAGGCCGTAACCAGCGCGAATCGAGGTCTTGCCCGTTCGGAAAGGATCCCAGGCCACCGAGGCGCGCGGCTCGATATTTTTCCAGTCGTCTTGGTAGAGCGGCACCCTTCCTGGACCCTCCCCGACTTGCGCAAACGTGAATGGGCCAGGACTGTCAGGCGAAACAGTAAGAGTCGACAAGCGATTTTGGACTTCCACCGGCACGCCAAAAAATTCGTAGCGCACACCATAACTGAAAGTAAGATTGGGAATGATTTTGTACGAATCCTGCGCGTAGATGGCGAACTCTCGCTGCCGGAAGCCGCGCTCGTCCGTGGGCGTCCGCAAACCCGCGTTGTCAAAGAACTGCGCCTGTGTTTGAAAATCCACGCCGCCGAAAAGCAGCCAGACCAGATTTTGAAATGTCGGATCTTGATCGATGCTTGTTCCCGTTCCCGCCGCCGGGATGCCGAACGTCGAAAATACAGACGAGTCCGTGATGGTTCGCGAGGCAAAGTCATTGGAGCTGTTTGAGTAGACGCTGCGATACTCGCCCCCGGTTTTGATCGTGTGCCTTCCGAGCACTCTGGAGATGTTGTCGCCGGCCGTGTACGTTCCCGCGTTGCGTGTCGATCCGCTGGTGTCTCCGAGGAAAATGCAGCCAAAGCCCGCCAGATCACCCGTAAGCGGAACGTCGAAGCCCCGGCCCACAGCGTCCACAAATTGACCGCTGTTCAAACCGTCAAACACCGTCGTACCCGTGCACGTCAGGGGAAACTCCAGGCGATTGAAAGCCAAATGGAGTTCGTTGATAAGCCCTTGCGCGGCAGTGGAAGTCAAACGCGCGGTAAGGTTGTGATTGTGCTGCAGCGTCGAGACTCCGCCGATGCCAGAGAGAAAATCTTCATGCTGATAATTCGAGTCAGAGTAATGGTTGAAGGTGTAGCGGACCGAGAGGACGGCTTGCTCCGAAAAGTTGTGATCGATGCGCCCGGTAATGTTGTTAGCGTTCACAACGGAGTGGCTGGGGAAGTGGAGCAGTCCGCGCGCCCCGTCCAGTTCCGCGCCGTTCGGGTTGGGATAGACCGCAAGAATCTGCTGGACGCTCGGGTCAAGCGGCAGTCCAAATACATTTTCCGGCGAACCTTGCGTCACGTCCACGGGCGTCCCCTGGAACGTGAATTGTCCGGTCTTGAACGCCCCGCTCGGAACGATGCTTGTTTTCAAGAGCGTGGTGCTGAAGCGCCAGATCTCCTGGTTGGCAAAGAAAAAGGTCTTGTTTTTCTGGATCGGTCCGCTCGCGGAATAGCCGGCTTGATTGCGCACGAACGGATCCTCATTGCGGTCTTGCGCGAAAAAGTCTTTCGCCGAGAGCGCGGTGTAGCGCCCGAACCAGTAAATGTCCGCGTGAAGATCGTTTGTGCCTTGCTTGGTGACGATATCAATGATCGCGCCGTTATTGCGTCCAAACTCGGACATATAGTTATTGGTGAGCACTCGAAATTCTTGCGTGTTCTCGGGATTCAGGGTACTGAGCCCTTGGCCTCGCTGACCCGGACTTGTACCGAAATCTGGATCATTGTTGTCTGCGCCGTCGAGCATGAAGTTGTTGCTGCGCTCTCGGGATCCGTTCGCAGAGAACCCGCCAAAAAGAGTGTTTGTTTGAATCACGCCTGGGGAAAGCAGGACCAGTTCGTAGGGGTCGCGCAAAATCAGAGGCAAGCTTTCCATCTGCCGGCTGTCCACGAGATTTCCGATTTGCGCGTCGTTCAAATCAATGGGCGGCACGGATTCGGCCGTTACGCGGATCATTTGTCGCTCTGGTCCGAGAGATAATTTGACATCCAGCGTCAGAACTTGGTCCACGGTGAGGGGAATCTGGGAATACAAAAGCGGGCCGAAATTGGCGTGCTCGAAACGAATGTCGTAGACACCCGGGTTCAGATTGGTGAACCGGTAAACGCCCGATTCGTCTGTCTCTGCAGACCTCGATGCGCCGGTGGATACTTCGGCGGCGGTGACCTTGGTCCCGCGGACCGGGGCTCCGGATGGATCGGTAACTGTTCCTCCAATCGAAGCGGTTTGGGCCCTCAGGCAGGACGGGATACTGAGGAATACGAGCAAACCCACGAATACGGTCTCGCGTTTCATACCGTAGCCCCCTCTCGCGGTTTGATGGTATTTGGATGTACTGGGTAGGGGATTGTTTGCCTTCACCGCTTTCCAGAGAAACCGCCGCGCCTGCAAGCATGGTTGCGGCTGGCAAAATCATTTCGAAAATCGAACCGTCGCGGCGAGCGCAGAAACTTTCCCTCCGTGATTCGGAGAGCGAATCACAACTCGGACTCAAATCGGCGGAAGCGCCGCTCAAGTTCCCATTGTTGCGCGGCTTTCTCACTGGATTTCAGGAAAGAGCTGCACGCCGTCGAAGGCTTTTCGCTTCCAAGAGAATCCTTCGCGCAAGCAGAAACCGCTTGCGTGAAATGATCCGGCGCCTGCCACAAGCTTTCGCCCGGCAGAAAAATGTGCTCCAGGCTGGTGCGCACCATCTGTTTCACGTCCCGGTAGCTGAGATTGTAAGTCTGCACGGCACGCACATATTCGTGCGTTAAGTCGATCCGCGAGACGCCTTCATCATCCGTCGCCAGGGCGACGGGTACGCCGAATTGCCGATACAGCGGAAAAGGATGCTCCTTTCCGCTCACGCCGAGAATCACATCGTTGCTGGTCAGGCTGATTTCCACCATCACGTGATTGCGCGCCATCTCTTTCAACAATTCATGCGGGCGATTTTCATACATGATGTCGACGCCGTGGCCGATGCGTTCGGCCTTCGCTTCTTCGACCGCCATCCGGATGTGGCAGCAAAGGCCTTCGTAGGTCACAAGACCCGGCGCGAGTTCTCCGGCATGCAGGGTCAAATGAATCTTCGGATACTGCTTGTGGAAGAAAGCGATCATCCGCATATGCAGCGAGTAATCAGACATTGCAATGTAGCCGTCTTCTGGCATCACAAAATTAATGCCGACAAAACGTGGATCGGCGGCGGCAGTCTCAAAGCACAGCACTGTTTGGGCAAAGACCTGCTGCTTCGCAAAGCCGCGCAGCACCTGGCAAAGGTAGCGAATTTCCACGCGGCACGTGGAAGAGGCATCCGCCTGTCCGCAATGTTCCCGCTGCCGTCGCAGTGCTTCGGCTTCATCAATCTGGGCCTTCGCCGTGGCAACCTCGTCGCGCAAGCCCCGAGCCATTAATGCCTCGCGAAACTGGCCGAGGTTTTCCTGCCACCCGATTTCCGCAGCAATCGAAGCGGCGTGGCCAAACTCTGGAGTGTGCATCAGCTCGAGGTATTGTTCGTTCTGCGCGTCCGCACGTGTCGCAACTTCATCAAGCCATTCGCCGAGATGCCGACGGCTTGTCCCGCCAAACTTCGCAAACGCATCGAAAAAGTGATCATGGGCCGTCACTCCCGGGGAGGGAACAAAGCCGCGCATCGAAAATGCGTCCACCAGCGCGTCAAATAAATGCTGGTCCTTGTAGGCCTCCTCAGCGAGGACTTTCCCGTTTCCGCAACCCGCGTTCCCCGGCTTCGCGAACGAAAGGGAAGCGAGATTCACGCAGAGTTGGTCTTCCGCAGCCGCGCGAATCCACGACTCAGCATACACAGCTCCACTTAAGTGATTGTGCAGGTCCGCACCCTTGGGCATTTTTTTGAGCAAGTTACGCAATTGCAGAGGATTCCCTCGCGCGGCCTGCAGGTTCAGCGTCCCGCGCCTCTCTCCTTCGCTCTGAGGAGCAACGGACCGTTGTGCTTTGGATTGCGCGTATGTCCAAGGTGCGAAAAGCAAAAGCGAGCCAGCCGCGCAACCGATTCTCAAGCAAAAAGACGTTTGCAGAAGTCTCTCTCCGAGGCACTTCTTGGCTGGCTCTTTCATTTGTCATCCTCTGGCTTTGAGTGAACTCGCGCTTGCGCCGCACAGAATATCAGAGAAGGGGAAGCGTGCTCTCGCTTCAACGCGGCATCTTCGTTCTCCCGTCGTAGCGCCCGCCTTCTGAGGCGGGCGGAGTATGCTTTCTCCGCTGTAGGTCCGCCTTCTGGTTCAAGGAAGCATTTCACCGACTCTTCATACTTTTGACATCTCGAAATCACTGAGGGGTCGTATGAAAACAGGGCCCGGTCAAATTAGAAAGGGTGCTTTAATGAGAACTCGTCTGTACGGATTGGCAGTAACTCTGGCGCTTGCGGCAGCGATGCCTGCTGCGCGGGCCCAGAATCAGAGTAATCAGGGTCAGCAAGACGGGGTCCCAAGGCTCGATCACGTGTTCGTGATCGTGCTCGAGAATCACAACGGCTTTACGAGTTTTGGCAGCAACGGCATTATTGGCAACCCGCAGGCGTCGAACACTACAGCGCTCTGGAATAAGTACAACATCGCGACGAACTACAATGGGGTTTGGCATCCGAGCCTTCCGAATTATGTGGCGATGATCACCGGCGACTGGGTCGGCACGGACGTGGTCGCGACCGGCCACTCATAGCCGGCTGGGAGCACTGTGGGCATCAGCGACGACTCGCCGTCAGTCGCCGCCGACTACCCCTCGCCGCCGGCAAACGTCTCCATCCATCGCTGGAGGGTTAATCTTCCGTCGCTTGCGGGCCAGTTGGTCAAGGCCGGCAAGGACTGGCGGGCGTACCTACAGAACATCCCGGAATCGGGGACGCACCTCGCTAATCGGCGGGGAGACAGTAACACGGCCAAGCTGTAATGCCGTGAAACACAACCCTTTTCCTTACGTCGCTGAGGTTCAAGACAACCCCGCGCAATTCGCCAAGCAGGTTCCGATTGAGCAACTGTTCAGCGACCTCGGCAGTGGAAACGTGCCGGCGTTCTCATACATCGTGCCTGACCAATGCCGCGACATGCACGCCATCGGTAATGTGCTCGCGCCCTGCGGTGGCGTGAATGATACCGACGACAACGACGTCAAGCGTGGCGACGATGAAACCGGATGGCTGGTCAACGGGATCCTCGGCAGCCGCGGCTGGCAGAGCGGCCGCAATGCTCTCTTCATCACGTTCGACGAGGGCAACGGTCCGCTGACCTGCTCGAACTACAATCCGGATATCGGGACGGACACCGCTCAAGGCTCGCTGCTGCCTGGCGCCGACTGCTACGCTGCGGCCAACTTCAACGACAAAGTGGTGCTCATTGCCATCACGAACTACGGAGTGCGTGGCGTTCAGGACACCCGCTTTCAGTCCCACTTTTCGTTGTTGAAGACGATTGAAGCCGCCTTTGGCCTGCCCTATCTCGGCCATGCGGCGGACGCCACCACCAACACCCTGGCGCCGCTCCTCGCGCCATCCGGCGAATAAACCCGCCAGGTTGCGGCCAGCCCGCGCTTCTTGGCTTTTGCGGAGGCCGGGTTTTAGCCTGGCCTCTGCGTTTCTAATCTAGCGGACCTGCATTCCCTAATCAGTCCATTACAGCCTTTGGCTAACGGCCAGGATATTTCCTTCCGTATCCTTGAACCAGGCGGTCTTCGCACCGCCCGCCGTCGCGGTACTGTTTTTCATTTTTCCGGTTGGCAGATCGTATTCCTCAAACTTAACGCCTCGCGACTTCAGTTCGGCCACCTCTGCTTCCACGTCCTTCGCTTGCCAGAATGCCTGGCTGGCCTTCGATGTGCCGGCGTTGGGTGTGGGATACATGAATACCCTGACGCCTCCGCATTCGTAGACTACACCTCCTGCGTACTCTCCTTTAGGCTGAAGGCCAATGACCTCCTCGTAGAATTTCCTGGCTCGGACGATGTTCAACGCTGGGATATAAGCTTGAATCGGGGCATCTTTCAACATAAGTAGCTCCTTAGCTGCCTCTGTTGGGCTGAGTTTGCGGAGATTGCTGCAGCAATGTAGACGCAGACGGCCGGTCAACAAGCGGGAATGATAGGGTCATCCAAATCGAAGCGGCTGATTTAATAAATGTCGAGCCGTGGCCGGCGGCGCAGAAATTCATTGGCGGGGTGGCGTTCGGGACTCGCTGCAGGTGAGATGAAGGGTCGTTTCTCGCCCCAATTGGTGTAAGCTGCGGATCATGCTCACGCACTTTCCTAAGGCTGTGCCAGAAATTCCCGTTACCCATGTCGAGAAGGCCGCCGAATACTACGTCAATGTGCTCGGGTTCCGTTTTGATTGGGGCAACGACCAGGGCGGAATCGGAGGCATCTCACAGGGGGAGTGCCGTATGTTCCTGACGAACGTCCCGTTCCGCCAACACTACGGTACGGGAAGCAACGTCATGGTTTGGCTGAACCTGGAGAGCAAGGACGAAGTCGACGAACTGTACCACCGCTGGCGGGACGCCGGAGCGAAGATCCTCGCTGAGCCTGAGGACAAACCGTGGCACTTGCGCGAGTTCCGGGTCGCCGATCTGGACGGCAATCAGTTGCGCGTCTTCTACGACTTTTCCTGGGAATTGCGGAAGCAGCAGGCTTAATGGCGATCATGGCTCATCAAGCGCCGTTGAAATATGTCTTCTACATTGCAACCACGCCGGAGAAGGTATGGGAAGGCTTTGTGTCGCGGGAGTCGGAATTCTGGCACCCACTGATTCCACGTAACTTACTCATTCTACTAAAGGCAAAAACGCCAAAAACACGGAACTCGCAAAGTGAAGTACACGTCGGGTACACGGCGGTTCCCGATGTCTCGCGGACAAGCCTGCGTCCGGCAGCGTCCTGTCACGTAGGAACTCGCGGGTTCGAGTCTCGTCGCTCGCGCGAGTCAAACTCCGCCTCGCCGATATCGCCAGCTGTATTGCGGAAAGCACTCGTCACGGAAAAACTCGCGACCCAGGGCTAGTTTTACCTCGTGTCCGTGCGTTGCCAGGCCGTAGCAGCTGTCGGGCCAGGAAAGAAGTCATGAATAGATGGTCTTTCAGGAGTCGACACTTTGAGGCCTGAGGTGCGATTTGATTTCAACTCGCGCCAAACTGGCTATTCGATGCGAAGGGCGGTGGCCGGGTCGATTTGCATGGCGCGTCGTCCAGGGATGTAGCAGGCGAGGGCGGCGGTGGCCAGGAGCAACGCGGCGACGGCGGCGTAGGTGATCGCGTCGAACGGTCGCACACCGAAGAGGAGATTCACCAAGTAGCGAGATAGCCAGAAAGTTCCGACTGCGCCGAGGAAGGCGCCGATCACAGCGGGACGCAGGCCCTGGCGAATCGTTGTGGCAAGTATGTTGGAGCGCGTGGCGCCGAGGGCGACGCGGAGACCGATTTCGGCGGTGCGGCGGGTGATCGAGTCGGAGAGAACGCCATAGATATCGGTGGTGGCCAGGGCAAGGGCCAGCACACTGAAGATAGACAAGAGAAGAGCGTTCAAGCGCTGCGGCGCGATGGAACGATAGATGACCTGGTCGAAGGACCGTACATGGGAAATGGGGAGATTAGGATCGAGACCGCCGACAAGCGATCGGATAGCGGGAATAAGGGCGAGCGGATTGTCGCGCGTGTGAACGACGAACTCGCTAGGAATGGCGTTGGATCCGTAGGGAAGATAGACAGTGAGCGCGGGATTCTCCGCCAGTCCGCGTTCTCGACTGTCGCCGACAACGCCGACGACGTCCGCCTCGAGACCGTTCTGGCTCTTCCAGAGAAGCACCTTGCTTCCCGATGGGATCCTCGTTAGGAAAGATCTGTTTTGCGAGGCGATCGCTGAGGATGACGTGGCGAGGATAGGGCGGAACATCCTTGGGAGTCCAAACGGGCTTGTCATTTTCATCGAAGATTCTTCCGCGAAGGAGCTGGAGGCCGACAGCAGCGAAATAGCCGGGCGAAACAACGCGCCATCCCGCCCAGGGAGGCTGCCCGGAGGATTGCGGCGAGTCGATGCCCATTCCCGGATCGCCACCTTCGACTGGGCGTTGATTCACGGCTCCGGATCTCGAGATGCATGGAACTGCAAGCGATTGCAGCGAAGGACGAAAGCGAATAGAGGAGGTTGCCTGGGTGACTTGCATACTTTATAATCGCGGCGGCAGCTTCGGGTGATCGTCTTTTATGAATCGCGTGCTAGCATCCTCGGGCTTCAAGATGGGCGGAATTGTGTTAGCGCTTGCAGCCTTTGCGGGAGCTTCCGCCACGCCATGGAATCTACGGAGTCGCCAGGCCGCGCTGGCATCTGGGGGAGCTTGCGACGCCGCGCAGGAGAAAACCGGAGGAGCCGATACCACCTCCGACGCGTCGACCAACCTTAAGCGCCGAGGAAATTGCACTGGAGCAGACTTCGCAAGGCACGCGGCCGGCAGCGCCGATGCTCGAAAGCTTCGACGGGTTGGGAGCGGGGTTCCAGGGGCCGCAGGGAACAAGCAGTTTTCGCAACCCGTCCGACAATAGTCTCGCGGTCGGGCCCAACCACATCGTGCAAACCGTGAATTCGCGGATCGCGGTCTACTCGAAGAAGGGCACGAAGTACAACGAGAGTGGAACCGTATTATATGGTGCTGTTGCAACGAAGTCGCTATGGGCCGGGTTCGGCGGCGTCGGCGAAGCGCGTAACAATGGTGACGCTGTGGTTCGCTATGACCAACTTGCGCGACGTTGGCTGATGGTCATGCCGATCTTTTCGCGGATTGCGCCGGATGAATTCCCGAAGAAGGCGGGCTTGGCTCCCGGCGAGCCTGTGCCCCCGGGGCAACTCGCAAAGGCTGGCGAGGCTTCCTCGCCAGGGCCCGCGGCGGCGCTTCCGGAGAATCCACCACAGCCACCGACCCCGGCACAACGCGGACAAAGACCGCCTGAAAAGAAAGAAGGCGTATGGGCGATGTGCTACGCGGTCAGCACGAGTCCGGATCCACTCGGCACATATTATCGTTACGCTTTTGAGCGGACGTTGTTTCCCGACTACCCCCCGGCCGGCGGTGTGGACCGACGGCTACTACACCGCCACGAGCACGGGCGACGACGTGATTCAAAAGCATGTGTGCATTGCGGATCGCGCGAAAATGCTTGCGGGCCAACCGGCAACCGAGCAGTGCATTACCATTGACGGCGTGAATTTCTTGAACAACGCCGATATTGATGGCCAGAAATTGCCGCCAAGGGGCACGCCGAACATCATGATGGCTGCCGGAGGCACTCAGCTAAAAGGCGTTTTCAATGATGACGGCATCTACTTTTGGAAAGTTCACGTGGTTTGGAAGAATCCCGCGAACACAAGGGCAACGGGCCCGACGAAAATCCAAGTTACGCCGTATCAGTATCTTTGCAACGGGCAGTTGATGAGCTGCGTCCCACAGCCCGATACCGAGCGCCGGCACGACGTGCAAGGCGACAAAATCATGACGCGCCTGGTCTACCGCAGATTGGGAGGACACGAGTCGATTGTGGCGGCGCACTCGGTGGCAACGAATGAAGAAGGAGGCGTGCGCTGGTATGAGTTCCGCCTCGACAAGAAAGGCGACCCGGTGCTCTATCAGCAAGGTACATACGCTCCCGAGGGGAACTACCGGTGGATGCCGAGCATCGCGATGGATAAGAAAGGCGACATCGGCGTGGGCTACTCCTTTGGCGGGCCGCCGAATTTTCCGGGACAGCATTTCGCTGCGCGGCAGGCTGGCGATCCAAAGGGCCAATTGACACTACGTGAAACGGTGCTCGCCGAGGGAGAAGCGTCGCAGAAGAACACGCTGCGCTGGGAAGATTACGCGACGACGGCGATGGATCCGAGCGACGACTGCACGTTCTGGTATGTCGGGGACTACTTGAAAGAGAGCGATACCGGTTACCGGACGAAGCTCGGCTCGTTCCGTTTGCCGAGTTGTGAAGGCGGCCGCTAACAGGCGCGGCCGAGCGCAAACGCGGATTAAAGCGCGAGAGCAGCGGAATGCCGAGTGCGCTGAAGTTTTTTTCGGACCTAAGGAGGCGGTTTGTGAGGAAACTACTTTTTGTCGCAACGCTGGCGAGCGCGTTTCTGCCGGGACAGGCGTTGGCGCAGAAGCCCAATGCGGCGGTAGCCTCGGAAGAGAAAATTCTGAAGGTCCGGCCGTTGCCGTTGAACAGCGTGCGGCTCACTGGCGGCCCGCTGAAGCACGCGCAGGAGCTTGACGGCGAATACTTATTGCAACTCGAGCCGGACCGGATGCTCGCTTACCTGCGCCAGCGCGCCGGACTCGAGCCCAAAGCGAAACCCTATGGCGGCTGGGACGGCGCGGGGAGGCAACTCACCGGGCACATTGCCGGACATTATCTTTCGGCGGTGAGTCTCATGTGGGCAGCTACGGGCGACGCCCGCTTCAAAGAGCGGGCGGATTACATCGTGAGTGAATTGAAGACGATCCAGGACGCGCAGGGAGACGGCTACCTGGGAGCGCTCATGGACGGTCAAGGCGTTGATGGAAAGATTCGGTTCCAGGAGCTGTGCAAGGGGATGATCCGCTCGGGCGGCTTCGATTTGAATGGCCTGTGGTCGCCCTGGTATGTGGAACACAAGATTTTTGCCGGGCTTCGCGATGCTTACCGTTACACCGGCAACCGCACGGCGCTGGATGTAGAAATCAAGTTCGCCGGCTGGGCGGAGAGCATTGTCTCGAAGCTGGACGACGAACAAACACAAAAAATGCTGGCCACGGAGTTTGGCGGAATGAACGAAGTTACTGCCGATCTTTATGCGGACACGGGCGATCCGCGTTGGCTGGCACTTTCCGGAAAATTTGAGCAGCGCGCGATGATCGATCCGCTTGCCGCCGGGCAGGATGTTCTTGGCGGAAAGCACGGCAACACGCAAGTACCCAAGATGATTGGCTCCTTGGCCAGGTACATCTACACGGGGGATGAGACGGACCACAAGGCGGCCACATATTTTTGGGACCAAGTGGCGCTGCATCACAGCTTTGCTACTGGCGGCCACGGCAAGAATGAATACTTCAGCGCGCCGGACAAATTGAATGACTACATCGATGGGCGTACGGCGGAAACCTGCGACGTCTACAACATGATCAAGATGTCGCGCACACTTTTTTCCATCAATCCTGACATCCGCTATGCCGATTTTCACGAGCGCGCGCTTTTCAATCACATACTGGCCTCGCAAGATCCTGAAGATGGACGCGTATGCTATATGGTGCCGGTGGGGCGCGGCGTGCAGCACGAGTATCAGCGGCCGCTCGAAGACTTTACGTGCTGCGTGGGAACCGGCATGGAGAGCCACGCGCTTCATGGATACGGCATTTACTACGAATCCGGCGGCAAGCTTTGGGTGAGCCTGTATGTTCCCACGCGGGCGAATTGGGAGGCTCAGGGAGTGCAGCTCGAAATGAGCACCGATTTCCCGATGGGTGAATCCGCATCGCTCAAGGTCACGGCAAAGTCGCCGAAAAAATTCACGCTGGCTCTGCGGCGACCGGATTGGGCGGGCGCAGGATTCGCGTTCAAAGTGAATGGCCAGGCGCAAAGGGATCTTCCAAAGCCGAACTCTTACGTGGAGATCACGCGCACGTGGAAAACCGGCGACACGGTAGAGCTGGTGCTGCCGAAAACGCTTCGCAAAGAGCCGCTTCCTGACAACCCTGAGCGGTTCGCGCTGATGTGGGGACCGTTGGTGCTGGCGGGCGACTTGGGCGCGGAAACATTCAAAGAGAGAGACGGTGAAGGGTGGAGAGTCGTTCCAAATGCGCCGGTGCTGGTGGCGGCGAACCAGTCCGTGGCGAATTGGCTAAAACCGCTGGCCGGCAAGCCCGGAACTTTTCTAACTTCCGGCGTTGGTTTGGCCACGGATATAACCTTCGTCCCGTTTTATCGGTTACCTCGTCGGAAATACGCGATTTACTGGGACATGTTCACTCCGGAAGAGTGGAAGAAAAAGTCAGAAGCCTATGCCGCCGAACAAGAAAAGCAAAAGAAGCTCGAGGCCGCCACGGTGGCGTTCGCCCAGCCGGGACAGATGCAGACCGAGCGCGACCTCAATCAGCAGGGCGAGGAAAGTTCCCCGTTTCAGCTCGAAGGACGCTACGGGAGGCGAGGAACGAAGTGGTTCTCCTTTGATCTGCCCGTCGAGGCAGGTCATCCGATGGTCCTGATGGTTACTTTCAGCAATGACGCGCGGAGGAAGGGTTCGTTGGATGTCCTGGTGGATGGGAAGAATGTCGGAGTGCAATCAACCGAAAGGCGCAGTCCGGAGCAGGAAGTGCGGTTCTTTGACGTGGAGTACGCGATTCCGGCCGAGTTGCTTGCAGGCAAGCAGAAAGTGACGGTGCGCTTTGAAGCGGCGGCGGGTAGCGATATTCCTGGAGTTTTTGGGATTCGCATGGTCCGCGCGGATCAACCGCGCTAAGGGATGAGCGGAAGAAACTAGCTGAGAATGCACCGCCCAGATGTAGTGGGGGGTACGGCTCGACGCCACATCACGCGTGCTGATGCTGCTCGCGATGACGCTTGAGGAACTCCTTCAAGTATTGTCCCGCTTCCGTTATGTGTTTCCACAGGGCTTCGGAGGCTACTTCCGGGTCCTTAGTTTTGCAAGCTTCCAGGAGTTCGCGATGCGCTTTGCCTGCGCGGTGTTGGTTGCGCGTTACGACAAGATGCAGGCGCGTGTAGCGGTCGCAGTTGACGTTCAGATTCTTGACAAGCGAAAGCATTTTGGGGCGGTTCGCCGGCGCGTACAGAGCGGAGTGGAAACTCCAGTTCCAGCGTCCCCAAGACTCCATCTCAGAGTCTTTCTCTAGAGATTCCTGGTAGTCGCGAAGGATGTCTTCGGCGCGTTGAAAGTGCTCCTTCGTCAGTTCAGGGATGGCGCAGCGAAGCATGTAGCATTCCAACACCGCGCGCGTCTCGAATAACTCCATGATTTCTTCGGGCGAGAGCGCGGAAACGACCGCGCCGCGATTGGCCACGATGGTGACCAAGCCTTCTGCCGCTAGATGACTCAGCGCTTCCCGGACGGGGATGCGGCTGATTTGAAATTCTGTCGCGATGGCGTCCTGGCGAAGTTGTTCGCCTTCGCGCAATTCACCACTAAGAATTTTCTCCCGCAACCTCTCGACGACGGCGGCCCCCAGAGACTGACGCGGGATGGGTGAGCTTTTGATGCCTCCGCCTGATGTGGCTAAAACTGAGCTTTGAGTCTGCATATTTTATTGACGCTTCAGATTCGTTTGTCTTTATAGGGCGTCCACGATTATAAGGCAATCACACAGATTCCCGCTGCACTTCCTGGAGAATCGGCCATTTCACGGCGCGGGGATAGTGGTGCCGCGGGCCGTTCAGCACGATACTGCCACAAGGTACTTTCCGGGTCAAAATAGCGGCAGAAAGCCCGGTCTTTTTCCAGCTGCGGTGCCGAATCAACTCGCGGCAGCTTTCGCTGGTTTGTAGTGGCCGGGCACGGCGCGTAGTGAAATCGCCAAACGATTCCATAGATTGATAGTCCCAATCACGAACGTCAGGTCCACAATCTCTTTTTCGCTGAATTGTTTTTTCACTTCATCGTAGACATCGTCGGGGGTATGTGTTTGCGAAATGAGCGTCACTGCTTCCGTCCACGCCAACGCAGCGCGTTCGCGGTCGGTGAAAAAGGGAGTCTCGCGCCAAGCATCCAGCGTGTACAGCCGCTGCTCGGACTCACCTCCAGTGCGTGCGTCAATGGAGTGCATGTCGAGGCAGTACGCGCAGCCATTGATTTGTGAAGCACGCATCTTCACGAGGTGAACGAGTTTGGGATCAAGGCCGCTTTCGGAAATGTATTTCTCCAATGCGAGCATGGATTGCAACGGTTGTTGCGCGTACTTTCGGTAGTCGATCCGAGGTTGCATAGTCGTGTCCTCCGTACTGGGCCAATCTAATAGATGTAGAAGGCGGTGGACGCGGTACGCTACGATTCCCCCGTACAGCGAGGAGACGCGGAATGTACGGGCAATCCTGAACCCGGATAAGGTGCATTTTCGAGAGGCCATTACCTCCGCTGTCCGGGCGGAACTCGCCACACTTATCGAGAGAATCCTCCTCACGCCAGAAGGCGAAACATACACTGCTAGGTGAACAAGGGAATTGCGTGGCAGTACGCATGGTGCCGGGGGCCAACAATGCACCACGCGCTGGGTGGGGTTTGAGGTGTCACTTGCTACTCAAAACGGAACCCACTCTCAGGTCTTCACAGGGACCGCATTTCAGGTCTTGGTCTGATTGATTGGCAGCCTTACGAAGAGAAAAATTGCACCGAGCGGGGCAGCCTCTCTCATCCTGCGGTTAAGGGTTGCGCTACCCGCTATAGCGTCAAATTCGCACGCCTTGGCTGCTGACTCCAAGAGAGACTGCGGGGGAAATATGGAAAAACGCGTTCCTATCGCGATCGTGGTGCACTTAGCCCGCGAGGACGATCACACCGCCGCGGGACCGGAGCTTACGTATACGGATAACATCAGCGCTCACGGCGCCTGTGTCATCTCCTCGCGCCAGTGGAAATCAGGCGAAATAGCAGAGGTCACCTCCTTGAACGACCGGATTACACTTCGCGGCAAGGTTGCCTATTGCGCTAAACGCGAAGCGGACCGCTATGACGTTGGTCTGTACTTCAACGAACAGGAGGTCACTTGGAATCCTTATGTCAAATACCGACAAGGTGGCGAAGCCGACGATTTTGAAACGGGGCAGCTTGCTACGCAGAACCGACGCCGTCACCAGCCGATCCTGCAGGGGCCTCGTCGCGGTTAACGTCGTTCGATCTGACTGAGCCGTACGTCAAAACATTAGCAGTCAGGCGTGGGATACCGTACGTGGGACACTTTTGCCCGAGCGGTGCCGTAGTACCGATCATTTGGCCTTGCACGAACTAGAGAACCTGTCCGATGGCCATGCTTCCAGGGCGATCTGAAAAGCGAAATGCGGCGGCCGTGACCGTGATGCTTACGAGCCCGGAGCTCCCTTTCCCGACGGAAGTGGCATTAACTGAGAATATAAGCAGCCGAGGTGCGCGGGTCGTCAGCAAAGGCCTTTGGGAGAAAAACAACTCTCTGGTGATCAAGTCGCTTGACGGAGGCCTCCAATCCGAAGCGCGAGTCATCTACCGGCGGCCAATACGGGAAGATGTCTATGCCATCGGCCTGGAGTTAATCGCGCCAAGAGGAGACTGGCGGAAGAGATAAAGTTTGCAGCTTTCAGTAGCTAGTGTTCTGTCCCATAAATAACTGAATCTGTTGAAAAACTCTGCTCTGAACACGATTTCATTTGCCGTGACTACCCCTTGGTGTGCTAATCACCGCGGCAGGAGGTATGTCGAAGATGATGGGAGCACAGCAACGGACTGAGTCGTTGTTCTATTACTTCCGGTTAGAGGATCAGATTCCGAATGATCACCTTCTCCGACTCCTTGATCAACACATCGATTTCAGTTTTGTCCGGGAACGGCTGAGGAAGTTCTACAGTTCGACGGGCCGCCCCTCGATTGATCCCGAAGTGCTGCTGCGGCTGCTA
>Ga0126379_10000905_pt1 | contig 17351 bp, 17 predicted proteins | sample PanSoiMetPlot_24_FD_92640 | JGI IMG/M metagenome (GOLD analysis project Ga0126379, IMG submission 92640) | Tropical forest soil microbial communities from Panama - MetaG Plot_24 | ecosystem: Environmental > Terrestrial > Soil > Tropical forest > Bulk soil | place: Panama | collected 2016-02-17
CACCACACCTATTGGAAACTAACTAAGCGCGGCGAAGAGCATCTGATGAATCTTCGTACAGTTCGACGGCCTCGGCGAAAGGCCGCAAAGCGCCGTTCACCCAGAGCGGGTGATAGCGGAAAGCGGTGACCTAACCCGCCCGACACCAGAACGGGACGGCGACGCCTTCGTCGGCTTGGACGAAGTACACCCCGACCGGCGTGCCGATCTGCATCTCGTCGGGGTCGATGCCGGTGACGTCGCCCATCATGCGGGGGCCTTCTTCGAGCTCGACGATGGCGACGACGTAGGGCAGCTCGTCCTTGAAGGGCTTGGCGTGGTTCTGGCGGATCACGGTGAAGGTGTGCACGGTCCCCCGGCCCGAGCAGGTCAGCCAGTCGACGTCGCCGCCGCAGTCCTCGCACACCGCCCGCGGATAGAACTGCCGGTGGCCGCAGCTCGTGCACTCCTGGATGACCAGCTCGCCGCGCGCTGCCGCCTCCCAGTACGGCGCTGACACCGAATCGGGATGCGGGATCGGGCGCGTCCACTCCGTGTCGGTCACCACGTCGGGGCTCACGGGTGCTCCTTCCCGAGGATCACGGTTCCGATGGCCGACAGCCAGCCGCCCGAGCCGCACGCCAGCGCCAGGTTGCAGTCGGGCACCTGCGCCTCGCCGGCCTGGCCGCGCAGCTGCCGCACCGACTCGATCAGCAGGAAGATCCCGCGCATCCCCGGGTGGCACGACGACAGGCCGCCGCCGTCGGTGTTGAGCGGCAGGTCGCCGCCCCGGCGCAGGTGGCCCTCCTGCACGAACTTGCCGCCCTCGCCCTTGGGGCAGAACCCGAGGTCCTCGAGCAGCAACAGCGCGGTGATCGTGAAGCTGTCGTAGAAGTTGATCGTGTCGATATCGGCGGGCGTCACGCCTGCCTGCTCGAACGCAATCGGCCCCGCCTTCGCCGCCGCCGTCACCGTGTAGTCCGGCATCTGGCTGATGTTCCAGTGCGTCTGCGCGCCGGCCGCGCCCAGCACGTATGCGGGCGGCTGCTTCAGGTCCTTCGCCCGCTCGGCCGTCGTCAGGATCAGCGCGCCACCGCCGTCGGAGATCACGCAGCAGTCGAGCTTGTGCAGCGGGTCGGCGATCATGCGGGAGCTCACGACGTCGTCGGCGGTGATCGGGTCGCGGTACATCGCGTTCGGGTTGAGCCCGGCGAACTCGCGCACGCCGGCGGCGATCTCGCCCAGCTGCTCCGACGTCGTGCCGTACTCGTGCATGTGCCGCTGGGCGGCCATCGCGTACGAGCCCACGAGCGAGTTGCCGTACGGCGCCTCGTACGCCTGCGGCCCGCCGACCTTCTGCGTCCCCCGGGTGAACCCGCCCGTGCCCAGCATGCGGCCCATGCGCGACAGCTGGTCCGACCCGTAGGTGACGAGGATCGTGTCGCACAGCCCCTCGCGGATGGCGGCGGCGCCGTGCTGGACGTGGAACTCGAACGACGACCCGCCGGTCATCGTCCCGTCGATGTACTTGTGGTCGATGCGGAAGTACTCGGCCAGCGTGACCGGGTCGTCGATCATCATCTGGTGGCTGCCGCCGGCGCCGATGTAGGCGTCGATGTCCGACTTGTCGACGCCGCAGTCGTCGAGCACTCGCTGGTAGGCGAGCGCGTGGTGCTGCACGCTGTCGAGGTCCTTGGCCACCGGGTAGTCGCTCAGCCCGATGCCGGCGATCACGGGGGTTCTGTCCATCCCTGCTCCGCGTTTGCTGACGGGTGCGTCAGTAGATCAGACGGCGGGACAGGGGCGCCAAAAGGCCGCAGCAAGGTGCTCGGCTCCCGGACGACGAAGATGGAGTCGACCAGCGAGCAGGAGGTCCCAATGTCAGGTGTGGACGGAAAGGTCGCGTTGATCACCGGTGTCGCAGCCGGGTGCGGGCGGGTACTCGCCGAGGCATTCGCGGCAGAGGGCGCCAAGGTCGTCGGCTGCGACACGAACGCAGACCAAGGGCGGGCCGCGGCCGATGCGGTCGAGAGCTCCGGCGGGGCGATGACGTTCGTCGAGGCCGACGTCGCCGACGCGTCCGCGGTGAAGAACGTTGTCGACACCGCGGTGAAAACGTACGGACGGCTGGACTGCGCTATCAACAACGCCGGAACCGAGACCACGGGCCTGATCGTCGACGCCCACGACGACGTCTTCGATCAGCTCGTCGACGTCAACCTGAAGGGCCTGCTGCACTGCCTGAAGCAGGAGATCGCATCGATGCAGGCCACCGGGGGCGGCGCGATCGTCAACATGTCGTCGGTGACCAGCGACATCACCGCCGTCCCCGCCAACGGTCTGTACGCCGCGACCAAGGGCGGAGTGAACGCCCTGACAAAGGCGGCGGCCGTCGAGGCTGCCAAGGACAACATCAACGTGAACTCGCTGGCCTTCGCGGCCATCGACATCCCCGGCGACATGATCTGGCGGTTTCTCGACGATCAGGGCATCAAGCCGGAGCAACTCATGGCCTCGTTCCCGATCGGACGGATGGGCAGGCCGGAGGAGCTGGTCGCGGCGGTCAGGTACCTGTGCTCTGACGACGCCCGCTATGTCACCGGCACCATGCTCGTCCTCGACGGCGGCTACACCGCGCAATGACGACGTGACGGCATCGGAGCAACGGCCCGGCGCTATCCGTCGGGGCGCCCGACGAGCTGGCCGACCTCGATCAGGTGCCCGTCGGGATCGCGCATGTAACAGCGGATTTCGGTGCCACGGTCGATGGGTGGAGTGAGAAACGTCGCTCCGCGCGAACTCCAGAGCTCGTACATGGCACCGATGTCGGCGACGCGGATGTTCAGGAAGCTCGAAACGTGATCTCGATCCGAGGGCGGCTCGAGCGTCACGGTCGGCTTGTCGTCCGTGGGTCCTCCCGGGCCACCGATCGTGACCCAGCCGTTCGCGAGGGCGACGATCGAGAGCTCGCCCTCGAGCACCGCCTCGCCCCCGAGCACCTCGGTGTAGAAGCGTCGGGAGCGCTCGACATCGCTGGAGACGATGAAGTGGGTCAGCGCGATTCCCTCCGTGGGCGCGGGGAACTGTGCCATCTGCGTACTCCTTCGGCGGTCAGGTCGTGGCGTCAGCGCGGAGCGCGGCGTCTTGCCCGGTCGCTGCCTTGTCGACAGCTTGCGGCGACGAGAGCCGCCACACGATCAAGGCGAGTGTCACCCACAGGAGCGGGACATAGAAGTTCAGAATCACCCAGGTCACGCCGTTTGCTGTCGTGAACACTTCGTTCCGGACCCCCTGAATTGTCGCGTTCACGAGGTCGACGAGCGTCTCGACGACGAAGATCCAAAGCACCACCCGCGCCCAGCGGGAGCCGTACCGGAGCAGCCACAGACACGTCAGCGCGAGGAGCGCGCCCACGACGTCGCCCCAGGCGATCTCGCGGGCCAGACCGAGGGGGACGTCGAAACCGAACTTCCGCGCCGAGAAGATCTGCATCGCGATCTGGCGGAACGCGTGGATCCAGAGCGGCGCGGTCAACGCCGCTGCGAGTGGATGGCGCCTCATCCATGGCGCCGCGTACCAGACCGCGGCGGTGACGAGCACTGCGAAGGTGATGGTCTGGGCGATGATTGCGGCGGCGGTGAGGTTCATGTTCCGTCGGTGAGCCAGCCATACAGCCGTTCGGAGGTCTCGAACCAGCCCGTGGGGAACGATGCCGGACCGTCCGGTGTCGGCGCCGCGCCCTTCTCGACGGTTCCGGGCATCGAATCCGTCACGAGGAACGCGAACTTCTCGACGCCGGCCTGGTTGTAGAGCGGCACGATGTTCTCGTCGCGCCATGCGAGCGTGCCCTCGCCGAGCTGGTGGAAGAACTCGGTGGCGTCGATGATCATGTACTTGGGCCGCATCTTCAGGCCTTGCTCCGCCATGATCTGCAAGGTCTTCTTGAAGCCCTCGTCGGTCATCGACCGCGTCTTTTGACCCCACTTGAGCTCGAGTGTGTTCCACTCCGGGTAGAACGTGACCGTGCCCCACTCGTTGGCGGCGAGTTCCTGCGGTTGCTTCGCCATGCCCGTCGTCCCCTTCGCTTGACGCTGTGTCGGCCGGGGGAAATGTACGTTCCGAGGTTCTGGGGCCGTGAGGGTCGAATCGGCCAAATCAAGTGCACAATCGGCCCGTTGTGCCGGAGCGACCGTGCTCGGTCCTACAGTCCCGGCTGATGTTGTCTGTCGTCGTGACCGCTCCCGTGGGTGCGGCGTCGATCGGGACGGCAGGCTTGATCGACGCGCTCCGAAAGGCCGACGAGTCGTGGGGCCTCGCAGCAGGTGAGGCCACTCCTCGTCTCTTCGACACTCAGCTCGTGGGGCTCGACGAGGGCCCCGTCCCCTGTCGAGACGGAGTGGAGCTCCATCCCGGGGCGGCGGCCGGCGACGTGGCGACGCCGGATCTCGTGATCGTGCCCGGTCTCGACGACGACCTCGCGGACTCGTTCGTCCAGAACCGGCGCTGGGCGTCGTGGATCGCACAGTGGCACGAGGCGGGGGCTCGAATCGCAAGCTCGTGTACCGGCGCGTTCCTGGTTGCGGACGCGGGTCTGCTCGACGGCCGACCGGTCACCACACACTGGCTGTTCGCCGACGAATTGCGGCGTCGCTACCCGAAGGTGGTCCTGTCAATGGACCAAATGATCGTGGACGACGGCGACATCATCAGTTCTGGTGGAGCAACCGCCTTCCTGAACCTCGTGCTGTACCTCGTCGAGCGGTTCGGCGGTCCGGACCGGGCGAACTTGGCAGGCAAGGTATTGCTCGTCGATGGCCGCGACAGCCAGCTCCCCTACGTCGCCTTCAGCCACGAGAGGTCCCACGACGACGGGATCGTGCACCAAGTCCAGCAGCACATCGACATGCACCTCGATCAGCCGATGCTGGTGGGCGAGCTCGCGTCTCGCTTCGGGCTCGGCAGCCGCACGCTTTCTCGGCGCTTCGTGGCTGCGACGGGCCAGAGCCCGCAGGCCTACCTCCAACGCGTCCGGATCCAACAAGCGAAGCGCATCCTCGAGACCACCGGGGACTCGGTCGACGAGGTCCGCGCCCGCGTCGGGTATCACGACGCGACCGCGTTCCGTCGCGCGTTCAAAGAAGTTGCCGGCCTCACGCCGAGTGACTACCGCAATATCTACGGACTGCGGGGCGTGCGGAGAATGTAAGGCCGGGTTCTCGGTCGTTTGGCCGACTCGGCACCAATTTCGTCCGACTCACCACTCATGAGCCTTCCTCCGGGCGCGTACCGCCTGCGCCATGGCGAACCCGACGCCGGGTCGGCGCCCCGACTGGGTCAGCGACGAGCACCTTCGCCAACCTGCAGGACCTGCAGGGCCGAGCGGAGCGCCTCGGAGTCGGCCCCCCGCATCGCTGAGGCCGCGGTCGTCCGCTGCTATTGTCCCCCGACCGGACGAGGGTGGTGTTGTCCTTCATGAGCACAACCGCGTGGCGACGTGCGACGTGCCTGACCGGAATGGCGGCGCTGGTCTTGGCCGCACTGGCGCTCACCGCGGGCCCCGCCGCCGCGGTCACCGTCTCCAACGAGGCCGAGCTCCAGACCGCCTTCGCCAACGGGGCCGAGACGAGCATCGCGCTCGCCAACAGCATCGACCTCACCTGCGCCGGTGGTGGCGATCTCGACCGGGACAGCGCCACCCCGCTCACGATCGACGGCAACGGCTTCACGATCCGTCAGACCTGCGCCGGCGAACGAGTGATTGAGAAGAACGGCACGGGGTCGCTCACGCTGAACGCAGTGACGATCACCGGGGGCACCAACTCATCCGGCAATGGCGGGGGGATCAAGGCGTTGGGCTCCGTAACGCTGACAAACAGCCTCGTCACCGGAAACACGACCGCCGCCAACGGCGGCGGGCTGGCCACCGACATCGGCACGCTCAACATCACGAACTCCAGGGTGACCGACAACACCGCAGGCTTCGATGGCGGCGGCGCGAACGCCCAAGGCGGCGCGCTGAACGTGACCGACTCGACGTTCAGCGGAAACACGTCGACGAACGGCGGGGGTGGAGCGGCATTTCGTGACGGCAGTTCCGGTGGCGACGTCATGCTCGTGCGTTCGACGTTCACCGGCAATCATGCGCCCAAGCCCGGCGAGGGGACCGGAGGGATCGACTCGCTTCGATCGCTGACCGCCATCAACTCGACCGTGACGGGCAACTCGGGCGCTGGCGGCGGGTTGTCGGTGGCGGGGACCGGCCTGAACCTAACGCTCGTCTACGCGACGGTCGCCGGCAACACTTCGATCGGTGACGGCGCGGCGAACCTCTCGATGGCGAGCGGCACCATCGTCCCGTTCGGTTCGGTCATCGCTTCGCCGCAGGGTGGTCCGAACTGCGATTTCGCCGCCGCAGGAACCAACTCGAACGGGTTCAACTTCACCGACGACGCGTCGTGCGGGCTGGGCGGCACCGGGGATGTGCAGGACGGCGACCCCGACCTCGGCGCGCTGGCCGACAACGGCGGACCGACCCAGACCAGGCTCCCGGTGGCGGGCAGCCAGCTCATCGACGCCATTCCCGCCGGCTCGTGTCAGGCCGACGGCGCCGCCGGCATCACGACCGACCAGCGCGGCCTTCCCCGGCCGTCTCTGAACGGCTGCGACATCGGCGCGGTCGAGGTACAGGTCGGGCCGCCGACGGCCGCCGTCCCCGTGGCGGCCGTCCCTCGCTTCACGGGCTGAGCGGGACCTCGATCGCGAGCGGCTGACCGCCCGCGTCAGCCGGGCGGCGCGTACGTCGGCGTGCTGCTCTCCGGTGGCAATTGGGGAAACACGGTCACGGCGCTGCTCGTGTCGAACAGCCCGCCCTGCCCTGCCGTCGGGAGGTGCCCGAGGGTGAAGCGCTTGGCGCCGTCGGCGTACTGGTAGAGACCCGAGCCGACATGCCCGACCTCGTCCTCACCGCTCGCGCTCGGGTCCCACCACAGGATCCCCGTGTCGTCCGACCCCCAGTAGTCCAGGAACGGCCACGCACCGTGCTTGCCCCATGACTGCTGCGGGTTCACCGGATCACCACCCGACGGCGGGTACCGGAAGAGCCCGTCGCGGAACGTCTTCGGCGACAGCTTCGGGCCCGCCATCGTGACCCCGCGTGCGAGGAGCGAGACGCTTGGGATGATCACGTTGTACGTGTTGTTCGGCGGCGGCTCGTTGTGGAACCACGTGTACAGCGTGTAGTTGGGGTTCTGGCTCTGCGGGACGCGCCCGTTGACGAGCGCGACGCCGAAGGCGTGCGCCCATTCGGTCTGGTCGAAGGTGCGCCCGAAGAACGTCGTGTCGGCGAGCACCGTCGGCCCGACGATCCACTCGGGGTGATAGTCCTGCGCCGCCGCTTCCTTCGTGATGGCCGCCGGGGTTAGGGGGTCGCCGGTATAGATGACGGTCGTGACGCCGGCGTTCTTCATCTTCGTGATCGTCGTGCGGGCGTTCTCCTGGCTCTTCGCCGGGTCGAGGAAGAACGACTGATCAGCCTTGGGCTTGATCTTGTACTTCGCGAGCCCGGTCTTCAGGGTGTCGAACTGGGCTTTGTACTGCCCGTCGGGGGTGTCGTAGTGGACGATGCCGTACACGCGCTGCTTGCTCTTGGTGGCGTCGTCGCCGGCGTACTGGGCCTTCCCGGGGCCGGCCTGCTTGCCGACGAGCTCGGCGGTCAGCAAGGCGGACTGCTCCGGGGAGGGCCCGTCGGTGAAGATGAGGCCCTTGTTGGCGGTCGTGATCTTCTCCGGCACCGCGAGCGCGCACGTCCCGAGGCACAGGACGCCGCGGTGGGCGAGCTCGTCCGAGAACACCGTCGTTGATTGCGCGGGACCGCCGAGCACGGCGAACGGCTTCTTGTCGGCGATGGCGATCGCGTCGGCCTTGGCGGCCGCCGTGTCGGCGCCGCTGCCGGTGCCGTCGAAGAACTCGACGGAGATGTGGCGGCCGTACATCTCGAGGGTCTTGTTGAAGATGTCGATGTAGCCCTGCCACGTCGCCTTGATGGTGTTGGTGTCGAGGCTGGCGCCGGCGGCGATGATCTGGCCGGCGAGCACCGGGTCCTTGGACGGGTCACCCACCCAGACGACGACCTTGATGTCGTTGTCGGTCACGCCCGATGCGGTTGCCCCCGCGTTCTTCCCGGTGAACGGCTGGATGCACGGAGGCGAGTAGACGCTCGGGATCTTCACCCGTCCCGTCGTGGTGTCACAGTTCGGGCCGAAGTCGACGTTCTTGCCCAGCAGGGCGGCCTTCTCGGGCGTCATCGGGCCTGTCTTGACCAGCCCGGCGTTCTTCTGCGCGTCGGCGTTGTCGCTCTGGGGCGTCGCACCCGCGGTCGCGGCGAGCACGCCGACGACGAGCGACAGGGCCGCAAGCGCGGTCACCGCCGAACGGAACACGGTCTTGCCCGTCCACCTGCCGTTCCTGGCCATGCAGAGCTCCCCCCTGAGGCTCACCGACGCCGTCCGATCAGCCGGGCGCGCCCGAAAGCAGTTCGGACATGTTGCCGTGGTAGAAGCGCGATTGGGCGTCGCCCCCCACGGCAACGAGTGCTTCCTCGAACTTCGCCAGCGGGTCCTTGCCCCCCTCGGGATGCGGGTAGTCCGACGAGAACATGAACAGCTCGGGCCCCGTCTGCTCGATCATCCATCCGACCGGCTCGCCCGGGTAGGGGGTGAACTTGAGATGGCGGCGCACGTACTCGGAGGGCGCGAACGCGAGCCGGCGCAGCGGCTCCTCGGTCCGCTTGAAGGCGCGTTGGCCGTAGTCGAGCTGACGCAGCCAGGACACGACCCACCCGGCGCCCTGCTCGATGCAGCCGCCGCGCAGCTTCGGGAAGCGATCGAACAGGCCGTCGTAGATCAGCACACCGAGGAACAGCTCGGGGGAATGCGGGATCGCGAGAAAGTCCTTCGAGCGGACGTTCTCGCCCCCGCCGAGGTGATCGGTGACGGGCATGTCGTTGTTGTGCATCGCGGGGTCGAGCAGCCGGCCGCCGCCACCGACGTGAAGCACGAACGGGACGTTCGCCTCGCTGAGCGTGTCCCAGAAGCCGTCGAGGTCGGCGTGGGTTGGCGCGCGGTCGCCGGCCGCCGTCGACGGGACCATGACCGCCGCGCAGCCGTCGTCGATCGCGCTGGTGGCCAACGCCACCGCACGCGCCGGGTCGGCGAGCGGAACGAATGCGACCGGGTGCAGCCGCTCGTCGCCCGAGCAGAACTCGGCCATGGCGCGGTTCTGCGCCGCGCTGCCGGCATAGAGCCGGTCGAGGTCGCGGCCGCCGAACATCGTCGACGCGAACGTGGCGAACACGAGCTGAGCGTCGAAGCCGAGCAGGTCGAGCACGCGGCTCCGCTCGACCGGGTCGAAGGCGCCCAGTGCCAGCCAACCCTTGTCCCGCATGAGACGCTCCTCGGCCGCGGTTGCGGCGGCGGTGTCGGCGCGGCGGGCCGCGGCCCCCGCCATCGCGCGCTCGAGGAGCGGCGCGACCGCGTCCATCGCCCCGCGCCGGAGCCGATCGCGCTGCGCCGGGTCGATGTGCGGGTCGAGGAAGTCGGCGAGCTCCATGACGTGGCTGTCGGCGTCCAGGATCACGTGGTCTCCGGCGTACGTCATCGGCGCTTCCCCCGCGTTGCGACGGCCGGGTGACACGGTGTCACCAGCTTGGTGACAGAATGTCACCATGCCGGAGGCGATCGCAAGGCGGGTCGAGCCCGAGGTCGTGGAATCGCCGCGGCTCACACGACGTGAGCGGCGCGACGCCCTGCTGGATGCCGCCGTCGAGATCGTCACGTCGGGGGACGTCGCCGCCGTGTCGATGGAAGCGGTCGCCGAGCGCGCTGGCGTCAGTCGCCCGCTCGTCTACAAGCACTTCGCCAACCGCAGCGAGCTCCTCGCCGCGGTGTACCGGCGGGAGGCGAGGGGCCTGCACCTTCAGCTCGCTCGGGAGGTGGGCGCGGCCGAGAGCGTCGAGGGCATGTTCCGGGCGCTCATCGATGGCGCGCTGCACGCCGCCGACGAACGGGGGCGCGTGTTCGCCGCCCTCCGCTCCGCCGGAGGATGGAACCGTGAGCTGCGCCACGAGCAACGCGTCCGCGACATCGACACGGTGCGGGCGTTCGCGGCGCGAGCGGAGCGAGAGTTGGGCATCGCCCGCCACGAGGCCACCGCCGCCACCGCCACGCTGCTCGCCACGATCGAGCCGGTGCTCGCGCAGTGGCGCCTGCGCCCGACGCGGGAGCACGCCGCCCTGCTGGAGGATGTCTACATGGGCATGGTGCGCGGCGTGCTCGACGAGTTGCAGCGCTGACGAACGCAATCGTCAGCGCCGCGCAGGTCGCATAGCGTGCCAACCGTGACCGACGATCTCAAGCTCGGCCTCCAGCTCGGGTACTGGACGGCGCAGCCGCCGAGCGGCCGCGAGCTCATCGAGCTTGTGCAGCAGGTCGAACAATTGGGGTTCGAGTCGATCTGGACGGGCGAGTCGTGGAGCTCGGACGCGTTCTCGCCGCTCGTGTGGGCCGGGGCGCACACGTCGCGCATCAAGCTGGCGACGGGCATCGCACAGATGTCGGCTCGCAGCCCGGTCACGATGGCGATGCACGCCCTGTCGCTCGACGTGTTGTCGGACGGCCGCTTCCGGCTCGGGATCGGTGTGTCGGGCCCGCAGGTCGTCGAGGGCTGGTACGGACGGCCGTTCGGGCAGCCGCTCGCCCGCACCCGTGAGTATGTCGACATCCTGCGCCAGGTGTGGCGCCGGGATGAGCCGGTCACGAACCCCGGTCCGCACTACCCGCTCCCCTACGACGGCCCCGGCGCCGTCGGGCTCGGGAAGCCGCTGAAGCTGATCACGCATCCGCCCCGCCGCAACATCCCCGTCTACCTGGGCGCCGAGGGCCCCAAGAACGTGCGGCTCGCCACCGAGATCGCCGACGGGTGGATTCCTCTCTATTACTCCCCGACGCGTCCAGAGGTGTACGCCGACCAGCTCGCAGACGCCCCCGACGACTTCGAGATCGCCGTGAACGTAACGGCCACCGTCGCCGACGACGTGAGCCAGGCGTTGCTGCCGGTGAAGGGCTCGCTCGGGTTCTACATCGGCGGGATGGGCGCCAAGGGCCGCAACTTCCACACCGACCTGATGGCGCGCATGGGGTTCGAGGAGCAGGCGTACCGGATCCAGGACCTGTTCTTCGAGGGAAGGCGCGAAGAGGCGATCCTCGCCGTGCCCGACGAGTTCGCCGACGAGATCTCGCTCGTGGGACCGGCGGCACGCATCCGGGAGCGCATCGAGGCGTGGCGGAAGACGCCCGTCACCACGCTCCTCATCGGCAGCCGCGACCCGGACGTGCTCCGGTTGCTCGCCGACCTGACGCGCTGATCTGTGACCACGGCGCCGGAGTTCGGCGCCGTCGACGTGGTTCAGCTCTTGGCGTAATTGGCCGCGCCCTGGAACTCGACGGCGACCACCGGGTCGTTGCCGATGACCCAGCCGTCGTGGCCGGGCGCGATCCGGTACACCATCCCGGTGGTGGCGTCGCGTGCAGTTCCGTCGTCGTGCTCGACGTGCAGCGTGCCCGACACGACGTAGCCGATGTGCTCCACCTGGCAGCTGTCGCCGCCGACCGCGGGCTTGATGCACTCCGACCAGCGCCAACCGGGCTCGAACGTGTAGCGACCGATCTCGTTGCCGGCCACGTTCACCAGCTCGACGGTCGTCTTGTCCGGGGTACGGACCTCGTCCGGTGCGGAGAAGTCCCGCGCTTCTACTCCTGCCATGTCCACTTGTCCTTTCGCGTGACTCATGCCTGCCAGTCGAGGATGAGCTCGGGGCCGCCCTCCGGGGGCTCGGTGAGGTCGACGCCGCTCACCTCCATGACGCGCTCGCGGAACCAGACGGCGAAGTCCGACGGATCCTGCCCGATCTCGGCAAAGGACTTCTCGGGATCGGGGCTCTCGAACCACACGATCACGAACGCGCTGCCGTCCGGGTTCTCCTGGATCGACCACGTCTCACGAGTGATGCCGCCGCGCGCCTGCGACTCGTCGAAGCCTGCGCGCTGGGGACCGATCGTCTCTTTGGCGAACGCCCGAGCCGTTTCCACCTTGCCGGGGAGCACCGGAAACGCGCCGTTGAACACTGTCATTGCCCTGCCTCCTTGGTGTCAATGAGCGCGCCGATCTAACCAGAGCCTGCCACCCGTATCCAATTGTCGCCGCCGTACTCAGCTTTCGTCGCCGCTGCCGTCGACGACGGCGTCGAGCAGCCGGGCGAGCCGGTCGGGATGGCCCAGCATCGGGAGATGGCCGGCGTCGATCTCGTGGAGACGCATGTGGTGCAGGCGAGCGATCATCTCGTCCTGCACTGCCGGCGGCAACCCACGGTCCGAGGTCAACCGGACGTACGTCGTCGGCATGGCATCTGGGAACTCGCCTACCGGACTGGTGTACATGCCCGGTGCTTCTCGGGTGAGGTTGTCGATGACGAGCTGCGTCGTGGGCTCGTCGAGGTCGTTGCACAGGGCCCGCTTCGTGGCCCACGCCGGCGACAGCAGCCCCTTCTTCTGCGTCAACAGGGCGAAGCGCAGCATGAGGCGTTGCGAGCCCGGGAGCGAGTCGCGGTACGAGGCACCTGCCAACGGAACCGCCGCGCTCACGAACACCGTGTGGACAACGCGCTGCCGGAGGCGCGCGATCACGCCCGGCGCCACGATCCCGGCGAGCGAGTGGGCGACGAGGACGATCCGAGGCGTCGGCCATGCCTCGATGTCGGCGACGACGGAATCGACGACGTCGCCCAGCTTCAACGTCGTGATGTCCGCCGGCTTCTCACCCCGGCCGGGGAAGTCGACCGCCAGCGCGGGAGCACCCAGGCGGGGCTCCACGCGCTCCCAGATCCAGCGGCCGAGCATCGCCCCGTGCAGCAGAACGACGCCGACGTCGGTGTCACGAGACGGCGGCATGGCTGTCCTCTCTATCGCACCTGTCCGCTCGAAGTATCCGGCCTGAAACCGGCGTATTGCCTGACATGGGGGTCACGGGGCGGCCTCCGCCTTGCGCCGGGGAGTTCAAACGCGCCACCGTTGCTCCCTTGCGGGTGGGGTGCGGAGGAGGAATCGCTCATGGCGAAGAGCGGGGACGGTAAGGCCGGCGCGGACGAGAAGCCGCGAGAAGGCGCGGGACGGGCCGCGCGCCAGGTGAAGGAACGCCAGGCGCAGTGGCAGGCCGAGGACGAGCGGCTGGCGCGAGAATCCGAGGAGCGGCGGGCGCGCGGGAACGCCGCCTACGAGCGGGCCGAGAAGGAGGCCGCGCAGCGTCTCGAGCGCGAGGCTGCGGATCGTAAGGCCCGATGGCAGGCCGAGGACGAGCGGCTGGGCCGCGAGGCCGAGGAGCGCCGGGCGTGGCGCCTCGAGTACGAGCGCGCCGAACGCGAAGCGCAAGCTCGCGAGCTGCGCGAGGCCGAGCAGCACCGTGACCACTGGGAGGCGGTCGTCGCGTGCATCGAGACCGAGGTCAAGGAGCGGACGCTCCAAGAGGCCGAGCAGCGCCGCGCGCGCTGGCAGGGTGAGTACGAACGCGCACAGTGGGACGGCGAGCAACGTCGCGGGCGCTGGCGCCGCCGCTACGAGCAGGCGTTGGGGACGGCACGGTCGCGTCTCGAGCAGGCCGCCCGCGCTCTGGCCGACCGGTCGCACGCGGCGCTCGAACAGGCCGAAGCGTCGGCGACGCAACGCGCCGAGCAGGAGGCCAAGGCGCGGCGCGCACGAGTCGAGGCCGAGGTCGCGCGTTCGTTGAAGGAGGCCAAGGACCGCATCGAGCAGGAAGCGCAGCTCACGCGCGAGCGCTGGGAGACCGACCTCGAGAACGCACAGCACGACGTCGACGAACGGCTCCAGCGCGAGGCCGAAACGTGGCGCCGGCGTTCGGAGTCCGAGACGGCCCAGGCGGAGACCCAAGCGAAGCGGCGCCGGGAGCGAGCAGCGAGGGACTTCGCCGGGCGATGGGAGGCCGAGCAGAACCAGGCTCGGGTCCGCGACACCGATGAGCAGGTCGCCGAGCGGGAGCTCGAATCGCTGCGTGAGGACTGGGCCGCCGGCCGCGACGAGGGCCGGCGCGACGACGAGAGCCAAGCCAAGCAACCCAAAGAGGAGGCCGACGCGCACCCGCCGGCCGGCGATCCGCTCGCCGTGCCCGAGTCGGACGAGCAGGACCGCGCCGCCGAGGGTCTCCGTCGCCGCTGGCAGACCGACTTCGAGCAGGCCGAGCGCGAGGCCCAGGCCGAGGCCCTCGAAGAGAAGGAGGAGCTCCGCCGCCGGGCCGAGGCCGCCCACGAGGAGGCGACCAAGCGGGCAGTCGCGGCGGCGGCCAAGGAGCACGAGGAGCTCCGCCGCCGCTGGGAGGCCGAGCTCGAGCAGGCCAAGAAACAGGCCGAAGCGCAGGCCGCCAAGGAGAACGTGGAGCTGCGCCGGCGTCTGCTCGTCGCCGCCGAGGTTCTCGACCGAGAAGACCAGGAGCGGTGGGAACGCGAGCGGCGGGAGCAGCGTGAGCGCTGGGCCGCGGACGAACAGGTCGAGGTGGGCGCGTCCGGCGAACGCACCGAGCTCGAGCTCCGAGAGCTGCGACAGCGGTGGACGGACGAGGACGAACGTCAGGTCCGCGAAGCGCAGGAGCGTGCCGAGCGTGAAGTGCTGGGGCTGCGGGCGTGGTGGGAGACCGAGGACGACCACGCCGGGCGGGACGCCCTCGACCGTTCTGCCCGCGAGGCGGAGGTGCTGCGCGTGTGGTGGGAGACCGAGGACCAGCGCGCCGCGCAGATGGCCTCGGAGCGGGCGGCCAGGGAGGCGGCCGAGCATCGGGCCCGCCACGGCGACGAGGGCGCCTCCCGGACGGCGCAGGCCGAACGGGCTCGCCGCATGGTCGCCGACCGCGTCGTCCGCGAAGTGCAGGAGCGTCGCGAGCGGTGGACCGCCGAGGATCAGCGAACGATCCAGCAGGCCCTCGACAGCGCCACCCAAGCCGCACGTCAACGACGCGAACACTGGGAGGGCGAGTACCGGGAGGCGGTTACGGCCTGGTACGCGCGCGAGCTCCAGGCGTCACAGCGGCTGTGCGACGAGGTCGAGGCCGACCTTCAGCGCTCGATTCTCGATGCGCAGACGCGCGCCACCCAGCGGGGCAACGAGCTCCGCGAGCGGTGGAAGGAGGGGGCTACCACTCCCTGAGGTCGGGCGTGCTCGCCGGGTCGCGGCGTGGCACGTGCGGCGGCGCGGCGACCGGCGGCACGTCGAGCTCGGGCTCGTCGAGGTTCGACTCGTCCAGCTGTGGTGCGTCGAGGTCCGGCTCGTCGAGGTCCGACTCGTCGAGGTCCGACGCGTCGAGGTCCGACTCGATGAAGTCCGTCTCGTCGAAGTCCGACGTGTCGACCTCCGGCGCCGCGGACGACAACCCGTCAGATGGCGGCGGCGCGGAGTGCGCGGGTACGGCGCCCAGCGTCTCGACGGCCTCGACACGGTCGGCGAGCTCGTCGAGCGCCACGTGCGTCGCCGCGATCATCTCGACCAGCTTCGTCATTCTCGCGTCGACGCCCTGGATGGCGGCGGCGTCGGCTCGCCGGATCTCCTTGAACTCGTTCTGCATGGTGGTGCGCGTCGTCTCGAGCTGACGCCTCTGCTCACCCAGCGTCGTCTCAGCCTTTCCGCCGAGCTCGCCGATGCGCTGCAGGGCCCCGGTCTCGGCCTGACGGAGTTGTTCGGTCAGGCCACCGACTCGCTCCTCGATGACCGACTCGATCTCTGCCCGGCGGGCTTCGAGCTGTTGCTCGAACCGCTGGAGCCCTTCGGCCGTCGACGACTCCGCCTCTAGCAGCCCCTCCGCCCGGCGCTCGATGTCGGCCGTGAGCTTCCCGGCGAGCTCCTTCAACGCCAAGGCGCGCTGCTGGATGCTGTTGAGCTCGGTGGAGGAAGTCTGCTTCAACGTCTGGGCAGCCTCGCCGGCGCTCTGCGTCAACGCCTGGGCGGCCTCGGTGGCGCTTTGGCTCAACCCCTGGGCAGCCTGGTCAGCGCTCTCGTCGTTGTGCCGGATCTGGCGCCCCACCTCGTCGTTCAGTCGCGAGAGACGAGCCATCGTCTCGGCGGTGAACGTGCGCGCCTCCTCGAGTCGCTCGCTCGTGGACTCGTGCGTGCGCGTGAACTCGGCGAGCAGCTCGGTCTGGTTGCTCAGCAGGTCGCGGAGCTCGGAGATCCGCTCACGCGCCAATTCGTCGAAGGACGCCGCCTCCTTGGCAGCGACCCGCCGCATCTCGTCCTGCGAGACGATGGACTGTTCCTCGAGCTGCCGCGCTTCGGACGTGACCAGAGCACGCGTCTCGTTCAGCTGCTCGGTGCTGGCGTCGCGAGCCCGGTGTGTCTCCTCGATCAGCTCGCGCCGGAACGCCTCCAGCCGTCCCCGCAGGGTCTCCTCCAGCTCGTCGAGACGCTTGCCCGCGAACTTGTCGAAGGCCGTCGCAACCTCGTTCACCGACGCGTCGACCTGTTGGCGGGCGGCGCGCTCGACCTCGGCCGACTTGTCGGCGATGACGCGCTCGTTCGCCTCGCGGAAGTCCACCGCGACCTGCTCGAGCTCGGCGACCTTCTGCGCCGCCACCTGCTCGAGCGAGTCGAGCTGTTCGAGCGTGAGGCGTGCGATGTCCGAAGTGCGCTCTTCGGCCTCTTTCCCGACGATCTGGCGTTGCTCCTCGAGCGCGCGCTCGAAGCGCTTGTTCCACTGCGCGAGCGAGTCCTGGAGGACTTCGTCGAAAGAACGACGACGGGGCTGCGGTTGTTCGGTCATGGGCACACTCCAGCGGCGAGGGAAGCGACGACGGCCATGGAGCCGCTACCACGTCCCTGGCTCGGAGGGGCACCAGTCTCGCGCTCGGTCGGTGGTCGGTTCACATGCGTCCCGGCGGGACGTGCGAGAGTGGCCCGGCGATGCTCTCCGATGCCGAGATCGTGGAGGCATTCTTCGGGGCGATCTACCGCCTCGATTTCGACGCCGCGGTCCAGTTCCTGACCGACGACGCCTCGTATCACGACCTGCCGGTGCCGACCGATCCGACCGTCGGCAAGGACGCCATCCGCCGCAAGCTCGACTTCATGATCGCCGGCGGCGTCACCAGCATGGACTACGAGATCCGCCACATACTCGCCGGCGACGGCACCGTGCTCGTCGAGCGCACCGAGACATGGCACTTCCCGTCGGGCGCGGCGCCGACCCTACGCGTGATGTGCGCGATCGAGCTCGACGACGGAAGGATCGCCGCCTGGCGCGAGTACTGGAACGGCGACGAGCTCATG
>Ga0126379_10000906_pt1 | contig 17346 bp, 12 predicted proteins | sample PanSoiMetPlot_24_FD_92640 | JGI IMG/M metagenome (GOLD analysis project Ga0126379, IMG submission 92640) | Tropical forest soil microbial communities from Panama - MetaG Plot_24 | ecosystem: Environmental > Terrestrial > Soil > Tropical forest > Bulk soil | place: Panama | collected 2016-02-17
AGTCTCGACAGGTGGAGCATGACATCGCGATGGAGCTTCTCGTATGCCTGGGTCAGGCACTCTGGGAAAGACTTTCGGTGCCGGAGTGGAGCGCGTATTGGACGATTCTAGGGGACGAGATCAACTCGGGCATTGAGGGCGAGATTGATGAACAGGCGCTTGCGGAAAAGCGCTCCCTTCTCGAAAGTCCGTGCGACACTAATCGTGCCTGCCACCTGGAGAGCTATGGCCGCTCCTCCTTCGCGGGTACGGCGGCCGAGTACGTTCACTGTCTCTGGCACGATGTCTCGATTCGGAGTGGCGCAGATTATCTGCCGCCCCAACCCTTGCGTCCGCGGTTAGAACTCCGAGCGCGGTGGTTCCCGCCGGACCGTGGCTATCGCCTGTTCCCGGCAGGGCGTGATGCAGGACTCCCTCCGCAGCGGCTTAGCTGAAAAAGTTATGACCCGGGATGCGATCCACCGCCCTTTATGTGGCGTGCCTTCAAGTCGCCAATGATGCACTGGTCAGAGCCCGATATTTCGCTGTGTCCCAATTCTGGGCGTATCCTGTCCATAGGCTGTTAGCAGCGCGGCGGGGCGGTCAGTCCCTCGACCTTGGTAGATGCTGTTGGAAAAGTCTCGATTCCCAGCTGTAGAATGTCATTCGCCACGCCCAGGTACAGCTCGCCCATGGTGTTGGTCACCTTCGTGTGCCTTCCCGTAGTCATGCCGTTCAGATGGCCCGCCAGGATCGCCACCAGCCCGTTGTTCTTGTGTACGTTGGCTTCGGCATGCTCGTGGATGTAAAGCAGACAGGTGTGATCGAGCAGCGAGCCGTCCCCTTCGCGAATCGACTTCATCCGCACCAGTAAGTACGCAAACTCTTCAGCATGCCAGCGGCAGATGTCTCGCAGGATCCTTTGTGCCTGCGGCGATTCCGCGTTCGTGTGCGTGTAGTCATGATGGCGCAGCGTGGTGTAGCCAAGCCAGGGAAGCCGCACAAGGCTTTGGCACTTCGTGAGCATGTAAGTGACTACGCGAGTCTGACGGCTGGCGAGAGCGTGCACCAGCAAGTCGGACTGCAGCTTCGCGATCCGCGGATAGTCCTTCACATCACCGCCGATCTCCGGCTCCGACGCTTTGGCATATTCCGGCGGCAGGCTCGCGATCGACCGCTCCAGATCGCGCACCGATGCCAGGTGCTCGTCCATGCGAATCTGATCCTGCTTGCCGAGCGCGGCGTTCAAATCCCGAAAGTCGTCCCGAACGAGATCGAGCACGCTCTGCTTACGCTCCATCCAGCTCTGTTCGCGCTTACCGAACAGACGATCGAAGAGATTATGTGGGATCAGCTCGGGCGGAAGCGCGCGCTCATAGCCCGCCCAGCTCATGTTGCGATGAATACTCTCACCATGCGACTCCTGACATACTCCCACCTGCAACGAGCGAAATCGCATGGCGCTGCCGGGCTGGACGGACATTTTGGCTGCGATCATCTGGTCGATCGAAGGGCCGCCCGCGCCTCTTCCGGTGAAGGACGTCCCCGAGACCAGGGCGCTCATCGAGCGGTGATGGTCGTTCCCGGGACCGGGCTTCCGCGCGGCCGGGTTGTCGAGCCCGCTGAGGATGTGGATGTGATTCCGAAACGGTCCCAGAGGCGTCAGGCATGGCGTCAACGGATAATTCGCGCCAGTCTCTTCCGGAATCCAGTAGCGTTCGGGGATGCCGTTGCCGTTGAACCATAGCACGAATCTGGAGGGAATGGACTTTTCTGTGATCCCGCTGCTGGTCTCCGCGGCATAGCTAGTTCCGGTGGAATTGAACATAGCCTCGAGCGGCGGCAGCCCTATGCGAACGGCTCCACCGCACAGGCTGACGCCTCTCAGGAACATCCGACGCGACCATCGAACTTTTTCCGCCATATCAGCTCTTGTCCTCCATGGCCATGGCCTTCGCTAAGAATACTATGACGTCCTTCAGCCGAAAACCCGAGTCGCGAAAAACCCCGGTGGCGCGCCGGATCAGCGAGGCGTCGGCGGCCGTCTCGTGCCGGCCCCACCCGTAACGGAAGAGTTGCTTCACAATACATTCCTGGCATTCCGCTTTGGTAGCAAGAATCGCGCCGAGTTCCGCGGGCGAATGAAATGTCCCGTCCTTCATGCCCGAGAGGTTCCCGGTCGTGTCCACATCCACCTCAACGGTGACAGGCTTCGCAGAACGGTTATCGCCGTGGTGCTCCGGCAAGAACGTGATCGTCTGTTTCTCACGGTGGCGGCCGATGGCGTCGAACTTCTCGAACGCGAGACCCACGGGATCCATCAGGCTGTGGCAGCCCATGCAGGCTGGGTTGACCGTATGTTCCTTGAGACGCTCCCGGTTTGTCCGCGGCCGCTCGGCGGTAACGGGCGGCAGGTTGCTGTTGGTGCCGGGCGGCGGATCGGGGATCTCGTGGCACAGTAACTGCTGCCGGATGAAGTACCCACGGATCGTCGGCGAGGTCTCGCCGGGTTTGCTGGTGGAGGCGAGGAATGTGCCGTGGCCGAGGAATCCGGCACGCTTGGATTCCGCTGGTAACGTCACGCGGCCGAATTCCTTGGCGGGCGCGGGCACGCCATAAAGCGCCGCCAGATCTGAGTTGATGAAACTGTAATCAGCCCGAAACAAGTCCATGAAGTTGCGGTCGTTCCATACCAGATCGGCGACCAGCAGCCGTGTCTCCTCGGTCATCGCTGCCGCCAGTTCCGGTGTGAACTGCGGATAGATCGTCCGATCCTTGACCGCATTGGCCGCCAGGTCGAAACGCAACCACTCGCTCACGAACTCGTCTAGCGCCTGACGCGCCCGCGCGTCGGCGATCATGCGGCGGACCTGCTTGTCCAAGCCCTGCTCGGTCGCCAGTGTACCCGACGCGGCGTCGCGGATCAGCTCGTCATCCGGCATGCTGTCCCACAGGAAATACGAGAGACGGCTCGCTATCTCGTAGCCTCGCCAATCGCCACCGCGTTCCAGCCTGAAGAGAAACTTCGGCGACTGCAACATGGCTTCGATCACGAGTTGCGCGCCGCGCAGAAAGTCGCCCGCACGGACGCCTTCCTTCACGAGGAGAGCAGCGTAGCGCTGCTGCTCGGCGGCGGTCAGCGGACGGCGGAATGCCTTGAGCCCGAAGTTCCGCACAAAGGCTGCGGCGCATTCGGTATCGCCGGGCGAATGCGGCTTCGAAGGCAGGAGGTGATTCGCATCGTCGCCGCCTAGGAACGCGTTACGGGCCAGCCGCTCGGCAGCCGCGTTGTACGCTTCGGCGAGCAGCGGCGGGATGTCCTGTGCCGAGGCCTGGTTCCGAAAACCGTTGACGAAATCCTCTTCCGGGAACGAGTCCGCCGGAGCAGTCTCATCGCCCAGCAGATCGCGCACGGTGTGATTGTACTGGCTGTGCGTGAGGCGGCGAACCGGACCGCGGGCGTCCGTAGCGGCCAGCGCGAGACCGATGGTTCCCACTATGCCAATCTGAATCCAGCGGCTCGCGCTCATTTCCAGCTCACCTCGCATTCCGGATGCGCCCGGCGGAACGCCTCCACACCTTCTGCTGTTACGGCTGTCCCGGCGAGATAAATATGATGCAACCCTCGCGCAGGCGCGAGCGCCGTCAGCGTCGCATCACCAATCCTGGTTTCGGAGAGATCTAATACCTGAAGGCTCGGCAGCAAAGCGAGCGCCGCGCTTGCATCATTCCGGATCGTTCGCGTCTGCCACAGGCTCAAGCGCTCCAGGCCGGCGAGTCCAGAGAGATTGCCGATGCCTTTGCCGCTGACTTCAGTCCGACTGAGGTCGAGCGAACGCAGATGCGTGAGCCTCGAAAAGCCGCTGAGGGCAGCATCGGTGATTTTTGCGCCTCCGAGGTTGAGTTCGTGGAGTTGCTTGAACCCGCCAAGCATCTCGACGTCGAGGTCCGTGAGCGAGACAGACCATAGCCCGGAATTCCGCTTCTGCGTGCCGTTGAGATCGAGCACGTGCAGATTGGGCAAAACTCTCAGCCATCGCAGTCCCACGCCAGTAACTTTGTTTCCACCCAGGCGAAGCTCCTCCAGATTGCGCAGAACCGCCAGATATTCCATGCCGTTGTTCGTGACCTGCGTATGACTGATGTCCAGGGACTTGAGCCCGGGAAAAGCGGCAAGATACTGCAGCGTGGTATCCGTAATATCGGTACCGCGCAGGTTCAGGCGCTCCAGATCCTTCCATCCGCGGATGTACGCGATCGCCACGTCTGTAATGCGCTCGACCGAATACAGGTCCAGCTCCGTGACGCCGGTCAGCGGCCTCAGCCGTTCCATCCCGGCATCGGTGAGAAGCGAAAACGAAAGGTCCAGTTTGCGGAGGTGAGCCAGCTTCGCGAAGCGCTCTACATCAGCGTCCCCGACCCAGGCGAGGTTGAGGCGGACTGCGGAGATCTGGCCGGTGGCGTCGGTCTCGACTTGGCCGTTGTGATCCTGAACCCACTGCGCCACTGCGGAGTCGGAAAGGTTCGCAGCGGTGAGGATGCCGATCGCAATCATCGCCACAACGGCCAAGTAAGTACGCCGCATCTTCTAACTCCCGCGCCTCGTAGGCAGGCTGGAATCGCGCTCCCAGATAATCCGGCAACCCGGCAACGCAGCCTTCAAGCTCTGATACCCGGCCTCTGTAACCAGCGTGTGATAAAGGTTCAATGTCTGAAGATTGTTTAGGGTCTGCAGGGATTGGATTGCCTTGTCCGTGATGTTAGCGCTGTCCAGCCGCAGCGTCGTGAGATGCCTCAGCCCAGCCAGACTGATGAGACCCTTATCGCTTACATTGGTGTAATCCAGATTCAATGTTGTGAGATTTTTGAGGCTCCCGATGGCCGTAAGGGCTTGATCGGTGATACGGGTCTTGGTGAGATCCAGCCTGGAAAGGCTAGTCAGTTCCTGCAGTCGCATCAGCCCCTTGTCGGTGAACCGGCCATAGCTCAGCATGAGTTCCCGCAATGCCGTGAGCCGGGCGATGTGCCCCAGGCCCGTGTCGCCGACATCCGAGCCGGTCAGATCGAGACGCGTGAGCTTTGGCAGGCCGGCCAGATGCGCAAGCCCTTCATTGCTGATATCGGCATACCGTAGCGCCAACCGTTCGAGGTTGTTTAGGGCCGTGAGAGCAGCTAGCCCTTCGTTGTCGACCGCGGAGCCGGAAAGGTCGAGGTCCCGCAGCGCGGCCAGGCCGGCCAGGTTTGCAAGCCCGCCGCCGCGCACTAGGGAATAGCTCAGGCTCAACGTATCGAGCGATTTGCACCTGGCGATGTGCGTCACGCCTGCATCCGAGACCGTGGTCTGGTCCAGCTTCAGTTCGCGCAACGCGCACACGCGCGGCAACCCGGCGAGACCCGCGTCGCCCACTTCGGTAGCCGACAGGTCCAGCTTCTCGAGTCCCGGAGCCGCGGCAATTACGCGCGCCTGCTCATCCGACAGCGGCACTGAGGCGAGAACAATCTCGCTGATTCGGCCTGAGGCGACTTTCGCTTTTCCACCGCGCTGCCGCACCCAGGCGGCGATCGCCTCAGCGGAGCCAGCCGGCATGGCCTTCGTGACGCCCACCGGTTCGGAAGAGCCGGCGTCGAGGAACACAACGCGGCAACCGGGTAGGGCGACCTTCAGTGCCGCCACACCGCTACCGGTTACGCGCGTGTACCGGAGGTCAACTTCACGCAGACTCTTGAAGCGTTTCAGAACTTCGATGGAAGCATTGGTGATCTTCGTGCGATACAGGTTGAGCTCTTCAAGACGGGAAAGCCCGGCGAGTTGCTCCAACCCTTCATCGGTGAGCGACGCGCCGAGAAGATTCAGCTTTGTCATCCCGCTGAGTCCCCTCAAACATGCGATACCGGCATCGCCGATCCTGGTTCCATATAGGTCGAGCTCGATTAATTCGTGCAGGTCCTGCAAATGGCGCAAGCCTTCGTCCGTGATCAGGGTATCCCGCGCATAGAGCTTGGTCAGATGCGACATCTGCGACAAGGCGGCCATGCCAGCATCGTCCAGCCGTGTGTGATCGAGCTCGAGAAGGCGTAGCTCCGTAAACGGCGCAAGCGTGCGTCCTTGCACCTTGGTCTGCGCCAGCCTGAGTTCGCGCAGGTGAACGAGTCCCGCGATCTTGGCGATCGCCTCGTCTTCCAAAGGGATTTCCGTTTGCACCGGCAGGCTCAGCGCAAGGATCTCAAGACTAGTCAGCCCACCCAAATATCCAAGGGACTCGACCGCGGTTGCCGGTGGCAGGGAGTGCCACGTGCGCCCGGATACATACAGCGATCGCAGATGATCGAGGTGGCCGAGGCGCTCGAAATCTTTGGGCTTGAGCGTTGTTGCAACCAGATTGACGGCGCGGACCTGCACGTCACCGGCAGGAAGCTGCGTAATATCCCAGACCTCGGGACGCCCGTCTCCAACGGAAACGCTGCCGCCGGCGCGCAGCACCCACTCGGCGACACCGCGATCGGAAGCGACCGCGATGCTCGGCACCGCGAAAACGATTGCAATAAACGCACGCAGCATCGAAGCCTCGCGAGTTTGCCTAATTATATAACGGGCTAACCCAACAACTGCAGATACTGCCCCGCCAGGGAAATGTCCGGTCTGCGAGTAGCGACCTGCGCCGCCGCCTGGTAAACGCTTCGCACGGTTTCCAAATCCACGCGCGACTTCATGGCATCCACCGGGTCCAGCATAACCAGTCGCCTGCTCGCCAGGACGGAAGCCACCTGCGGCAGATCGAAATGCCTGAGCACATCGGGGAGCATGACGCTAGCTCCGTGCAAATAACGATCGGAGGACGCTAGTGCCCGGTAAGAGAGCAGCCCGCCATCGCAAACGGCCCGCGTGATGCGCGCGTCCAAGGCAGCGGCGAACAGCACCCACAACGAGCCCGTCCCTTTGCCGATCGCCCGTACGCCCGCGCGATCGACGTCGGATCTGCTCAGAGCATAGTCGATGCTCCGCATGACGTCCTGCACGCGCATGCCGGTCAAAGATTCGTTGATCTCCCATGCCATATACTGCATCGTGGTTTCGGTGTTACCGACGTGCCCGTATGCGCCCTGGCTGCCGCTTTCCCCATGCCACGGCCTGGTTTCGCCGATGCCGCGAACATCCACCGAAATCGCCAGGTTGCCCTGCAGCGCCAGGCCTTCCAGCACGCCGAACTCCAAGCCCTCAGCCTCCTTGCCCTGCTCGCTCACATAAAGGATGGCTGATCGGTCATCGCCGCGCCGGTCGGGCACGAAGATCCAGGTTGGAATGTAGATGCCGGGCTCGGAAAGAAACTCGATCTTCTCGATGCGATAGCCCCTGCGAGCCGTCGTGCTGAGCGCCCTGACTCCCAACGGATGGTCTGAACGGTGGAATCGCAGTAACTTGCGGATGCTCTGCGCCATTTCGGCAGGGGGCATGGAATGCCGCGGTGGAAGCTGGCTCTGCTCGCGTTGGAGAATCGAATAAATCGTGTCTCCGCGTTGTGAGTAGCGGATCGAACCGTTGGGCAGGCAATTGATTTCCGCCTCGGTCTCCAGCCGGAAATCGGGTTCGTTTTCGGGACCCCTGCGGTTTTGGAACCAACGGCAGAACCAGTTGGTGTTGGCCAGCCGCAGCCGCATGGTCATGTCATGCGGATCGTCCGCCTCGACGGTGTGGAACTTCCCGCGCGCGGCCATCAGCTCGTATCTCGCGCGGACTTCGGCCGCGACCGTGTCATAGCCCGGGTTGAAGTGCTCGATCGTGGAAAGCAGCGGCCGGGGCGCAATCGCCGCGTTCAGGTCACAGGCATCGACTCCGTAGATGGCCGCGGGGAAGAAGTGTTGCTCGGTATCTCCTGTGCCGAGGAAACTCTCCGGCCTGATATCTACAGGCCAGCGGCGACGCATGCCGCCTTCGTGTGCGGCGGCGCATGTCACCCGCTCGTCCAGCGCGGAGATGAACGTAGTCAGCGTCCCGCCACCCGAATGGCCGCAACATCCGATTCGTTCCGGGTCAACCTCCGGACGGGTGAGCAAATAATCGATGGCGCGCATGCCGTCCCAGATCCGGTAATGCGTAAGGTCCTGGCCGATCAGCAGCAGCAATTGGCCCGGCAGTGAATGTTCCCATGTCACAGGGCCGCTAATCTCATTCTGGTTCCTCGCCGGATTCCAATAGTAGCGCCGCTCACCTTGCCCCACCGGGTCATACGCCAGCACCACGAAGCCCTCCCTCACCAGGCCCTGGTACATGAACTGATATGAAGGATACAGCCGAGCGGTCGCATAGTGGCCACAGGGTGAGATGATGCCGGCGAACGGGCCCCGGCTGGCAGGCACGTAGAGGCTGGCGGTGACCCAGAAGTTCGGACGACTTTCAAACATCAGGCTTTCGATCCGATAGCCCTCGCGCTCCAGCACACGCACGATCACCGGATTCAGCGGCGTGCGCTCCGGCAGCCCGTGGATCATCTCCGTGCACCGCGCCCTTACGAATCGGTTGCGTTCTTCCAGAGCGGCGGAGGTGCGGATCTGCGCCCGCTTCCGCTCCCACTCCGCCGCAAGCGCATTGGTTTTGTTCTGCAGATACGCGAGGAGCATGTCCGGCATCTCTTCCCCATATCCACGCACTTGGGGCGCTGCGGCGGCAGCGGAGATCGACGTCGCGAACGGAACCGCCGCGGCCAGTTGCAGAAAGGTTCTTCGATCGCTCATCGTATACTCCGTCACCAGCGCCGTCGACGATGAGGCCCAACCAGGCCTAACGTCAGTTTGAGGCGGGTCATTTCATTCATGCTTGAAAATCAAAAGCTCAACCGTAAGGCAAAATCGATCTCGCGCGGCCCAGGCTCGCCCAGCAGCGGCCTGGTCTGGCTGCTGATCACGCCCACTGTGCCTGTCGAACTGATATTCGAAGCTGGGACCGTGAAGTTCGGATGATTCAGGGCGTTCGCCAGAGACAGTGTGAATCGCAGCTGGCAGCGCTCTTTGTATTTGAACTCCTTCAACAAACCGAAATCTATATTTCGGATGGGAGGTCCGCCCAGAATGTTGAAACCTGTATTCCCGAACCGGCCGACCGACGCTGGATTCGTGCACGCCGGATTACTGGCCGGACAGCCGGGAATGGCGAAAGCCGCCTGGTCGAAGAAATGCCGGACGCTGCGATCCGAGAGATTGCCGTTACCAATGCGATCCGGAGCGCCCCCGATGCTGCCTGTGTTCGATGGGTCGAATCCGGAGAACGACGGCGTGAAATATTGACCTGATTGAGCTACGGCCGTCCACGAAGCGCGCCAACCGCCGAGGACCTGTTGCACCGGGGCGGGAGCGTTCGCAAGGAAGCGCTGGCCCCTCCCGAAAGGGAGCGTATAAACGGCATATGCAAAGAAGCGGCGCGGAACGACGTTCCCGTTGTTTGCCTTCTCGATCGCACGGTCGTTCGGATTCTGAACAACCTGCCCCGCGAAGGTTGTGCCGGAGAACGTAACTCCGCCAGAGTCCTGCGTATCGGTCAGGTCCTTCGCCCATGTGAAGCCAGTGTTGAAGGTCAGATTTTGGCCATAGCGCTTCTGAGCCGCGAGTTCCAGCGCATGATACGCGTCGGTTCCGCCGCTGTCGGCGAAAATGATCTGGTTGAAAAGCTGGTTGGGGCGGCGGCTGGTGGTGAAGGGAATCGTGCTGGGTAAGGGCAGGTTGAGGTTACGACGATATACGAGACTCACTGTCCGCGTTCCGACGTACGAGGCGCGGAGGCCGAGCGAACCAACCTGCCGCTCCACAGTAAGATTCCATTGCTGCGTGTAGGGCGACCGCAGGTTCGGATTGATGCCATTCACATTCTGCACTGATGCGGTGCCGGATGTAAGGAATGGGGAGGGGAAGCCGAAAAGCGGGGCCCCGTTGCTGATGGCATTGTTGTAGCTGACGCTGCCCGAGAAAGGCCCGCCGGTCAGATGCGAGCGGGCCACCGACGCATAGATCAGGTTGCTGTAAATGCCATACCCGCCGCGAACCACCATACGGTCATTGCTGAACGGTTTGTACGCGAAGCCGGCGCGCGGTTGGAAATTCTTCTTGTTGAACGTAACCAGAGTGCTCGGATAACCGGCCTGGGACGCCGAGGTGATCGGGATGTCTTTCGGGTACAAGGCGTTCACCAGGTTCTTGCCCTGGTCCATCACCACCAGGCCGTTCGCCGCTGCGCTCCACGTGTAGAGAGCTCCCTTGGTATCGGTGTACGGTTGTTCCAGTGCCCAACGAACGCCATAGTTCACAGTCAGCCTGCTGCTCACTTTGAATTGATCCTGCGCGTAGATGCCCCACGTCGTGCCCCGCAAATGGCGATTTGGATTGGGCAGAGCGAGCGTAGTGGTCTGCGGAATTCCAAGCAGGAAATCGGCGTAGCCAAAACCGGTGTAGGTCCCGGTGAAATCGTACTGACCATACACGCTGGAGTTGATGTTGTTCCCGTTGAAGCGGTCGCGGACGGCGTCGAAGCCAAATTTCATAAAGTGGCGGCCGCGCGTCCAGCTTACGTTGTCAATCCATTGCAACGTCGTCTCGGGATTGTCCTGGTAGTTATTGGAATTTGCATCCGGACTCCAGGCGGTAACGCCCGTGATATTGAAGAACGGTCCCGTCTTGACGCCCGCCGTGGGCACGCCCACGATTCCGAAACGCTGCATCAGGTCACTGCCGACGATGTCTGCCGTGTAGTGATTGCGATGGTACGTAGTTCCAAAGCGGAATTCGTTGAATGCCGTGGGCGAGATGATATGATTCCACGCCAGCACGGAGCTTTGTCCATGACGGTCCTGTTCGCGGTACAGGGGATAGATTCCGGGCACCCGCAAAGGCATGAGCCTCCAGCTAAAACGGGCGAAGATGGTATCCCGGCTGGTGGCGTTATAGTCGCCGCGAATGTCGAAATGGTCGTAATGCGTGAAGCCGGTGTTGCCGGGATAATTCGCGGTCCAATTGTTGGCGAGAGTCCCGGCAGGTCCGTTGTTTGGGTCGGGATACGCGTAGCTCTGGATGTTCTGAGAAACCGGGCTGATCCTGCTGGCCGGGATCACATTACCGGGGAATGCCTGGTCATTTGTCGGGTCGACGAGCTGCCGCGTAACGCCGCTCGAAAAGTTTCCGGTCTTCCAGGATAGCAGCGGCACGCTTTCGACCAGCACGGTTTTGGCGGCCTCCCGCGAGCCCTCATAATCGCCAAACAAAAACAGCTTGTTCTTTCGGATCGGTCCGCCAAGCGAGGCCGCAAAGTTGTTGTACACCCGAAACGGCACGCTCGCCGCAAAAAAGTTGCGCGCGTTCAGGGAGCTGCCGTTGTAGTCCCAAAAAGCGCCGCCATGATATTCATTGGTGCCGGATTTCGACACGACCTGGATATTGCCCGCGGTGGAGAATTCGGCCGGCGCTACAGCAGTCTCCATTTTGACCTCCTGCACGCCTTCCATGCTTGGCTGCACCGGGCTTGCGCCCTGCGGGAACGCCATTACCGATATCCCATCCATTGTGGGAAGAATGCCGACCTGCGACCGCGTCCCTTGTACGATGGGTGTAGAGCTTCCGGGAACTGCTGCTGCTCCGGTTGTGAGTGTGGTGAATACGTATATTCCGCCATCGCCCGTATGGCGGCTCACCATCGGCAGCGCCTCCATCGCCTCATGCCCGACTGAGCCGGAGATGTCGGTAGTTTCAGTCGCGATGACGGGACTGGCGGCGTGCACTTCGACGATTCCGGTAGTGGTGCCCAGAGTCAGCTCAATGGGAAGATCGATCACCTGGTTCGCCGTCAATCGGAGGCCGGTGCGTTCATAAGTGGCAAAGCCTTTGGCGCTGATGCGGACCTGGTACACCCCAAGATCCAGATTAGGGACGTTAAATACGCCTGCCGAATTGGTCGTTACCTGGCGTGAGGCGCCAGTGCCTTCGTTCGTAACTTCGACAGTGGCTGCCGGCACTAACGCACCTGTAGGATCTTTTACCATTCCGGTGAAAGACCCGAACGTGCTTTGACCGAAAGCAAACGGCGGGAGCGCGGCAGACAATAGTCCCGCGCAGAAAAACAACGATTGCCGAGACATATACCTTCTCCATTCTCCAGGACCGGCGACAAGGCGACCGGGTGCTGAGAAAATATCATAAGCTCCGACGAGCAGCAAGCTGACCGCCGTCCCGATGCGCCTTCGACTCATTTCGCGAGTGCGGCGATGAGCCAGTCCGCGGTGGAAGGCGCGCTGGCGGACAAGGATAGCTGGCGCGGGCCCGCTCGCCCATAAGCCTCGAGGACTCGACCCCAGCTGCGGCTCAATGCAGGCTGTTCCAGCCGGACGTTCCGCCCGTCAATCGCTTCGGCGAACAGGAGCCGCCGGGGCGCCAAAGCTGCAGCGATGTCCGGAATGTCGGCCGTCTTCAGCACGCCCGGCACAAGGGCGTCCATCGGCACGTAGGTGAACGCGTGATCGAGAACCGAAGTGAATTCGGCCAATCCTCCTAATGCCGCAATCGCCTGCACGCTATCCTCGTACAATCCCGCAAGCATCGCTAAAAGCGCTCCGGCCGGCTCGCCCTGATGCTCCACTTCGGGACCCGCCTCGTTTTCTATCTCGTCCATCACCAGTTCCGATGAGTTCGTTGGTGCGAACGAATCGCCCCAGATCGCGATCCGGCCAGGATCAATATCCGTCGGGCCCGCAGATACGCGAGCACGGTGCGAAGATCCTTCAGTCTCGCGCCGACAAGCGATCCGCCCAGCGCCATTTCAAGCTGTGCGGCGCGTCCAGTGGCGTCCTGATCGGGCGAAGTCTCGCCGATGCCGCGCAGGTCTGGCAGACACACCACCGTGCCGCTGGCCAGCAGGTGAGCGATTTCAGCGCTGCGGTAAAACAAGAACCCACGTTTCCCACCCTGCGCAACCCCAACAACGAGCGGCAATCTTCCGGAGCTGTTGGCCGGCTTCAATACGAGCAGCGGAACTTGAATCCCGTCCTCCACATGAACCGCAACGGCCTCCACGACACTCCCCGAGATTGTTTGCTGCCGTGTGGTTTGCGTGAGCGGGGACGCAACCGGGTCAATCGCGCCCAGGACGGCTTTGAGGCCCTCCCGGAGACTTACAGCGCCACTGCGCCTGCGGCGCGCATCATCGAGATAGCGAACCGCCATGTCCCGCGCGATTTCATGCAAAGTCTTTCGTACAAGTCCAGCAGCCACGCGCGGCGGAATGCAGAGCAGATCGGAGTGCGGCCGTCGCCGCTGTTCCTCCTACAGGCGCGCCGCTTCACGGATGGTGTTGTAGGTCAGTTCCGAATCCGGCAGCGTGCCCGCGTCTTCCTGCGCGGCCGAAGGGATCTGGAACCACCGTTCGAACAGCGGAAACAGCTCTTTGCGTTGGGCCGGACCGACGCTGAAACAGTGCTGGATCCGTTCCATACTGAGCCGGATCAGCCCGAAAGCCTGCGTAGCGGCGAGATTCTCCTTTGCGCCATAGAAGCCCCACACGCGTTGCGATCGCTCCCAACCGGACACCCACAGCCCCGCATAATCGGGCTCTTCAGCGCCTTCCCAACCGAATTCGAAAGCTCGGATATATTTGCGCGGAGCCACCGAGGCCGCAATGAACCAGGGCAAAATCTGCTTGGGAATTTCGCCCTGGTAATCGGCATCCAGCCGGACATGCCCCTGATCGTAGTTGAAAGCCGTCACCGCCGCGATGCGCGAATCCAAGGCCGCCGCGAGCGCCGCCGGTTCGCCACCGCTGGCCACTGCGCCGATCAGGATGATGCGGTCGCGGTCGATATCGGGCCGCTCGCAGAGCAGGTCCACTGCACGAACGATGTCCCAAGTCATCCAGGCTATGTGCGATTCGCCCACCAGATTCAACTGCTTCTTGAAGGTGAAGCGGGAGGCGTAGCCCTGCCGGTACGCTGGCGTGGTTTCGATGCGTTCCCCGAATCCGAGTCGCTCGAGCAGGAGAACCGCCGCGCCCTTCCGAGCCCATAATTCGCCCATATCGTGAAGCTCGCCCTGAATGCGGGGATAATGTTGGCTGTGCTGGATCGCGATGACGGGAGCCCGCATTCCGCCGGCGGTTGGCAGATATAGATTTGCCGCCGCGTAGAATCCCGGTCGGGTCTGGTACACCAGATTTTCGAGCCGATAGCCCAAGCCTTCTCGAGTAGCGGTAATCCGTACATCCAACCGCCCGTTCCGGCGGAAAGATTCCAATGGAATCGCGCAAGGCCCTGAGCCGCTGGTCGCGGTAGCGCTCCCAGTCCTCCCTGGTGCGGACACGATCCCATTCCTGACGCTCCCGAAGAACTGCTTGCGCAACGCGCCTGCGCTGCTCGCCTGGCAGCATCGTGCGAACCGAGTGAAAGCGGCGCTCGAGCGGTGACCAGACATTCGGATCCAGACGCGCCAGTTCCGCGGCCAGGCTTTCGTTTGGAAATGCCATGACGCCCGTATGGACGGAAGCGACCCGAGATGGCGGCAGATCGCTCAATACCATGCGGCGATATCGTACCGGCCCGTAGAAGTTAGTGGAACCGATCGCAGGCACGGCGCTGGTTTCCGCGGCCTCGCCCGGACGAGCCGCGCGATACCGGGAAACAACAATGCGCCAGTTCTGCGGCAAGTCCAGCTCGCCCAACGTGGTCGCGCGTTCAGCGTATTGTTGCGGACGAATTCGAAGAGAAGGAATTCGTGCCTGAACGGGTCACGGCGTTGACAATGGCGCCGGCACTCTTACCATACTCCGCACTAAAGTTGTTGGTATGACACTGAACTCCTGCAGCGCATCGGGGTTCGGCATAGCGAGGCTCACGTTCGTGTATGTGTCGTTGTGAAATGCGCCATCCAGACTATAGTTCACCATGTTGGCGCGAGCTCCATTCGAGGCCACACCGGGCCGCACGACGCCGCGCGCCGATCCCCCCTTGCTGCAACCCCGATGTGTCATTGGTGTTGTACACGCCCGGTAAAAGGAAGATCAATTGATTGGCATCTCTGCCGTTCAGAGGCAGTTCGCGAATCCGGCGCTCATCGACTACTTCTTTCAGAGTGGCGGTTTGCGTATCCACCTTCGAGGCGTTGGCGGTCACTTCCACGGCTTCCGCCACGCTGCCGACTTCCATGCTGAAATCGATGCGCGCAGCCTGATCGACCTCTAGCGTAATTCCTGTACGGGTGAGAAGCCGGAAACCATCTTTCCTGAACTGCGACCTTGTATTTCCCAGGCGGCAGCAACGCCACGGTGTAGTAGCCCAGTTCGTTGGAGGCGGCGTTCCGCTTGATGCCGGTGGCTTCATTGGTCACTACGATATCGGCATTAGGAATGATCGCGCCCGTGGCGTCGGTGATGATTCCGGTAATCTGTGCGTTTGTTCTTTGCGCATGCAGGCCGGACGCCGCGGCGGCCAACAAGAAAGCAAGCAGGAAAAGACGTTTCGCCTTCATGTCCCGTCCCACCGAGCCTCCGCCCCGATTAGCGCTTGTTGAGACTGCGGATATTTATACATCATTGCCCTTTCTGACGCAATCGGGTGTTGTTGGTTGGGTGTGTCGCGCCAATATGAGAAGCTCCTATCCCATAGCCGATTCACATCAGAATCTTATCGTCTTTCCAAAATCGACCGCAGTGGCGACCGGAGAAGCCGGTTGCGAGTCCCTGCTTCGAGTTATTTAATAGATTTTGCCGACATTCAAGGCGTTTTGAAACACATCGTGATTGAGCCCTCCAGCAAGACCTTCTGAAAAAGGATAAGTCCCATTCCTACGAATGTAATTAGCGCAAACTTCGTGAGGCGGGGCCCTAATTGCGCGATAGAATGACACATGTGCATCATCGTCATGCCAGTTGCTGCCGGTACTAAGATCAGACCCGGACAGTTCGTTATCGGTTCGTTCTTCGCACATCGTGCGGGATACCTGGCTTTGGGCACGGAGGTTTCCGACAGGATCACAGATGTCTTCGGCAGCCATCCTTCAGTAGGATCGAGTCCATGGGGCCGGGCCGAGGGTCTACTCCCGGTCCGCGCGACCCGCCATACTTGGTCTTGATCCACTCGGGATTGGTTTGCAGGCCGGTTGGATTGCTGATGCGACCCTGGGTGCCAGACCCGCCTTTTTTTCCTTGCGGTGTCTGGCTGCTGCTGAAGTGAGACAGTCAGCGGCGCGATGCCGATCAACACGAGAGCAAGAACTCCAAAACGCGTTTTTGGCACAAGAGGTCCTTCTTGAATGAAATCTTTTTTAGCACAGAGTCACGGTCGCTCGACGGATGCAGCGACCGCGGTGGAAATGCTGCGCAGCAGCTTCCCTTCGTCGAGCGAATATGGCCGGTTCGTGAGGACCACGCACATCAGCCGGGTGCGCGGGTCGGCCCACGCAACCGTGCCGGTCGCTCCAACGTGCCCAAAAGTGGAAGGCGAGACAGTATCGCCGAAGGCGTTCCACACTTTCGAGCGCCCGAGTGCCCAACCGAGTCCCCAGGGCGCTTGGAGCGCCTGATTCTGGTCAGAGGTCATGACCTGAACCGTTGCTGTGCTGAGGATCCGCTTTGCTCCGAAGCTGCCTCCGTCCAGGAATGTTTGCAGCAGAATCGCAAGGTCTAATGTGTTACTGTGCATCCCTCCCCACGGGCATCCCAGGTCGCGCCAATAAGGGCTATTGGGACCGAAGCTTTCGTCGTCGCGCGGGTTTGCGGTCGGGGCCGCGTCGCAGCGGACGAGGTCTTCGATGCGCCTGCCGCCCAACCCTAAGGAACTCGATTTCATTCCCAGCGGCTCGAAGATTTCTCGCTTTTCGAAATCGCGAAGTCTCATGCCGCTTACTCGCTCCACAATCTTGGCCGCGAGCAGAATTCCCATGCTCTGATAACGGAAAGCCGTATTCGGGCTGAAAAGCAGAGGCGTCTCGAACGTATGCCGGACGAACTCGGACAACGGCGCATGAGCGCGCCGCAACTCGATATTCTCGGGTAGCATATCCGGCAACCCCGAAGTATGGCGCAGGAGATCGCGAACCAGGATCTTGCCACGCTCACCGCCCATGAATTCCGGCAAGTACCGGCTCGCCGGCTCATCCAGCTTGACCTTGCCGCGTTCCACGAGCAGCATCAACGAGCATGCCGTAACCGGTTTCGTGATCGACGCGAGCAGAAACACGGAGTCCGGCCGAACCGCGAAGGCACGCGGTTCGTGCGACAGCCGCCCGTACCCCTCATGCAATACGACTCGACCGTCGCGGGCAACGAGAATCGCGGCAGCGCCCATCTTTCCCGCATCGACCTCCGCTTTCAGAAGACCTGCCGCGCGCGCCAGGCGCTCCGCCGACATA
>Ga0126379_10000907_pt1 | contig 17340 bp, 18 predicted proteins | sample PanSoiMetPlot_24_FD_92640 | JGI IMG/M metagenome (GOLD analysis project Ga0126379, IMG submission 92640) | Tropical forest soil microbial communities from Panama - MetaG Plot_24 | ecosystem: Environmental > Terrestrial > Soil > Tropical forest > Bulk soil | place: Panama | collected 2016-02-17
AGAAGAAACGTCACGTCGGGATGGAGCTGCAGGGCGGAGGCGGAAACGCCGGAGGTGATGGGGCCTTCAATGGATTTTGCGACGGCCGCAGCCTTGGACGCGCCGGTGGCGAGCAAAAGAACTTTGCGCGCTTCGAGAATTGTGCCGATGCCCATGGTGACGGCGCACCGCGGGCTCTCTTCGCCGGGAGCGAAAAACTTGGAGTTGTCGTCGAGCGTTTCGCGGCTCAAGACCTTGAGACGCGTGCGCGAGGCCAGGCTGGAAGTCGGCTCGTTAAAGCCGATGTGGCCGTTGCGGCCGATGCCGAGGAGTTGCAAGTCGATCCCGCCCGCAGCTCGAATCGCTTGCTCGTACGATGCGCAGTAGGCATCGTAATCGCCGCGGATGCTGCCGTCGGGAATGTGGATGTTACGGGCCAGCACGTTGACGTGGCGAAAAAAATGCTCATGCATGAAATGATGGAAGCTCTGGGGATGCGTGGCAGAAAGGCCGAGATATTCGTCGAGATTGAAAGTGACGACGCGAGAGAAATCGAGCGAGCCTGATTTGTGCAGTCGCACGAGATGATGGTAAAGACCAACCATGGTGCTGCCGGTGGCGAGGCCGAGCGTGAGGGATGGCTTCTTTTTAACGGCGCCGGCGATGAGGTGGGCGGCTTGTTCGTTTACTCCTTCGTTGTCGCGCTTCAGGATCACCAGCATGCGTAGGCCTCTCGAAATTCAGAAACTTTGTGAACCGGGGAGTCGTGGCCGAAAGAAATGTTCAACTGCAAGCCTGGAGTCACCGCCCCAGTGGCTCAACGGAAGCGGCGAATCACCAGATTGTGCCGGTCTGAGCGGTAAAAACCTAACACATACATGATGGCCTTACCCTTCGTGGAATAAATGACCTGGCGAATGCGCAGCAGCGGCTCGCGGCGCGGAATAGCGAGAAGCTCGGCGATGCGGGGATCGGCGGCCGTGGCGTCCACCTCTTCGTCGGCGTACCCAAGTTCGACACTGTAATTGCGCTCGAGAATGCCGAAGAGCGATTCGCGGGCAATGGGCGCGTCAAGTAAAGCAGAAAATTCGGCGGCGCTAAGATAGCAGGTTTCCAGCGCGAACGGCTCACCGGAAGCGTGGCGGAGGCGCTCCAGTTTGACGATACTGCTGGTGGGGGGGAGGGAAAGGCGCGCGGCGGCTTCGTTCTCGTTGTCGACGATTTTGGCGAACAGAACTTTGGCGCCGGCGGTGAGGGTACGCGCAGCCATCTGCTCGGTGTAGCTCATCAATTTATTGAAATGGATTTTTGGGGGAGCAACGAAAGTGCCGATGCCGCGGCGGCGCTCGACGAGGCCCTCGCGTTCAAGGAAGGCAAGCGCGTGGCGAGCGGTCATCAGGCTGACGCGATGGGTTCGGGCGAGATCGCGCTCGGATGGGACGGGGTTGCCAGGTTGGAGTTCACCGGACTCGATGCGCTTGCGAATGGCGTTCTGGATACGCTGATAAGCCGGCTGCGCGGGGGGCGCAGAAAACCGGCGGGGCGAAGCCAGCGATTTTTTCGTGGAGGGCATCAAGTGCACCTGTGTGAAAGGACGATATTCTATTTTGAAAATACGTCAAGCCCGGAGACGCGAGGGGCTTTCGCGGCAGGCGGTTCGTGGCCAGCTTTGCTGCGCTTTCCGACCTGCGCTGGACCCCTGCGTAGTGCTATAGGTCAGTTTTGCACAGCCCTTACAAAACAACAAGTTGCTCTTGACAGCAGGCGTAAGGTGCTATATAGCTGTGAGCAACCGGAGCATAGCTAGTGCAGCCTAATGGAAAGCACCCGGCTAAGCCCCGAACTGATCCCTTTCCATCGAACGTAAAAAGGATCCCTTTTCGGTGCACGGGGAACCGGAAAGAGAAGTTTGTCATGCAACATAACAGGAAGGCACGACATGCTGGCCGGCAAGGCTCGCGGCCTGTGGCGGTGAGGCGGATGAGTTACGAGAAGCTCGCGGGTGAGCTGGCGTTCGAAATGGCTTCGTGCGTGCGGTCACGGGATGCACAGGAGTTCCGCGCACCGTTCGAACTGGTCATTGTGGACGCGCGCGGAGCGGTCGTATTCGAGTGTGAAGTTGGCGAGGACTGGAAAGTGCGGCACAGCGGGTCGCAAGTCGTGCGGCGGAGCCACTTTCCAGCGACGGCGTTGCTCACGGACCGTTCACTGCTTACGCGGACGTTCCAAATTGACCATTGGAGCCTCTAAGCCAATCCAAGGTTCCTAGGAATTCAAAAAGGCGACGACTTTTTGCGTGAAGAGGGCCGCGTCTTCGACGTTACAGAGATGCGCGCCGTTGAGTTCGACATAGCGCGCGCCGCGGATGTGGTCGGCAAGGAAGCGGCCGTCGGCGGGAGTGGTAGAGGGATCGTGCGCGCCAGAGATGAGAAGAGTGGGCGCGCCAATTTTGCCGAGCTGGTCGCGAAAATCGAAGTCGCGAACGGCGGCGCAGTTGGAGATGTAGCCTTCCAGGTTTGTGGACTCCAAAATCCTTTGAATGTTTGCCACGGTTGAAGGATTCTTCGCGCGAAAAGCGGGAGTGAACCAGCGCTCGATGGCGGCAATGGCGACGGGCTTCATGCCTTGTTTTCGGATGGAGTCCATGCGTTTGTTCCACATTTCGAGAGTCCCGAATTTGGCAGCGGCGCTGGAGATAATGAGTCTATTCAGGCGCTGAGGGGAATTTGCGGCGAGCCACATGCCGGTCATGCCGCCCATGGAGAGTCCGCAGAAGTGGAAGCGGCCGAGATTCAGGGAATCGGCGAGGGCGAGAACGTCGTTGGCGAGCTGATCGGCCGAATAATCGCCGGGAGTGATGGAAGATTTGCCGTGGCCGCGAGTATCGTAGCGCAATACGCGGAAGGATTTCGTGAACTCGGGGATTTGCGGGTCCCACATGGAAAAATCGGTGCCAAGAGAATTCGAGAGCACAACGACAGGTCTGCTGGCCGGCCCTTCGAGAGCGTAATGGATTTGTGCGTGACTCGAATCGATGAAGGGCATAGGTTTTACCGGTCCGATGAAAAAGAATGCCGGTAGAGTTTGCCTGACTTAACGGTCGTTTACCAACCCAAAAGTGAGCACCTGAAATTCTCGCGGTGGCAGAGATGTTTCAAAACTGCTTTGCCTTCTTGGTAGATGCTCGCTTATTGAAGCTTGGCGTATTCTGCCCTGGCTTGCTTAAGAACCGGAATGTCCGTGTTGCGGTCGCGCTGGTCTTTCTTGAGGGGCGAGTGATCGGCGGTGTGACTGGCTGGGAGAACCTCGGCGACCGCGCCAGCGAGACCATTGTGTGGGTCTGCCTTGCGTTCTCGATCCTTGCCGCGGACCTTGTACTTCAGCGGCAAAAATCAGCCGTGAACGTGTTTGAACGTTTGACTGGGTTGAAAAAGAAGCTTAGACCTCCCCCTCTACCGGACTGACGATACGAGCGCACCAAACCGATTCGATTCCACTGAGGATAGGACTAGCGGGACGGTTGCGGGTGATGGTGAAGAGCCACTTGCGTTTTCGCTTCCTCCTCCAAATACTTCACGGCCAGCTGCGTTTCGCGAACCATCAGCACGCAACCTGCGCATAACCCGAAGACCGCAGAAGCACCCGTAAGAACTGCAAGTGCTGCAGCAGCGCGAAAAAGAACAGGTTGGCCATAGTAAGCCACAATGGAGCCGCCCACGGAGACGAGGGCGGAGGCAGCGAATAATCCCAGCCCCGCGTAGAAGAAGCGCAGCGCCTTGACCAGGAGTTGCGAGCGCAAATGAAGAGGCGACAGCTGTGCAGCCCACATTTGATAATCCGGAGTGCCCGGCTCGAAAGATGCTAGCTGCGCCGCAACGATACGTGTGCGATCCACGACGCGGGCGAGGCGATTGCTGGTGCCTAGGGCGAGGACGGAAGAAGCGTTCGTGAGGATGGCGGGTGCTACAACGGCGGTCAGAACCGCGAAGGGATTGCTAGTGAGGGGCGGATATTGCACGGCTGAGCCTTTCTTTGAGCTTGAGCGAACTGCGAATTCGCGCGGGAGCAGATTAGGCCGTCCTTCGAATTCAGGCAAGGCCTTGGGGAGGAATGCCGAGGCGCTGGCGAACTTCGCCGACGGTCATTTGTATCAGGCGCTCGTAGGGAAGAGAGTCGAGATAGAGAGTGTGCTGGCCTTTGGCTGCGCGAAAGGCGCGCCAGACGCGGCGGGGCGAGAGGAAAAGGCCGATAATCACGCCTCCTCCGTTTAGAAAGTAAGTAATGAACGAATTGCAGCCTGCGCGCAGCTCCCAGGCGCCGATCTCCGCTTCTCCCATCCAGGTGGTTCCATAGCCTGTGAGTATGTGATGCAAGTCGTGGAGCGGCACAGCACGCTTGCGCGATTCAGGGTTCGGGAACTTGAGCCGCCAGCCGAAAACGCCCATGGTGAAAGTCGAAGCCGAGTATTCGTCGACGCTTAGATGATTCGCCGCGAGAAAGTGGTCACGCGCCTCTTTCAAGTTCGTGTTTTCGGAATACAGCGCGGCGTCGGACTGCATAGCAATTCTGACATGAACTGAAGTTGTTTTATTCCAGCTGGGAGCTTACATGCAGTTGACAGGAGGCTTTGAGTCTGCGCACGTTCTCAGACGCGTTCGAGGATGACGGCAATGCCTTGGCCGACGCCGATGCACATGGTGCAGAGGGCGTAGCGGCCGTTGGTACGGAGGAGTTGATAGAGCGCGGTTGTGACGAGGCGGGCGCCGCTGGCTCCGAGCGGATGGCCGATGGCGATGGCGCCGCCGTTGGGATTGACGTGCGGGGCGTCGTCGGGCACGCCCAGTTCGCGAAGGACGGCGAGACCTTGTGAGGCGAAAGCTTCGTTGAGTTCGATCGCGTTCATTTGGTTAATCGCGAGTTGTGCTTTCGCCAGCACTTTGCGCGTTGCCGGGACCGGTCCCATTCCCATGATGCGAGGCGCAACGCCAGCAACCGCAGCAGCGACGATTCGCGCCTTCGGGGTGAGCCGGAATTTCTTGGCGGCAGCTTCTGAAGCGACCAACAGCGCACAGGAACCGTCGTTCACGCCAGAGGCATTGCCGGCGGTCACGGTGCCTTCAGGTTTCACAATGCCCTTTAGCTTGGCGAGTGCTTCCATGGTGGTTTCCGGACGAGGCTGTTCATCGGTCGTGACCAGAACCGGTTGACCCTTTTTCTGAGGAATGGGTACGCCAACGATTTCTTCCGCCAGTCGCCCAGCCTTTACTGCTACGGCGGTGCGCTGTTGGCTACGGAAGGCAAAAGCATCCTGATCGCCGCGCGACACTTTGTATTCTTCAGCGACGATTTCCGCGGTCTCCGGCATGGAATCGGTGCCGTATTTTGCCTTCATGATGGGATTCACGAATCGCCATCCAATGGTCGTGTCCTCAATTCTTGCGGTGCGAGAAAATGCCGCATCCGCCTTGCCCATAACAAACGGGGCACGCGACATGCTTTCCACGCCGCCCGCGATCACGAGATCGAATTCGCCGCTTTTGATTGCGCGAGAACCTACGGCGACGGCGTCCATGCTGGAGCCGCACAGCCGATTCACGGTCGAACCGGGAATTTCCTTGGGAAGGCCGGCGAGGAGGAGCGCCATGCGGCCAACGTTACGATTGTCTTCGCCAGCTTGATTGGCGCAGCCGAAGATGACATCGTCGAGCGCGTTCCAGTCGACGGTTGGGTTGCGTTCCAGCAGCGCTTTGATGGGTATGGCCGCAAGATCATCGGCTCTCACGGAGGCAAGCGAACCTCCATAGCGGCCGATGGGGGTGCGAATCGCGTCACAAATATAAGCAGTGGTCATGGAATGACGGTGTTCCCTCGAAGACAGTCTACCGTAAACGCACACAAGAAGAGCAAATGCGATGCCTGGGAATGGAAGAGTGGAGTAGACTCGGCAGAGCCAATTGGCAACGCAAGACGAGATAGGGAATGCTGACAAACCGAAGAGAGATTGTGATTGAGTGGGGCGACTGCGACCCGTTTGGAATTGTGTTTTTTCCGCGTTACTTTGAATATTTCGATGCATGCACGAATGCGCTGTTTCATAAGGCCCTGGGATTCCCGAAGGCGGAGATGCTGAAGCGCTTCCAGATCGCTGGAATTCCATTGGTGCAGGCAAGCTGCAATTTCTTCGTTCCGTCGTCGTTTGGGGACGTGGTCAGCGTCGAGTCTTGCGTCACAAATTGGGGCACCAGCAGTTTTAGCGTGCAACACAGACTGTTTCGTGGGCAAACGCTGGCGGTGGAAGGCCTGGAAAAGCGGGTGTGGACGGTGCGTGTGCCTGGCGATCCGACGAAAGCGAAGAGCCATGCGATTCCGAGGGAAGTGATCGAGAAATTCCAGTAGCGGGAGGGACGGGTGAGGGTGTAACGAGCAAGGTACCCCTACCCCCGTAGTGTCTTGCAGATGTATGCAAAAAATAAAGGAGATGCGGCTGAAGCCTGTAGATGTTTTTGAATCGACAGGAGTTAGGGGAGACTTGAGGAGGGAGGGAAGAGCGGCGAGGCGCAAAAGACGTCGGGTTCCCCGAGGGCGAACCATCGTCGGGGAACCCAGATTGAGGCTTCCTCAAAAAAATGAGTTACTGCGAAACGCGAACGCTGACCGCGATGTTGTTGCCGCCTTCCTCGCGGTACGTGACATCAGCATTAGCGCCAACCTTAAGTTTGCCATCGACAGTGGTGTTCTTGTCGATCATGAAGGTCATGGTCTTTGGAGAGGTTTGCCCCATCTGCTGGCCGGGCTCGGTGGACCCAGATCCGACGGCCAACGTGAAGGAACTCTTTTCAACCGACGCGATTCTGCCGGAGACAGACTGCGTCTGGGCCTCCTGTGACTGAGCGGAACTCTGTTTCGCGGATGTGGCGGGAACAGGCATGGCGAAAGTCGCAGCGGTGAGAGCCAAACTCGCCAAAGTGGACAGAGCAATTCTCATTTCCTTTGTCATAAAATGAAGCCTCCTGAGAGATTTTGACTGGCACTTGGCAAAGAGCATTACGGGCGCCATCGTACAGATAACTTGCGAGAGATTCGCTATTCCCTTTGGAATCGCATGGTTGGGAAAGGACGAAACGGCATGGGTAGTTTTGTAGCGCAGGTACTGTAGCCGGAAAACTCTTCCGGAATTGCTACTACTCTTCCTACGGGGAAATGCCGAGGGGACTTAGATCGAGCGATTGGTAGGAACCAACCGGCCCAATAAACTTTCAGCTAATTGGATACGGGCACAGCCAATTTAGTGGCGGCAGGAGCGGTATCCTTGCGCGAACCGCCCTTGATGTCTGTGTCGGCGGCGGCCGACGGCTGTTCGGCGGTCTCGCGAAAGGAGGAATTCAAAGAGGCGGTGAGATCATAGTTCTTGCCGCGGTCATTTAGGCCGGTGATCAAAAGCTCGTAACGAAAACCTTCAGGATGATTTCTGCTGCGCAGCAACGCCAATATGCCGCGTACTTCGGAGTCTGAATGCAGGACCGTGACTTTACCGGCGACGACGGGGGAAACAACCACGCCACGAAATTCGGAACCGTCGCGGTCCACGGCCGAATCGATGGAGTCGAGAATCTTGACGCGTAGGACGGTGCCGCTCGGAAGGACGTCGACATCATTGCCGGCACCCGGATGCAAGCGAGTTTGCAGGTGAAACGTCAACACGGTTCCCGGGGAAACATGCATCGGTTCGAGGGTGGAAGTTTGTGAGCGGAGTGGCTTCGCGAAAATCGCCGTGATACACAAGACCACGACCGTGGGGATGCGCATGGGCTGGGACCAACCTCCTCCGAAAAATCAATACAGTAGTCATGGTAGATTGGCGAGGAGAGAGCGTCAACGGCAATGCGAGCGACCAAGGTTGAATTGTTCAATTCGATAGCAGAAAAATAATCGATGGGCGCAGGTCTTGGATGCGACTTGTAATTTTCGCAGATAACTGGAAGAAATGTTACCTGCTGCAACCGCGGGTGTAACAAAATGTCACCCTCGCGGCAGCTCTCCTTGGACTATCCAGGCCTTGCCTCTCCTGTGTCGCCGGAATCCCGAAGCGTGCTCAGCTCCACGCAACCACAAAACTCTTTCAACTTGTCGAACGAATCACAGCGAAAGTTTTTTCCCGCCAAGTAGAGACCGAGGGCCTGGTACATTGCGCTTTACGTATTCAGGAGTGTGTAAAAGAGATATAGCTAACAAGCCGGACTTGCGGGGTAGTTCCACAAAGGATCTGTGCGGAAAGTGGCATCCATTCGTGAAGCGAATTGCTCGAGTTGGGGTTGCTGATGCGATGGATTTCTCTGATGTTGCCCGCGATGGTGACGGCAGGATTGTGGGCTCAAAAGAAAAAATGCAGGATCCCGCACAGAGCAAGGAACTCAACACGGTCTGCTCCGAGAAGAGGTGCAGGCGAAGCGCCAAAAAGTGATCAAAGAAGGAATGCAGTTGGATGAAAAACAAGCATCATTCTGGCCGGTCTGCGAACGATGCGCCGAGGAACCAAAGCAGTTAGATGACCGGAAGCTGGTCATCATTCAAGACTGTGCCAAGAATTTCATGACCGCGGACGATGCATAGGCAGAGCTGGCTCAACGGGTGATGGCGCTGGACGAGCAGCGAACGGCATTGCGAAGGAAATACCACCAAGCCATGAAGAAGGTGCTGCCTACCGTGTTGGTGTTGCGATTCTTCCCACTGGACAATCACGTGTAGATGCTAATTGATGCTCTGCAGATCCCGTCGGATCTGCCAATCATTGAAGAAGCGCCAGCGAAACGGGCAAAACTGGCTGAAAGTGAATGGCGCGCGTTTACGGGAACTTTGAGGGTGTACAACAGGGAATTGATGAATGAGCTTTGCCGTGGAGGTTCGGGCGAGCTCTGATTGGACGAGGCGATTGACCGGAGAAATTCCTCCTCAGCATATAGACGGCTCCGAGCCGGGCGGGTCGGAGCCGTTCTTCTTGGCGAGTGGAACTTCCTGCGAGTGAGTTCCGTAATTGATTCCAGACGGATGGGATGTACACTCTTAGCTTGTTTATTTGCCGGGAGGATGTATTCATGAGGATTGCGCGAGTACTTGTGTTCGTATTTGTGTGTCCGCTGCTGCTTAACGCGCAGACAAAACACACGCCGACGTTGGATGAAACGGTGAGCCTGAAGACGATTAATACCGCAAGGATTTCGCCGGACGGGAAATATGTCGCGTACCAGGTGCGGCAAGCGAACTGGAAGGACAACGAGTTTGTGACGCAGATCTGGATCGTGAATGTAGCAACAGGCGCCAATTTCCAGCTCACACGCGGAAAGAAGTCGGCTGGGCAGCCGGAATGGTCGCCGGATGGGCAGTGGCTGGCGTTCGTGACGGAACGGGAACCTGCGGCCATCGAGCCACTGACGATCGAAAAGAAGGAGGAGACAAAAGAACAGAAAAAGGAAGAAAAATCGCAGAAGCCGGAAGAAAAGAAGGAAGAGAAAAAAGAAGAAGGGAAGGAGGAGGGCAGCGGCAAACAAGCCGATCGCCAGATCTGGGTGATTTCTCCGGAAGGTGGAGAGGCGTGGCAGTTGACGAAATCGGAGACAGATGTGGACGGCTTCCACTGGTCGAAAGACAATAAATCAATGGCCTTTACGGCGAACCCGCCGGAGTCGAAGGTCAGTAAAGACCGCAAAGAGAAGTACAGCGATTACGACGTGTACGAGAAGGATTACCAGCAGAGCCAGTTGTGGCTGGTGGACGTGGCGGGCGCGTCGAAGGAGCTTTTGCCAACGAAGGCGAAGAGGCTCACGACCGATTCCAGCATAAACATCAATTCCTTTGCATGGTCGCCGGATTCCACGCGCATTGCCTTCAGCGCGACGAAAAATCCGTTGCTGGCGTTCGGCGGCGAGGAAGACATCTATTTGTTGGACCTCACCTCAAATAATTCCGTTAAGAGGATTGTGGCCTTGCCAGGGCCTGATGGTTCGCCGATGTTTTCCCCGGATGGCAAGCAATTGGCGTTCGGCACTTCACTAGGTCAGCAGTACTTCTACTACACCAATGGGCATGTCGCCGTGGTGGATCTGGCCGCGGTGCTGGCCAAACCTGCTACAACCGCCGCGGATGTGCGAGACCTGACGACCAAATTCGATGAGGACGTACAGCCGATCGATTGGGGACCGGACGGAATCTATTTTGCGGCGGAGCAGAAAACCAACGCACACATCTATCGAGTAAATCCCGAATCGCTGGAGATCCGCAGGATCACGTCGCCAGACACGCTGCTGATTGAGGATGGATCGTTCACAAAAGATTTCAAGACGGCGGCGTTTATCACCGAAGACCCCACACACATGACGGAATTGTTTGTGTCGGCGACACAGCCCTTCGCGCCACAGAAGCTGACGGATATTACAGCGCAGGTGAAGGACTGGAAGCTGGGCACCGTGGAAGTGCGGTCGTGGAAGAGCCAGGACGGAGCGATCATTGAAGGAGTCCTGCACAAGCCGGCGGATTACGACGCGTCGCGAAAATATCCGTTGTTGGTGGTGATTCACGGGGGGCCGACGGGAACGTCGCAGCCAACTTTATCGCCGGATGAGTACGCCTACCCGGTGCAGGTATTTCTTTCGAAGGGCGCAGTGGTGCTGGAGCCGAATTATCGTGGCAGCGCCGGATACGGAGGGGAGTTTCGGGCGCTGAACGTGCGCAATCTGGGCGTAGGAGATATGTGGGATGTGATGAGCGGAGTGGACTCGATGATTGCGAAAGGGATTGCCGACCCGAACAAGATGGGCTCGATGGGCTGGTCGGAGGGCGGATATATCTCGGCATTTCTCACCACGCACACGGACCGGTTTAAGGCGATTTCGGTAGGAGCAGGAATCAGTGACTGGATGACGTACTACGTCAACACGGATATCACGCCGTTTACGCGGCAATATTTGCATGCGGTGCCGTGGGACGATCCTGAGGTTTATGCCAAGACTTCGCCGATTACGACCATCAAGCAGGCCAAAACGCCGACGCTGATCCAGCAGGGAAGCAACGACAAGCGCGTGCCGGTGCCGGACAGTTTTGAACTGTACCGAGGTTTGCAGGATCAGGGAGTGCCAGCGCGATTGATTCTTTACACCGGATTTGGGCACGGAGTAAACAAGCCGAAATCACGACGGGCGTTACTGCAAGCGAATCTGGACTGGTTCAATTTCTATATTTGGGGCGAGGCCATTCCGAAGGATTCGCCGTTGTACGGGGCCAGCGAATTGGAAAGCGCGAAGTGACGGATTGACGTGGTGGGGTGGCGCCGACGTTCGTCATTTTCATCCTGTAGCTCAGGCCGTTAGGCCTGAGGACTTTTCGATCGTCGGAGCCTGTTGTTCGCGGGCGGTGATCGCGTGTTTCATGGTGCCGTCCAAGCGTGCTTTTTCGTCGGGATGAAGGGGACGATGTTTGCCCTTCGGTAAGGCGCCTAGCTGTAGCGCGCCGATGGCGATGCGGATCAGGCGAAGGACCTTGATGCCGAGGGCGTCGAACATACCGCGGATCTGGCGGTTCTTGCCTTCGTCCAAAACTAATTCCAGCCAGGAATTCTTTTCGCCTGAGCGCAAGAGACTGACGCGCTTGGCCCGGAGAGTCTCGCCTTTCTGAGTTTCAATTTCACGAAGCAAGGCGTCGATCAACGGCTGATCGGCAAGCACGTTGATCTGGACATGGTAGGTCTTGTCGAGATGTGTCGCCGGATCAGTGATGCGGGCGGCCCATTCGGAATCGTTGGTGAGAAGAAGCAGGCCTTCGCTGGCTTTGTCCAGACGTCCCACAGGAGCGAGCCACGGCAAATCTTTGGGCAGGAGGGAATAGACGGTGTCACGGCCTTTTTCATCGGATGCGGTGGTGACAACGCCGCGGGGTTTGTTGAGCAGGAGATAGAGCTTTTCGGCAGCGGCGACGCGGTGGCCTTCGACTTCGATGCGATCGAAGCCGAGGCGCACGGGAGTCGAGGGATTGGTCGGACGAGAGCCGTTTAGTCTGATCTTGCCTCGCCGAATTAGCTGGAAAGCCTGGGAACGCGAGCAGAAGCCGAGTTTGGAGAGGGCGCGGGCCAGGCCGACCCTTTTCGAGGCGCCGGGGGAGGAAGGATGCGGTTTCTTTGCAGGGCGCATGGTGACCAAAGAGAGTTTAACCTGGAATTGGCATGAGCAGGCGCAGAGAGGCTGGCATGAAAGCCAGCGCTACATTTGAGAATCAAAAGGCCACCATGGGTGCGAAATCGAGGGGCGACTAGCTTTTCTTTTCGGCGGGCACGGGTTCCGGGTGCTTCACTTCGCCGTAGCGTTGCGCGAGCCAGGCGCGCACTTCCTTGGGATCGTATTTGAAAGGGCCGTTGCCGCCCTTGTAAGAAATCTGGCCGCTTTCGTCGATGATGTAGAGCCGCTCGGGCCATGCGGCGTAGGCATCATTAGCGGCATTGGTCATTTCATCGATGCCAAACGGTACGGGATATTTGAAGCGTCTGGTGAAATCGTTTGCGATGGCAACGCGATCGTTCAAGTTCTTGGGCTGCACGTAGCAAACGTCGTCCTTGTCCTTTGCATTGGATTTCATGCGCCACTCGTCGAGGGGATGAGCTTCGCGAATATAGATAGTGAGGAAATCGACGTGATCCTTGTAGTCGTTAAAGAGCTGAACGACGTCGCCAACCTGGCGACGGAAAGGCGGTCAAGTGAAACTGCCGAAGACCAGGACGAGCGGACGACCAGCAGTTTTCTCGCGAATGTGAAAGCTGCTGGAGCCATCGAGCGCGACAAGCCGCGCATCAGGAGCGTTGTCGCCCACTTTTAGGTTGCCGCGATGCATGTGGGGCAGAGCGTAGCGGACCATGTAGAAGGCATCTTTGGGGCCGCCAGCCATAAAGCAGAAAAGGATGTAGACACCCACCAAAAGAGCGGCTAGAGCGATGACCGTCCATTTCAGAATTGGGTTCAATCGTTGTCCCTTTAGTGAGGCTCCCCGGAAATCAGTTTATCGCGGAGGTGCTGGTAACGCGCAAGAGCTTTTTCAATGACGACCAGGGCAGCATAAGCGGGCTTGATGTCCTCTACTTGAACCTGCTTGCCCTCGAGTTGCTTGTAATCCTGGAAGAAGCGGCGCAAAACGAGGAGGCGATGATTCGGGAGGTCGCGAGCTTCGAGATACTCGCTGAATTCGGGATCGTTGGTGGCGACGGCGATGATTTTGTCGTCGCTGGCGCCGGAATCGATCATGGTCATCACGCCTATGGCGCGTGCCTGGATGAGCGCGAGCGGTTGGACAGGTTCCTGGCAAAGGACGAGGACATCGAGAGGATCGTTATCTTCCGCGTAAGTTTGGGGGATGAAGCCGTAGTTCGCGGGATAGAAGACCGCGGAGTGAATGATGCGGTCGACGCGCAGCAGGCCGGTGGTCTTGTCCAGTTCGTATTTCACATTGGAGCCGAGGGGAATTTCGATCAGGGCTTGAAAATCGCGCGGTAATTCCTTGCCGGGGGATACATCGTGCCATGGGTGCATCGAGAAAGTGGTCCTCACACAGGAATTGAGCGCTGAACTATTATCGCCTGAGAGCGCAGGGAAACGTAAGGGGAGCGTTGAAGCGGGTGGAGCGGTGGCGGTGAGCGGAAAGCATCATCCTAAAGGGATGAGCTACAGGAAAGAGAACCAGGTACAGGTTACGCGGATTTCTTGGACCATGCGCCGATTATGGCTCCCATGAGAACCAGGCCCGCGAGAGGATAGAACTGGTTGATGGCGAAGAGCGTTCTGGGCCGCATCTCGTACATGTAGGTGGTGAAGGTGATGGGACCGACGAAGCCAATCCACAAGAGCACACCGACGGAAGCGCCGCGGCCAATGGTGTTGGCATTGCGCCAGATGCAGATTTGAGCCAGCGAATAGGCAATCAAGATATTCAGGAGAAAGCTGAGGACGTAGGGGAGAACAGGATTCATGCTACGAGCCTGAGCGTCGGTGATGCCTTCAAGAGCCATCCAAGGTTTGCTGAAGAGGACGCCGAACCAGACCGCACCGAGGAGCCAATAGGCGATGGCGGCGACGATAACGGCGGCGTAATTTGTGCGCATGGGAAATCCTCCGAGGAATGGGCCGAGTCTGTATCGCGAGGAGGGCTAAGTCAAGCGGAATGCCTTTACGAGCTCTGATCACCGATTCCTGACAATTGATTGCTAATCATCGCTAATCACTGATATCACGCCTCACGCCCGGGCTTTGTCGATTAGTTCCTCGAAGATGCCTTTGGATTTGAGGATTAGCTCGATGGCTTCGCGGACCGCGCCGCGACCGGCGAGCGCTTTCGTGGTGTAGTGCGCGGCTTTCTTTACTTCGAGAACGGCATCGCCTACTGCGACAGCCAGACCGACGCGACGCATCAGAGGAATGTCGGGAAGGTCATCGCCAATGAAAGCGACGGCGGAATCCGGGACGCCCGCTTTCTGGAGAATCTCCTCGTAAGCGGGCATCTTCAAGGCAATTTTCATGTAGACGAAATCCATTTTCATCTCGCGGGCACGGCGAAGAAGCGCAGTGCTTTCACGGCCGGTGATGCAGCCGGTCCGCAGGCCGGCGGTGTGAGCGAGGGTGAGACCCTGTCCATCGTGAGCGTCGAAGGTCTTGATTTCCAGAGCGCTGCCGTCGGGCTGGGAGAGCAGTGTGACGGCACCATCGGTCATGGTGCCGTCAACATCCATGAGGATAATCTTTATTTGAGCAGCGCGCTTTTTGAGGGCGGGTGAGATCTTTAGGGTACGAGACAATGGGGCCTCCGTTGGGTGGTGAATCTGCGATTCTAGCAGGGATAGTGGAGTTTTCAGTTATCAGTTTTCAGCGATCAGCAAGAAAGAAAAGGCTTTACCACAGCGGACACCAAGGGCCACCGAGGTCAGAGAGATGGATAAAAAGGGCTTGACCCTGACGTAACGTCAGGCTGGAAGCTGCATGAGGAGGAAGCCGTGAAAACCGGAACCAAGGATGTTTACCGCGCGAAGGAATTTGCAGAGCTGGCTGGAGTGACGGTGCGGGCGCTGCATCACTATGACCGGCTGGGGCTGTTGCGGCCGAAACAGCGGTCCGAGGCGGGCTACCGGCTCTACAGCATGCGAGATTTCGCGCGGCTGGAACAGCTCGTGGTGCTGAAGTTTCTCGGCATCCCTCTGAAACAGATCCGCGCGTTGCTGGAATCCGAAGCAAACCTGGTCGGGGCACTGCAGCGGCAATTAAATGTGCTGGCTGAGAAGCGCCTGCAGTTGGACCGGGCGATTCGGGCGATTGGCAACGCGCAGCGCGCGCTCCAGTCGCGGAACGAACCGGACTGGAAACTGTTTCAACTCATTGTGCAGGAGATTGAAATGCAGAGACAAATGGAATGGAAGGGAAAGTATTTCAGTCCGTCAGCGAAGTTGAAAGTCACGGCCCGAAGGAGCGAGTTATCCGCCGAATTTCTGGAGCAGGCGAACAAGGAATGGGCGGAGTTTCACGCGGACGTGCAGGCGTCGTTGGGTGAAGATCCAGCGGGACCTAAAGGACAGGCACTGGCGGCTCGCTGGAAGAAGCTGATCGACGATTTCACGGGAGGCGATCCGGAAATCCTGGAAGGACTGAAAGCGATGATGGCGGACAGGGCCAACTGGCCAGCGGAGGCAAAGGCAGCGTCGCTCGCAACACCGGAAGGAGAGGAGTTCATCAAGAAGGCGGTGCGAGCGGCCAGCTACAACCTGGTTCCGTAAAGACCTCGAAGAGAGTAAGCAGGAATTGCCCTCGCGGAGAATGCTTCGCGAGGGCAATTGTTTTTGTGCGCGCCGTTCAATCCGAAGGAAAGGGTCATGAACATGGCCGTAAGATCCATCATCCAGTGAACGATGATGAGTGCGGGCAAGCCTTCGTGTACGCAAGTAGATCACCATGCAAACGAGCACGCCGGGAAGAAAAGCGAGGCACCTGTAGACAACGAGCCGCCACGCGGGTATGAACGAGCAGCCGAGCGCAGTTGTCCAAGGGAGATATGCGCAGCGATTTCTTGAGGCGAGCTTAAAGAAGCAAAAAGGGAACGGCGGGAATAGCAGCGACGGAATTCATGATTTGCTGCAGCACTAAATGAGTTCGAGGGTCCAGAGGTCGTGGAGGTGGACGACGCCGATGACTTTCTGCGAGGGAGGGTCGACAACCACGATGGACGTGATTTTCTTTTTTTCCATGAGGTTGAGCGCTTCGCTGGCAAGGAGTTGGGGAGCGATAGTTTGCGGTGTGCGCACCATGCAGTCACCGGCGGTCATCGAGAGCGTTGCACCACCATGTTTTTCCATGAGGCGACGCAGGTCGCCATCAGTGAGGATGCCGGCGAGTTTACCGTCGACGGTGAGAACCGTGGTCATGCCGAGCTTTTTGGCGGACATTTCGTGGAACGTGGCGGGCATGGGCGTTTGTGGGGATACATGCGGCATGGCGTCGCCGGTGTGCATAAAGTGTTCAACGCGGAGAAGTTTATGACCGAGGCGCCCAGCGGGATGGAGGGCGGCAAAATCGTCGGGCTTGAAGCCGCGGCGTTCGAGAAGGGAGATGGCGAGAGCATCACCGAGGGCCATCGCGGCCGTGGTGCTGGCAGTGGGAGCGAGGTTGAGGGAGCAAGCTTCTTCTTTGACGCTGACGTCGAGAACAACGTCGCTGGCGCCGGCAAGAGTGGATTTGGGATTGCCGGTGAGAGTGACGACGGGCATTTCCAAACGCTTCAGTGTTTCGAGGAGGTTCAGGATTTCCTGGGTTTCGCCCCCATAGGTGATGGCAAGCAGGGCGTCACCACGAGCCAGCATACCCAGATCGCCGTGGAGCGCTTCGGCGGGGTGCAGAAAAAAGGAAGGCGTGCCGGTACTGGAAAAGGTGGCGGAAACCTTGCGGCCAATGAGGCCCGATTTGCCCATCCCTGTGACCACAACGCGGCCTTTACAGGAAAAGAGAAGATCGACGGCACGGTCGAAAGAAGCGTCGAGGCGAGCGAGGAGATCGTGGAGTGCCTGGGCCTCAATGTGAAGGACGCGACGTGCGGAGTCTAGACTCATAGGGACGTGACCCATGCCTCATGCCTCGTGGCTCGTGATTCATGATTCAAGGTACGGCGCACGTTGGCGGAGGCCAACCAGGAGAGGGAAGAAAATTCTGGACACGGAATCATGAACGGCTCCAGCGACGTACTAGGGTGGAGAGCTCCTTGAGGCGAGTGAGGAGTTGGGGAAGTTGTGCGAGGGGCAGGGCATTGGGACCATCGGAGAGAGCGGCTGCGGGATTGTCGTGGGTTTCAAGAAAG
>Ga0126379_10000908_pt1 | contig 17311 bp, 21 predicted proteins | sample PanSoiMetPlot_24_FD_92640 | JGI IMG/M metagenome (GOLD analysis project Ga0126379, IMG submission 92640) | Tropical forest soil microbial communities from Panama - MetaG Plot_24 | ecosystem: Environmental > Terrestrial > Soil > Tropical forest > Bulk soil | place: Panama | collected 2016-02-17
AGAACTTTTGGCTACGATGGCCGCTTGATCTAAATCAATTAACTCAAACGCACATACCAATATGAACGCAAGATCATCAACGAAATCCGATTACCTGCTGCTTTTTCGCGGCAACGTGTGGGACCGTGGGCTTTCGCCCGCGCAAATCCAGAAGGTCGTGTCCGACTGGATGGCTTGGTTTGAGGGGCTGAAGGCGGAAGGAAAATGCCTCGGCGGCCATCCACTGGAAGAGCGAGGCAAAGTGGTTTCCGGAAAACAACGCACCGTGGCCGACGGGCCGTTCGCGGAATCGAAGGAAGCGATCGGCGGATATTTCTATCTCACGGTCGCCGACGAGGACGAAGCGATCGAGATCGCAAAACGATGCCCCGGTCTGGAATACGGTTCTGTGGTCGAAGTTCGGCCGGTTGCCGACGTTTGTTCGATCAGACAACGCGTAGACGAATATTCTACACAGCAACTAGCAGACGCCACGGCGTGACAAGCGGAAGATCGACAACTCAATGCCGAAGGACACGTACGGCCAGCGAGAACATGAGCCAGAGCACCGAACCGACTGCGGCAGCGGCGCCGGGCGATATTTCCCGCCTGACGGATCATCTCTTTCGTCATGAAGCGGGAAAGCTGATCTCAGTCCTGACCGGAATCTTCGGGATCAATCGACTACAGCTGGCCGAAGACGTCGTGCAGGAATCGCTCATTCGCGCGCTAAGGACGTGGCCGTACACCGGCGTTCCGAAAAATCCAGCGGCTTGGCTTACCCAAACTGCGAAGAACCTCGCCCTAGATCTGATTCGCCGCGAAAAACTCTTCCACGATAAAGAGCCGCAAATCATTGCGCTTATGGAGCAATGGCCGTCCGAGTCGGCGGAGGACGAATCGCCGATGTTCGAGAATGAGATTAGAGATGGTCGCCTGCGACTAATGTTTGCGTGTTGTCATCCGGCGCTCTCGGCGGAAGACCAAACCGCGCTTGCCCTCAGAACTCTCTGCGCATTCAGTCCGGCGGAGATCGGGAAGGCATTTCTCACCACGGAAGCAGCGATCGCCAAGCGGCTTACTCGGGCCAAACAGAAAATCCGTGACGAACACATTCCATTCGAAATCCCGGCGGGTGATGAATTATCGCGACGTCTCGATGGAGTGTTGCAAACGCTCTACCTGCTTTTTAATGAAGGTTACAAGGCTTCGAGCGGGGATCACCTGATCAGGGAGGAGCTTTGTTTGGAGGCGATCCAATTAGCGTCGCTCCTGGCCGAGCATCCGGCCGGCGATCGGCCGCGCACGCACGCGTTGGCTGCGCTCATGTTGTTCAATGCCGCGCGCTTACCTGGCCGAATCGATCGGGAGGGAAACATTCTGCGACTGAAAGAGCAGGATCGTTCGACTTGGAATCAGGCAATGATTGCGCGCGGCATGCAGCGTTTGACTCTATCTGCGGCAGGAACTGAGCTGACGCCGTACCACCTTCAGGCCGGCATCGCCGCGTGCCATTGCGCCGCGATAGATTATCAGGCCACCGAGTGGGAAAAGATTCTATCGTTATATGACCAACTGTTGGAACTCGACAGTTCGCCGATCATCGCGCTCAACCGCGCCGTGGCTGTGGCGAATGTGCACGGAGCGCAAGCGGGCGTCGACGCCGTGCACTCGATTGAACGCGGCACGCAGCTGAATTCGTATTATCTACTCTACGCAGTGCTCGGTGAGCTCGAAACACAGTTGCATCACTTTCAGGCGGCGATCGCGAATTTTCGCAAAGCGCTCGAACTTACTGAACTCACCTCCGAGCAATTGTTTCTTTCCAAGCGCCTGGCGGAAACAGAGCGGAGCAGTCTTCAAAATGTTGCGTGAATCGTTCGAGGAGTGTCCTGAAATGCCAAAGCTCTTCGTCGCTGAAGTGACACGTAAGTATAAGTGAAAACCGAACAGAAAGGAAAATAATGTCCAGCAACACTATCAAGCTTCATCGGGTGATTCGCGCGCCGGCGGAAAAAGTTTACAAAGCGTTTCTTGATGCCGACGCAATGGCGAAATGGCTTCCGCCAAATGGATTCACATGCAAGGTGCATCAGCTGGAGGCGAAAGTCGGCGGCAGTTACAAAATGTCATTCACGAATTTCACAACCGGCAAGAGCCATTCCTTCGGCGGAACGTATCTCGAATTGAAGCCGTACGAGCACATTCGTTACACCGACAAGTTCGACGATCCGAACATGCCGGGCGAGATACTAACAACGATTACGCTGAAGAAAGTTTCCTGCGGCACGGAAGTGAATATCGTGCAGGAAGGTGTGCCACCGGCGATTCCGGCCGAGGCCTGTTATCTCGGCTGGCAGGAATCCCTCATTTTGTTGGCGAAACTGGTTGAAGCTGAAATTCCGGATCAGGTGTGAACGAGAAAGCAAAATCATGACAACCAAAGCGGCAGACAAGACCTCGCTTGAGATCAAACGATTGATCAACGCGCCACGGGAGCGGGTTTACCTCGCGTGGACCGATCCGGCGCAATTGAAAGAATGGTTTGGACCGGAAAACGTACGTACCCGAAGCATCACTGCGGACGTACGGGTTGGCGGAAAATATCGCTGGGATCTCTTCAATCAGGACGGCGGGGAGATGAGCGCGTTCGGCGAATATCGCGAGCTCGTTCCGGGAAGGAAGGTCGTCTTCACCTGGAAATGGGATGATGACGAGAATTGGGAGACGCACAATAGCCTCGTCACAGTCGAATTTTTCGATCGTGGCGGCGGAACGGAACTGCGATTGAAACACGAGCAACTGCCGAGCGAAGAATCGCGCGATCGCCACGGTGAAGGCTGGAACAGTCTGCTAGATCGCCTTGACCAATTTATCGGCACATGAATTGAAGGTAAACAAACAAGGAGGAAAAATGAGCACCGAAGAAGTTGGAAAAAAAGTGGTGGAGTTAACTCGTAAACAGGCGTGGTACGAAGCGCTCGATCTTTACGACGATAACGTTGTCAGCGTGGAAGCTTCCGGCATGGGAGGCGAATCACCTGAAACGCGCGGAAAAGAAGGCGTTCGTGGCAAAGTCGATTGGTGGGTGAACGCGATGGAGGTGCACAGCTTCGATGCGCAGGGACCGTTCGTCGCGCACGATCGCTTTGTCGTGCAGTACGACGCCGACGTGTCGGACAAGAAAACCAAACAGCGCCACAAAATGTCCGAAGTCGGCGTTTACACGGTGAAGAATGGCAAGATCGTTCGCGAGGAGTTCTTGCCGCGTGTCTGATCGAGGTTCACGCGCTGCGGACGCCGGATTGGTTCCTTAACGCGTCACAGATTCTATCTGTGTCCGTGATCAAAGCGTCGCCCGCGAACTTTAGGCTTTCGATCGATCGCTCCGCAGCTCCTTCATTGCCGGCGCCGCAGGCGTCGGTGACGATCACCGGAATGTACCCAAGATCGGAACCGTGACGCGCTGTCGGCTCGATGCCAATCTCGGTGGCTATGCCCACGATGATGAACGCGTTAATGCCACAGTCGCGCAGCGCGAAGTCCAACCACGTGCCTTCGAACGCAGACATCGCTAGCTTGTCGAACACGCCTTCGCTCGGTCGCGGTGCCAACTCCGGAATGATTTGAAACGAGGGATTATCGCGCAGGAACCAAGGATTTACTTGATCAGGCGAATCCACGCGTTGCCAAGCCATGGCCATCCGGAACTGAAACATGCCCATGAGTTCTTTTGGCAATGAAAGGTGCCGGGAAAAGAACACACGCACTCCCGCGTCGCGGATCGCACACATCTTCGAGCTTTTGCGGTATGCTGATTCCGTAGACCGTTTTCATGTGTAGTCCAAAACGTGTCGTCAGCGCTTGCCTGCGTACTTGTCGATCAACGCCTTAAATCGAGGGTCGTTGCGTAAAGGGTCCCAAACTGGATCGAGCTTGAGTAGTGGGATCGTTAGACCGTTTGGGGTTTCGAGCAAATGATCGATCAGGCGAAACGCTTCATCAGCTTCGCCAGTCAACGCATAAATTTGGGCCAGAGAAGCGGTACATTGTGGCCCAGCAAAGGCGTCTTGAGATTCCGGCAACAATTCGACTGCACGTTTGCCCTCGGCGATTGCCTCTTCTTTTCGGTTGAGTGCTGCGAGGATAAGGCCATGCTGCGCGTGGCGCGCTGGGTCTTCAGGTGCTTCGCGCAGCAAGTTCTCCGAAATGATGCGGGCCTGCTCGAATTCTGTCTGCGCTGTCGGCTTATCGCCTTGCAGCTGATGAACGATGCCTTTGAGTAAAGCCTTTGGGAAAGGTGCGCTTGTCTCAACAATTAGAAGCTCACCAGGGAACTTTTCTGCGACCGCAAGCGCTTCTGGAAAGTTGCGTTGCAACATCAGCAGCCACCATCGCGCCCAAACCACGAATCCATTCGGATCGCTGTCAACTGGACTCGAAGAGAGTTGTTTTTCGGCCAGGGTGAGATCCCCCTTCGACAGAATCGCCAGGTATGCCTTAAACCCGACTGGGGCAAACGCCTGAGGCGCTGCGGCGATGGCACGATCAAGAGTCTTATCGGCGGCGTCGAAATCGCGCACGGCCATGTAATTGAAAGCCAGATTGTCCAAGATCATTGCGTTTTTCGGATCAAGCGAGGCCGCTTTTTCCAGACTCGTCGTTGACTCGGTCCATTTGCCCTGACGTCGCTGAATGGCGCCTATCGCGAAATAGGCTTCAGCTTGGTTCGGCAGGTCACGTTTCGCGATCTCAAACTCGGCGAGGGCGCGCTCGTAATCACGGTTCCCGTAGTAATAGCAAAAACCGAGCGCCAGATGGCCCTCGGGGAGGTTCGGCTGCAAGCGCAGAGCTTCATCGGCATTGAGCCGCGCTTTTTCTCGACGGCCCGGTGTGGGATCGAAATTGTGGTACATTTCGCTCTCGACGATCGAGAGCCCAGCAAAGGCAGCTGCGAATGTCGGATCGAGCTTAATCGCTTGTTCGAAAAGCTCCTCCGCTTTCAGCAGTTCGTAGTGGAAATGATCTGGTCGGTTGGCGTAGTCGTGCGCCTGGACAAACAGGAGGTACGCATCAGAACTTTGCGTCGGCTGGCGATCAAGCCGCTCTTTTTCATTCGGGGAGAGCTTGGCCTCGAGAGCGGAGGCAATTTTTTGCGCAAGATCGGTTTGAATTGCAAAGACGTCGGTCAAATCGCGATCGTAATCTTCCGCCCAGATGTGCTCGTCGTTATCGGCGTTGATTAGCTGCACATTCACCCGCACGCGATTTCCGCTTCGGCGGACGCTGCCTTCCAGAAGGGTAGCCACGCCGAGCGCTTTACCGATTTCACGCGCATTGCGTGCTGCATTGTCCCGATAAGAATTGACTGAGGTACGCGAGATAACTTTCAAATCGCCGATTTTCGAAAGGTTGGTCAGGATATCGTCCTGCATGCCGTCAGCGAAATACGCGTTTTCTTTTTCATTGCTGAGATTCTGAAACGGCAGCACCGCGATCGATTTCTCAACTTTGCGCGCTGAGACTCGGGGCAAGAGAAAGAAACCCGCCGCGGCGGAAATGATCAGGCCGGTCGCGATCAGCATGATTAAATTCCGACGACGGTGGGATCCAGGTGTGTCGGGTGTTGGAGTTGTACGGATTCCCTGCGGAGTGACGTCATAGACCCAAGCGAGAGTGAGCGCGACCGGAAACCCGATCAGCAACAGCGCTATGACAACCCTAATAATCGCGTTCGAAATATCGAACACAGGAAGGACCTGGGCCAGACCCTGCGCGAGCGCCCAACTCACAACGATGTACGCAATCGCCACACGATAAACTTTTCGCCGCTTCAATTCTTCGAAGAAGCCGCTCATAACGAGGTGAGATATTGCAATTGATGCATGATCGCCCAAAAGCTCTGCTCGTCTAGCTGAGCTCAAACAGGTTCGCCTTTGCTACGTGGATTCTCACCGTTTAAGTGGACGGCGCTGAATTGTCAGTTGTCACGTCCAGTTGTGTCATTGGGTCATCGCAGAATAGTAACAGTAATGGACCCGGCTCTTAGATTTGTATTCATTGCGGTCGGCTCCTGTGTCTATGCTGGCCTTGCGATTGTTGGTTGGGCTGGATTTCGGTCGTTCTTTTCTCACCCGGCGCTGATCACGCTCATTGTTGTACTGTTCGCGCTCTCGGGGGTATCGTTTTTCGCTTGCGGAAATCTCAGCCCCGGTGTGCGTGAGGCACGCGGCAACCGCTGGGTCATTCTCGTTTTCGTGATAATCGGGTTTCTCAACGGATATCTGCCCGCATACACCGATCGCAAGGAGTTTTGGACGATTGACGGTGACCCGGTTCGCTGGCTCGGTGTCATACTCTTCACTGCTGGAGGTGTAATGCGGATCTGGCCAGTGTTTGTGCTGGGCCGACGATTCAGCGGGTTGGTCGCGATTCAGTCCGGACACACGCTGGTAACTAACGGTGTCTACGGAATGGTCCGTCACCCGAGCTATCTTGGGCTTTTTATTAACTCATTAGGGTGGAGCTTGGCTTTTCGCTCGGGAGTTGGTGTAATCCTCACGCTGTTGCTTGTTCCGCCTCTCATCAGTCGTATCAGCGCAGAAGAGAATTTGCTGCGGGCGCACTTTGGGGATGAGTACAGCGCCTATTGCTCTCATACGTGGCGCTTGGTTCCCGGGATCTACTAACAGATTGGTACGGTCAGCATCGGGGCCGTTTGCGCGGCTTTGCCTTCCGAACGCGTGCAAAGTGGGTCGTCGGAAATACACGAAGTGGCTCTTGCTCGAGCCACCCTCGTTTCAGACGTTTGCCTAGCAGAACATCATTAACATAGGAGACGAACATGAAAAAAATAATTGTCACGCTCGGTTGTGTGGTGATTGCGCCGCTGGCATTCGCCCAGCCGAGCTCAACAGATAAAAAACAAAACACAACCACTACGGAACGGATAAACGTAACCGGAACAATTGTCAGAACGACGACTGAGGAAGGCGCGGCTGCAAGTTATCAGCCTGCCAAAACCCTCGTTGTTCGCGAGGACCGTTCCAATAATCCGGGTCGCTACGTTCTCAGCGGGCGTGGTCATGTTGTAAACAAGGCCGGTGAAATCGTCCAAACCGCGATCAAACCCGGCACTCGCGTACGCGTCTATTACGCAGACATGGGCGATTTGCGTATGATTGATCACGTGGTTGTTATCGACTGAGTCAAAACGCAATGTGAATATGCGAGCCGCAGGGTTAGCCAATAACCCTGCGGCTTTTTGTGGCTTAACTTACATTGTGCGGCCGGGCGATTCTAACCGCCGCCTGGATGCAATTGAAGCGCGTAGGTTCGCAAAAGACTGGGAATGGTTACTCGCCGAACAAATTCATCGGCATAACAAGCCCGAACCAGTCTCAACCCCGGTCATACGAGGCTTACCGATTGGCGACCGTGATCTACATTCTTCGCGGCATGTTTGAGTGCGGATGCGAATTTAGCCAGACTTTCGCGAATTTGTGTTGGTGTCCACGCGGCGAATCCAAAAACGAACGCTGGCTTAAGCTTCGCCTCAACGCAAAAAAATGAGAGTGTCGAGGGCCGGACTCCGATATTGAGCGTGATACGCCTGATCATTGGAAATTCCTCTTCACGTTTCAGCCAGGCGACGATATTCAATCCGGCTTCAGGAACCTGCAAAGTGAAATGGTTACCAAGCAACTCGTTGAATTGTTTGATAAAGAAATCACGCCGCTCGGCATAGATTTTTCGCATCCGTTTGATGTGACTCAGAAAAAACCCCTCATTGATAAACCGTGCCAGTGTTGCCTGGTCGATAGGGGAAGAGTGTTGATCCATCGCACTGCGGATCTTGACTAACGAATCAACCAGCGGCTCTGGCGCAACGATGTAGCCCAGCCGAAGAGAGGGACACAGAATCTTGCTTACTGTGCCTGCGTAAATCACTCGATTTGCATTGTCGATGCCTTGCAGCGAAGCGAGTGGCGGCCCGACAAAGCGAAATTCCGCGTCGTAGTCATCCTCGAAAACAAACGCGTTGTGGGTGTGCGCAAAATCGAGCAAGGTAGTCCTGCGCTGCAAAGTCATGGTAACGCCCAGAGGAAACTGATGGGACGGCGTGACGTAAATGATTCTCGGCGCTGGCTCTTTCGGCAATCGAGCAATGACAATTCCCTGCCTGTCGAGGGGCTTGGGAACTATCTTGACTCCTGCCAATGTAAGGACCCTTCGGGTCTGCTGATAACACGGGTCTTCGATCCATGCGACTTCATTCGGATTCAGCACAGCCATTGTGCTGACCAGCATCGCCTGCTGCATACCAGCGACGATTACAATCTGATCCGGATGACAGCGTGCTGCTCTGAAATCGCATAAGTAGGCGGCAAGCGCCTTGCGCAGGTCAGGGTCGCCGCGATTGGATGCATATCGCAGAAGGTTCACGCCTTTTTTTGCCAGAACCTGCGCTCTAAGACGCTCCCATACAGCCAACGGAAATTCGTCCACGGCGGGAATGCTCGGAACCAACGAGACGCCTGCTCCTGCGCCCGTCGCGCCGAGGTCAAACTGATTCCCGACCCGCGCATCTGGAATTGCTTTTGCGCGATCGGAGACGCGAACCGCGCTTTGAATTGGTCTATCGGGTTCCGGTTGGTCCGCGGTCAGAAACGCTTCGGGGAGAAGATTCGCGACGAATGTTCCCGATCCCCGCTTTGAGCGGAGGTAACCTTCGGCATGTAGTTTTGAAAGCGCCAGCCGGACCGTCGATCTCGAGACTCGGCGCTCGGCAGCCAGAGCCCGAGACGACGGAAGTCGAGATGAGCCGTCGCTGAACCTGCCAGATTTCAACTCATCACGAATCTGCCGATACAGCTGCTCGTGAAGAGGCTCCGTTGCCGTCCGGTCAAGCCGGATCATCTCAAAGGCTATGATCGAACGACGGCGGCGCTTCTGCGGGCGCGATTTCCTATTCGGCATGCTAATGCGCTAATTTCCCGCTGATTATTCTTCCATCTACCGTCGTATTCTCAACAATTTGATCCGTGCTCGATGGAATTTTCCACGGCACGAATGGCACCGACGAGCAGACAAGAATCTTTCGCAATGAGACGCCCGTCAAACGAGGTATGCGCGCTACAGTACTAAAATAATTGTGTATGGGAAGCACGCCCCTGATCACTACTTACCTCGAAATGCGATCTTCAGATCAGCTGCGGCCCAAACGCGCAGACGCGCGATTTCAAGTTCACGAAAAGACCGACCGCGATTGGCGTTTCAATCGCGATCTCTACCTTCGGATCGGCGAGCAATGGGACTGGATCGACAAGCGGCTGTGGACGGCTGACCAATGGATCCAATACGCTACGGCGCCCGAATTGCGAACTTTCGCAGCGTACTATGGCGATGCGCTTAGTGGCTATTACGAACTGCATCAGGACGCTGAAAACGGAATCGAGATCGCCTATTTCGGTTTATTGCCCGAATTTATCGGCCGCGGTTTAGGCGGCGCGCTGCTCACTGACGCCATCGAAGAGGCGTGGTCCTGGCGCGGCGGGATCGCGCCTTCACGGGTTTGGGTGCATACCTGCAATCGCGATCACCCGCAGGCGTTGGCGAATTATCAGGCGCGCGGAATGCTCGTTTATAAGATCGAGCAAGAGTCGTAGGCAAAGGTTGGCGTCAACTCCCCTGCTACAGAATGCCTGTGGAATACCTCACAAAGGACAGCCTTGACATTCCGGCGAGCGCTCTTCCGTGCGCAATGAAAAAAAGATAAGATTTTTTGAAATGTCCTGCTTAAAAATCTTGAGAAAGGAATGAAACAAATCAAATCAACCTTCGACAATGATAACCCTCCTGACAAACGACCGCGTTACCCAGACAGGTGACTTCACCGGTGAATTCATGCTTTCTCCAGCCACTCTCGGCCGCGAGAACTCCGAGCAGAACGCGCTCTCGCGACTATCGCGCGAGCAGCTCGCCGCGTTCTTGGAAGCGGAATCCGATAATGCGCGTAGCGCTCATTTCAATATTCCTCCAGCCGAACCCGCGCCGCCGATCGCCGAGAAGGGCCTCGCACTGGGCGTGCTGAAGCAGGCAGCCTACGATTTGCGCCGTTTCCGTGCAGCCACAAAAGGCGCCGATCGGGAGGTGTATCTTGACGCTCATAGTTGGATTACGGCACATGATTTTTCCTGGCCCTACTCATTCATGAATGTTTGCAGATTGCTTAACCTCTGCCCTGAAGTGGTTTGCGCGGAGCTCCTGGCTGACGCATCACTGGGACCAGTCCACTATTGGATTCGGCGCGCGGGCCGACTCTCGCAGAGGTTGAGTGCGTCGGTCGTTCGCGTTTTCGAAGGTTGCCGTAGCGCCCACAAGTTGGCTCCATCGACTTAAAGCGGCGTTTCAAAACACATAGGCGAATGAAATTATCTACCGAAGCGATCGTGGCCGCGGCTATAGGGGTAGTCTTCGCCATCCTCAGCGTGGGTGCCATCGCAAGAGAGCAGGGCGGGTCCGGAAGTAACGCGCACAATGCATACGTTGCGACGAGCAGTTCCAGCCTGAGGCAAGTTACTGCGAGCGGGCAGGGCGTTCTGCGTTTTAACTAAACAAGCGCGTACGCTGCCGGAACTGGAACTGTATCGACAGGCGTGACGCCTGCGTTCCTTTCGCGAGCAGCCCACCCGGCTGCCACTACAGAACCCCCGAACGATTTTATTCTCGCCAAATAACGTCTCGTGGGCGACGCTCTCCACCCACGAAGGCAATCCCTGGAACATTGCAGGAAGGCGGCGCTTCGTTTCAAACGACGCATTGGACCGTCGTGTTGAGTGCCGGGGAGGCCGATTCCGAGCCCTCCGGGCAGAGCGCGCTTTCCGGGTTTTGTGAAGCTTATTGGCCGCCGCTCTACACTTTTCTTCGGCACCGCGGCCATCCCTCTGCTGATGCGCAGGACTTGGTCCAAAGCTTTTTTGTCCATCTTCTCGAGCAAAACACCTTGAGCCGCGCGGATCGGCAAAAAGGCCGGCTTCGCACATTTCTCCTTGGATCCTTGGAGAATTTTTTGTATAACGAATATGATCGCGCACGAGCGCTCAAGCGCGGTGGCGGCCGGCAGATTCTATCGATCGAGCAGCATCTGCCCGAAGCCGAGGCAGCAATGTTGGCAACCGTTCATCTCAGCGACGCCGCTTGCTACGATCTGGCATGGGCATCAAACATCGTTTCCCGGGCGTGGAAGAATTTGCAAGACCAGTTCGAAGCCGAAGGCAAGGTTGAGTGGCTCGAAGAACTAAGACCATTTGTTGCGGGCGGAGGCATGAGGCCACCGAGCCAGGAGGAAGCTGCGGCTCGGCTCGGAGTGCCGATCGCGACTTTGCGCACATGGCTATCGCGCCTTCGCCACCGTTTCCGTGAATCATTGAGAGCGGAGGTCGGTAGCACTGTCTCCGATCCGGCGGACATCGATGGAGAACTGCGCCACTTGTACGAAATACTGATAGCCTGACGTGAGCCTCTCTGACATGAACGATATCAGCGTTGGCCTCGGAACCGAGAAAGCGCAGAATAAAACTGCGGCTTGCGTGACCTGCGGACGAGCGCTGACCCAATGTGGTCCGAACGGCGAATGCCTGCGGTGTCTGATTAGCCTTACTTTCCTCGCGGATGGCGAGCAATTGGAAAGACCGGCGGCGCGCGGCCGACTAACGCCAGGACTACTGCGATATGCCCACTTCGAAGTAGAGATGGGAGCAGATGGTTTTGCGGTTGAACTAGGTGCCGGCGCGATGGCCATCACCTATCGCGCGCGCGACACAGTCTTGAACACGGTAGTGGCTCTTAAGGTCATCGACCGAAAAGTGGCGCAAAATCCCGGCGCGCGGTCACGTTTTCTCCGTGAAGCGCGCGCGGCAGCGAACATTCGTCATCCAAATGTCGCCCGAGTGACATACTACGGCGAGCAAGACGGCGAGTGCTTCTATGCGATGGAATTGGTCGAGGGCGAAACGCTGGAGGCGCGTGTTCGTCGCGAAGGGCCGATGCCGCTCGCCGTTGCCTTGAATGTAATTGAGCAAGCTGCGCGCGCTCTTGCTGCAGCAGAAGCTTGCGGTGTGGTGCATCGCGACATTAAACCATCGAATGTCATGCTAGAGGCCGACGCGAGCGGCGCACTCAGAGTCAAGCTGATTGATTACGGTGTGGCCAAAGTCATGAGCCCCCAGACGCAGTCGGACGCGGAGCAGACTCAGGCCGGCTTCATTGGGACGCCAGCATTTGCCAGCCCGGAGCAATTCGCTGGCGCCGGTCAATTACCGGTTGATACCCGTTCGGACATCTACTCGTTAGGCATCACGCTTTGGTATCTGCTTACGGGTCGCACTCCGTTTGTCGGCCGCAACATGGAAGAGATTCGCAAGCGACAGATGAGCGATCTGCCACTGGAACATCTCAAGGGCTTACGGCTCCCCGGCCAGGTGATTGGGTTACTGAAATCGATGCTGGCGCCGGATCCCAAGGACAGACCACAGTCAGCACGGGAATTGCTTTCTGCGGTCCAGCGCTGCTACGAACGATTCAACCCCGAAGCGCGGTCGCGACGCAGGAAAGCCATGCTGGCGAGCGCAGCTTTGACCTTTGCCATTGCAGCCGTTGCGCTTGGGAGCTGGCTTTACCAGCGTACACGGGTATTTACCCCGGAAGAGCGCTCCATCGCCGTGTTGCCTTTCGAGAACCTGAGCAGCGACAAGGAGAACGCTTATTTCGCCGAGGGAATACAGGACGAAATCCTCACGCGCCTATCCAAAATCGGCGACCTGAAAGTAATTTCGCGTACGTCTACACAACATTACCAAAGCGCACCGCAAAATTTGCGTGAGATCGCAAGGCAACTTGGCGTGGCGCACGTTCTGGAAGGGAGCGTTCAAAAAAGCGCTGGCACCGTCCGCGTCAACGTGCAGCTGATTAATGCGCTCAATGATTCACATCTTTGGTCGGACACGTTTGATAGGAAGCTGACCGATATTTTGCCGGTCGAAAGTGAAGTGGCCAAAACCATCGCCGATCAATTACGCGCCAGAATAACGGGAAAGGAACAGGAAGTCATCGCGGCGAAACCGACAGACAATCCTCAGGCGTACGATGCTTACTTGCGCGGTCTTGCTTTCACAACCAAGACGGGATTTACACCGGCGACTTCGCTCGGTGCGCAGAAATACCTCAGGCAAGCAGTGCAGCTGGATCCAAATTTCGCGCTTGGCTGGGCGCTGCTGTCCTATGTCGATGCGAGTGGCTATCTCACCCAGAGTCTTCAACCAACCGAGAGCCTTCGCGAAGAAGCGCGCCAGGCAGCCGAAACAGCTCTCAAGCTACACCCGGGTCTTGGCGAGGCGGTGTTCGCCAAGGGTTTTTATCATTATGCCTGCCTGCGAGAGTACGATGCTGCGGTTGATTATCTTGAGCAGGCATATCGGTTTTTGCCTAACAACAGCCGCATTCCGCAGTCGCTGGCGTACGTAGAGCGGAGACGTGGGAATTGGGAGAAGAGCGACGCTTACTTCAATGACGCCGAGAAACTCGATCCGCGCAATGTTAACCTGCTCTCACAACACGCGCGGTCCTACGTCTGTCTTCGTCGTTTCCCCGAAGCTTTGGCAAAGCTTGAGGAGATTCTGAATATCACGCCGGATGACATCGATACGCTTGTGTTAAAGGCGCGAATCGCACAGGCGGAGGGCGACCTTCCGGGCGCCTCTGCCATTCTTGCTCCGCTCCGGCTGGGGGCCGACTACGCCAACGCCTTGGAAACACAGATTTACCAGGCAATCCTCGAGGCTCGCCCTGCAACGGTCATCACTCAACTAAAAGAAATATTGGCAAAGCCCGATCAGGCGCTTGGTTATTACAATGGCGAGTTGCGCTTTTGGCTAGGTTGGGCACAAGACGTTGCCGGCGATCACGACAGCGCACGCGAAAGCTGGAGCCAGGCTCGCGGCGAACTCGAACTCTTCCTCAAAGAACAACCCGAGAATCTTGTTCTGATGGGTGACCTGGCGCTGACAAACACGGCCCTTGGTGACAAAACGGCTGCCATGACTCTCGTCGAACGCGCGATTGCCATGATGTCGATTGAAAAAGACGCACTGACTGGGGCGCGGCCGCTCGATATTCTCGCCCGCGTTGCCGCGCGAGCAGGCGACTCCGACCGCGCGATCTCTACATTGGAAAAGCTGCTTTCGATCCCATACGAAGGGCCTCTGGCGGCAACCCCTCCTCTCACTCCTGCCTTGCTGCGGCTCGATCCAATGTTTGAACCATTGCGTCAGGATCCAAGATTTCAAAAACTCGCCAACCTCCAGCCGTCAATCCAATAAGGTCGCGCTCGCGCAAAATGAGCGCGCGCCACGGTCGTCATGGCGGCCAAGACGGGTAAGGCGAACTGGGCGGTAGTGTTGGTCGTTGTGCACTGTGCATGTTATGAAGCGACATAAAAACGATGACTAACACTAAGACGACATTGCTATTGGTCGGTCTCGCTGTGCTGCTGTATTCGGCTCAGAGGCTTACAGCAGACGAAAAACAACAGATTACGCCGAAGATTACGTTTCTTGTCATTTATCGCCCCGGTCCCGCGTGGCTGGCAGGAAAGTCTGTTTCGGAACAACCGCTGAAGGAGCATGGGAAATATATGCTCGGCTTGTACGTAAAAGGTTCGATGAAGTTCGCAGGACCATTGAGGGACAATGCTGGTGGAGCGGTTGTCTTGGAGGTTGCCGACGAGTCTCAAGCCAAAGCGATTGTGGCAGCGGACCCGGCCGTCAAGTCAGGCGTCTTTATAGGCGAAATGCATCCGTGGGAATTGAAACCATGGGGCGACTATGCGAAAAAGGCTGAGAGCGGCGCCAAACCAGGCGCCCGAGCCGCCGTTACGGCTTCGCCGCCGCACGACTGAGTCTGTTCTCCTTCGGTTGCAATATCCGTGCGTCAGCTTGTGCCGAATGCCTGGTTCCAGCGACCAGGGACACTACGCAACAGGGACGGATAGACGATAAGTTTTCGAAACGGAGCGATCAGTGTCATGTAGAACGGCGTGAACCGGCTGACATTGCGGACATAGACCGCAAAGTAGAATCGGTAGGCAGTCGGTGTCTCGACCAGAGCACTCAGGGCCGCCGCGTGGGCTGTCCGATTGATCAACTCAACGAGCTGTTCGTTTTCGAATCGATAGACGACGCGGAAATATCCATCTCGAGTACCGGGTGCTGTCAGTGACCTCGAACGATCGGCGTCAGTAAGACGATTTGTGAAGGTTACGATTGTCACTGGTTCGTTATCCCAACCGAAGATCTGTCCGACGAAGAACCGAATGTTGAGGAGCACCTGCACAGGCGGCGAAAGCGTGAATAGCGCCGACGAATTCGAACACCAACACATATCAAGCGTACAGTTGTTTGCCGTCCGTAGGAAGTCATCGAGCGTAACTTCGCCACGCCAACGCCGCAGATCGACGGACCATACATCGTGAAGCGGCACGCCAGCCATAAGCGAATGAACTCGCAGCGGCAGTCGCTCAAACTCATGAGTTGAGATCTGTGCCATCGTGCTCCTAAACTTGTCTCATAAAGCGGCGCGCTGTAGCAACGCTGCTGTGCGCCTAGGACATGCGACCGCAAGATGCAAGCGCCCCACAGGGAGCGCAGCTGCAACATTTGTCAGACGGCTTCTAATCTGAATAAGCCAGATCAAACTCCGCTTTTATGAACTCTTTAGTCCCGGACCGGCCGGTAAGACGTAGCCATAGCGGTCCATTTTCCCTGTCGAAGCGCATGTCGATATCGAAGAAAGGACAGCATAACCGTTCCTGGAAGGCCCATTCGGTTAGCAGCTGGTACGTTCCTTTGTCCGGCGGTAACTCGAACTCGTAGCCATCTGGCAGTTCGCGCGTGCTCTTCTTCAGTTTTAACAACGCTGGTCCTAGCTCGTCGAAATGGCGTTTTCTTATCTCCGGTGACAACGCGAATGCGTTGCAGGCGAAACGTGGCACTTGCTCAGTTTGTGCAGACGAAGGTTCTGACGTTGCCCAAATTGCGACTGGCGCAACGATGACGATTGCAGTTAGGGATTGGAATATTTTTTTCATAGTTTTCCACGCTACGAGTTCAAGTCGACTTTAAGTCAAAGGAAATTTTCATGAAAAACGCCAGGGATTTTCGTGGTATTAGGCGCCGCTCGTTATTAGATTTCAGAGTGACTGAAGACATGGCGATTTCCGATGTTGCGCGAGTGTTTGGTTTGCGCACGTCCGCTATTCGCTACTACGAACAGATCGGGATTCTCCCGCCGCCGATGCGCAAGAACGGCCGGCGCCGCTATGACGACAGTGCGATCTTCCGTCTGGCTGTGGTGCAGCGTGCTCGAGAGACGGGATTTACCCTGGAGGAAATACGTGAGCTCTTCTTCGGCTTTGCGGAAGGGACGCCTCCACCAAAGCGCTGGCATCGGCTTTCTCAACGAAAGGTCGCGGAACTCCGGGAACGGATCAAGCGGCTTCAGCTAATGGAGACATTGCTCAAGCGTGTGGAGGAGTGTCGTTGCGACGCACTCGACCAGTGCGGCGAGAGAATCCTTCGGCAAAGAAGGAAGAAATGATTGTTTGTGTTTCTCCGAATCGGACCGATAGTGCGCGACTTATTGGATTACTCTGGTTAACTTCACTGCACGGTAGATCGTCAGGTGAGCGTCGCTCATTGGTGGTTTGAAACCCGATTCCCGGGAACGGCTCTGTAGGTCGGTAGTTTTTCCAAAATCAAAACACAATGAAAATGTACGTAGGTAATCTCTCGTTTGAGACCACCGAGAACGATCTTCAGGATCTGTTCGAACAGCATGGCACCGTCAACGAGGTCCATCTGATGACGGACCGGTTCACAGCCAAATCGCGCGGCTTTGCGTTTGTCACCATGAACGATGGTGCACAAGCTAACGCCGCGATGAGCGCGCTCAACGGCCGCGAACTCAACGGTCGCACATTAACTGTTAACGAAGCGCGTCCGAAAGAACAACGGCCTCGTCCTTACGACGGCGGCGGGAAGCGTCCGTTTGCGAACAATCGCCGGTAAGGCCAGCGGTCAGAAAACAAAGATCAGGGGGCGGTTGAGATCAATCGCCCCTGCCTGAAACATATCCACCGTGAATTCTGAGAAAGCGATCCAACTGGAAGGCACCATCACGATGGTCCTGCCCGGAACCATGTTTCGCGTCGCGCTCGCAAACCAGCGTCTGGTTCTTGCGCATATTTCTGGAAAGATGCGCAAACGTTTCATTCGGC
>Ga0126379_10000909_pt1 | contig 17303 bp, 21 predicted proteins | sample PanSoiMetPlot_24_FD_92640 | JGI IMG/M metagenome (GOLD analysis project Ga0126379, IMG submission 92640) | Tropical forest soil microbial communities from Panama - MetaG Plot_24 | ecosystem: Environmental > Terrestrial > Soil > Tropical forest > Bulk soil | place: Panama | collected 2016-02-17
GGGCAACAACTATTTCCTCTATCAGATTTGGACGGAGGGAAATTCCGCGGGCCGCGAGTTCCCGAAGAGCAAGAGGGAAGTCCAGCTTGCCAATAACAATAGCAAGCCCGAACTGGTGATCGTCGCCGCAAACATCTCCCACTAACCCCAAAACCGCCCCGCGGTGTTCATCGCGAAAGAAAGAGGGAACGTACCCAGCCGTTCCCTCTTTTGTTTTCTATCCACGAATGCCGCATTCGATGCTGTCGAGCCCGTAGGCATACGTGATATGTTCTTCAACAATTCTTCGATTCGGGAGGGCTCGATGATGTAGGCAATAGTCAAAAAACCTGAACTCTCAGCAGTGTCCGTGCATGACCCGCGAACCGATACCCGGATCGACTCCCGACCGCCCAACCAATCTCCAGGAGCCCGGCCACGACGAGCAGGAGCCACGGCATACGAGTTTTCTCCTTTCCTAGAAAGAGGACCACGAACGACATTTCAACGCTCACATCGAAGGCAATCAAAAACAGATTTCCTGTTTCGCCAAATCCTTGTCAGTGGGGCGCCAGCGCATACGCCACGCCGATCCGCCCCCGAAGTTCTGTCGCGCCGCGGACGAAATAATGAAAATGAATACGTTGTCGAACAGGTTTGCGCTGCCCGTTTGTTCTACATAATTTCCTGTATTGCCGATGATACTTCATTACGGCAATATCTTGGGCCTGGTCAGGTGAGGTTAGGAGCCAAACTGACATTTTGGAAGAGCCCGGAGCAATCCGGGCTTTTCCTTTTTAATAGATTCTTCTAGCCCCTGCGAGCGGTTCGACGCAGGATGATGAATGATAGGGTAGCGGCGGCAGGTACGTCGGTCAGGCGCAGGCCAGCCACCGCCCCCAGCCCCATTAAACGTAAGGTATCTTCCCGAGTGGGGGCTGGGAATCGGTTGATTGCGGTATTCGGGGAAGTTTAGCGAATTCAGAAAGACAAGCGGGGCAGGACTGGGAAATGGGCGGCCCGTTAACCGGGATGAGAGTACCCCGCGAGTCATGTTGGCGGTTGCAAGCCGCTGGGTCAAAGGGAGTTTAAGATCTTCAACTGCAGGGGTCCAGCAATTTCGGCTACCTTTGACTTAATTGGATCGGTGACAGAGGCCACACGTTCACACCGGGCGGGTGGCCTTCATGTTCTCAATCGGTATGTAGTTGCGGCAGTCGCAGTTTTGAATTATTGGCGGAGAGGGTGGGATTCGAACCCACGGTACGGTTCCCCGTACGCTCGCTTTCGAGGCGAGTACTTTCAACCACTCAGTCACCTCTCCGCAGTGGCCGGAGTATTTAGTTTAGCAGAGCCGCGGTTGCCAAGGCTACGGGGCGCAAGTGGGCGGGTGAGCGAATGTATTGCCTGGCGCCATTGGAAAAGAAGAAGCAGATCGCTCGCTTCGCTCGGGATAACAACGGAGTTACGATGAATGACCATTCGCTCCTTCCCACCCGCAAGAGAAATGGCGTGTAGAAATAGATGGAGAATTCAGCGGCGGGAGGCGAAGAACAATTGCAGGAGAGAAGCGGAGTCTTCGGCTAGGATGCAAGGCATGACTTCGACTTGATGATTTAATTTGGGGCTGGAGAGAAGTTGGAAACAAGAGCGGAAGGCGCCACCCTTGGGATCATCGGCCCCGTAGACGACTCTTGGGACGCGAGCCTGAATGATCGCGCCGGCACACATGGCGCAGGGCTCGAGCGTGACGTAAAGAGTGGTGTTGGCAAGGCGATAGTTGCCGAGGATTTGCGCGGCCTCGCGCAGGACGACGATTTCGGCATGCGCGGTGGGGTCATTGTCGCGAATGGTGCGGTTGCCGGAGCGCGCGAGGTCCGCATCGTTGCGAACGAGCACCGCGCCGATGGGGACTTCGCCGGCGTCGGCGGAAGCGCGAGCCTGCTCCAGAGCAAGGCGCATGAAATGGAGATCGTCGGGCACGGCAAGGTGAGAATAACACGGCAGGAGAGCGTGTTTGCTCGTTGAGATGGAGAGAGCGGAATAGCTTGCGAACATGGGTTTTGGGAGAGTCCTTGACAACCGGGCGATGGGGAAAGAGACTGAACCTATGAAAAAACTGGTAGGACGGCTGTTTCAGGTCGATTTCCTGAAGGGCATGCGCGTCACGTTCAAGACTCAGCATCCCGATAACGTCTATACGGAGCAGTATCCGCTGGAACGACCGATGGTGGCGGAACGGTTCCGCGGAGCGCCGAGGCTGAACAAGAATCCCGAAACAGGGGAGACGCTGTGCATCGCCTGCAACCTGTGCACGCTGGCTTGCCCGGAGAATCTGATTGTGGTGGGCTGGGAACGCGACGATGCAACGCGACGCAAGGTTCTGACCACGTTCACCTATGACACTTCGCGCTGCATGTTTTGCGGTTTGTGCGAAGATGCCTGCCCAACCGACGCTCTGGAGTTAACGCAGGACTTTGAGATGGCGTATTACAGCAGGGAAGGCGCGATCTGGGATCGCCACCGGCTGGAAGAAGGCCCGACGCCAACGCGCTACACCCGATAATCAAACATGGAAATTCGTCGAGATCCCATCACACAAAGCTGGGTTGTATGCGGTCAACGGGAAGAATTGGGAGAGAAGGATACGCCATGCCCGTTTGATGCGGGTGTTGCGGAGAACGCCAAAACGTTGCTGGTTTGGCCGAGCGAAGGCCCCTGGCAAGTGCGGGTGATTCCGCATCCCGACGCGCTGTATCGCGTGGAGGACGAACCGGGGCGAGCGGCGGAAGGCATCTACGACAAGATGGGCCCACTGGGCGCGCATGAAATCGTCATCGAAACTCCACAGCACGATAAAGAGCTTTCCCAGTTGAGCGATGATGAGATCGACCGCGTGCTGTGGGCCTGGAGCACGCGAATCGCGGACCTGAAAAAAGATGCGCGATTCAAATACATAAGCGTGTTCAAAAATCAAGGCGCACTGGCCGGGCAAGAATGGGAGCACTCGCATTCCGAAGTGACCGCGACAATCTTCGTGCCCCGGCGAATCAAGTATGAGCTGAGCGCGGCGCACGAGTGGTTCAAAGACCGCGAACGCTGCGTGTTTTGCGACATTGTGCGGCAGGAAGAAAAGCAGGGCAAGCGCATCGTGGACGTGCAGGGTGATTACTATGCGCTGTGTCCGTACGCTTCGCGCGTTCCATTTGAAATGTGGCTGCTGCACCGCCGCCACAATCACCTGTTTGAACAGCCGCGACCCGGCTCGAACAGGAAACAGTTAGCTGCTCTGATGGGGCGGGTGCTGCGCAGGCTGGGAAAAATTGCACCGGCATTTCACCTGGTGGTGCACACGGCGCCAAATACGCGAAACAAGAAGGGCGAACTTTCCGGTTACTGGAAAACCTTGGCGGACGACTATCACTGGCACATCGAAATCATGCCGATCCTCGAGAAGCGCAGCAAGTCCTACAGCATTAAAGAGGTGTACTTCAACGCGGTCCTTCCGGAGCAGGCGGCCGAACAGTTGCGTTCCATCGATCCAAATTCATGAACGTGTCACGCCAGAGGAGTGGCGAGCGAGGTGGCATCATCACCAACCTTGTCGCGCTGCTGTTGGTGTTAGTGCTGTGCGTGGTGGTGTACGCGGCGCGGCATCCGATCCTGCGTTTTGCCGCCGAGACTTGGATTGTGAACGAGCCGGCAGCGCATGCGGACGCCATCGTTGTGCTTGGCGACGATAATTTCTACGGAGACCGCGCAACGCAAGCAGCGCACATGTTCCGTCAAGGGGTGGCCCCTGTCGTAGTGGCCAGCGGGCGAAGGTTGCGGCCAAGTGCGGGCATCAGCGAATTAATGGAGCACGACCTGATCGAGCGGGGCGTGCCAAAAGAAAAAGTAGAACGGTTTGCTCATGATGCCGAAAATACGCGCGAGGAAGCCATAGCCCTGCGACGCCTGGCACGGGAAAAGGGATGGAAGGGCGTGGTCGTGGTGACTTCCAACTACCACACACGGCGAGTGCGCTACATCTTCCAGAAGGTGTTCGCTCCTGGCGTGGCGGTGAGCGTGGCCAGCGCCCGCGATGGGAGTTTTGACCCTGAGCACTGGTGGGAAAAGCGCAAGTCGGTGAAGGACTTTTTGGGGGAACTGGTGGGGATGGTAGCCGCAATGTGGGAATTGCGACATGAAGGCGGCCCGGGAAAAAATCCACCGGGTCAGCCTAGTTTTAGTACAGCCTATAGACCAAAACGGCACAACAAGTGTCCAGAAAAGTTCCCTTGCTCTTTACAGAATATAAGTGCTGTAATATCTTAAGGTTTCTGAGTCGCGGCACCTGACCAGCCCAACAATGCGACTTTGAAGAGCAGGAGCGACGTCGAGGTGTATTCAATGTGGCGGAAAGAAGACGGAAAGCTGCAGTCTCCTTCTGAGAATTCCGCTAAGCCCTCGAATCCCACATTCGGAGTTGGAGCAATGACGACTAACCCAAAAGATGCGTTTGGCGGAACGCAGAATGCTTCGAAGACAGTAGGCTGTGTCAGCCAAGGAATCAAGATTAAAGGCGAATTGACCGGTACGGAAGACCTGTTCATCGATGGAAATGTGGAAGGAAAGATTTCGCTCGGCAACTCCGTGGTGACGGTTGGGCCGAACGCAATTGTAAAAGCAGATATTACCGCGCGAGAGGTCGTGGTGCGCGGGCGGGTGGACGGCAAGCTGTACGGGTCGGAGCGCATTCAGATTTGGCACACTGCGAAAATCAACGGCGACATGAAATCCGAGCGAATCTCGATCGAAGAGGGATCGGAATTGCATGGACAGATGGAAGCAGGAAAGCTCAGCAGCAGCGCCGCCGAAGCGTTTGTGACTGGAACCACCAAGAAATCGGAAGCGAAGGTCAAAGAAGCAGGTAGCGGCGAAGGGAAGGCGTCATCGGGAGCAGCGGTGGCAGGAGCGGATTGAGACATGGGATTTTTGAATAAGTTGGGACTTTCGATGGGAAGCAGCACGACGCGCGAGAACACGCGCACGCTTCCCGAAGAACGGAAGGCAGCGGGAGGAAAGCACGGGCCACCGGCGGTCGGGAGTTCGCGCAACCCTGAAATGCAGGGAACGTCGCGCGTTTCAAATGGGCTGAAAGAATTCCTGTGGAATTTGGACGGTCTGGGCCGCGGAACTTTGTTGGATCTGGGCCCCGCATGGCAAACTACGCTGAACTTTTTCATCGAACGGGGATTTCGAGTTTCTTCCGAAGACATTCTGCGTGGATGGGCTGACTTCTACGCGGAAGACGAAGCGCGTATCGGAGCGGAAAAGACAGTCGAGAATTACGAAGAGCGGCTGCCGGAAGTTCGTGCCAAGCGGTTTCTGGAAAAGAATCTGCAATACAATCCGGGTTCTTTTGACGCGCTACTGCTGTGGGATGTGCTGGACTATGTGGATGCAACACTGGCGAAGATCATGGTGGTCCAGTTGACGGAACTCCTGAGGCCCGGAGCCGTGGTACTGGCGATGTTTCACAGCAAGAAGCCCGAAGGCTTTCAAAGATACCGCGTGGCGGACACGACCACGCTTCAAGTACTGTCGGCGAAGCCTCTGTTGCCGGCGCAGAAGATTTATCAGAACCGGGAGATTCAGGAGCTCTTCGGAAGATACCGCAGCATGAAATCGTTCGTGGCGCGCGACCAACTACGCGAGACACTGTTCATCAAGTAGCGCGCGGATATCCACAGGTCAATTCATAGAGAACACATAAGATAGCGTTAATCCCCGTCTACACCAAGAATCCTATTGCGTCGCACAAGACCGGGGCGTACAAGCGGAGTGTGAGCTCATAGAGCTCCGGAGGACGGATGACTCCACCGGGCTTAAAAGCGAAACAAAACTGAACACACCGCGCACGCGGTGCGAGTCGCTGGGTGAAGCAAACCGCAATACGGGTTGCTCAGTTCGCGACGCAGCAAAAAAAAGCAAAAAAGGGGGAGCTGTCAAGCTCCCCTTTTTGCTTTTTTAGCGATTCCAATTTGCGCTAATGTCTTACTAGCCTGGTGATGGAGACCCGTACGTTGCTTTATGATGGCTTTGACTTGATGCTTACCGGAGTGATGCGTGGCGTGATGCCTATGGGTATGGTGCGACGTTGATTGAGGATGGGACCCATAGGCCACGGCTGAAATTCCCCGGTTTGCCTAATCACCATCCGCCTAAGGATTTGGACCTGGCCACGCCGTAGGTGCTGACTCCGGTCATGTACAACATGGGCAGGCGCGCCAGCTTGTAGTGCCCGGTCTTGTGGAGCAACCAAGCCCCACCCAAAGCGACCGCGTCGAAGCCTGCGGTGAGCGCCACGTTCCCAGGGCAGGATTGCGTGAGCAGGCGTTCCGGTCGCCCCTGGTGCAAGAAGTTACAGGTCTGGGCCATGTCGAAGCTACTCATCACCACCATGCCAGTAAACTCCAGTTTCATCGGGCGATCCCAGAAACGTGGCTCACGCTGGACGGTGCGCGCCTCCACGTTGAGCTTAGGCCGCGGAGAATCGGGCAGCCCATAGGCTGGTAACACCCATAATAGGAATAGGCACAGGACCTTCATAGAAGAAAAAAACTCAACCGCCGAAGCGAGCTTCGAGCATGTGGATCACGGCGTTCTGCTTGGCGATCACTTGCGCCTGCCAAACCAGCGCAACAGACATCACACTCATGGTGAAAATGCAAAGAGCCAGAACGAGGCCCATCTGAGTTTCGTTCGCAGGTACAAAGATCATTCGGCGCAACCAGGCCATGGGAACAGGTCTCCTGAAATCTCAGCCCATTCTGCGGGTGAGCTGAGTATTGATTGTTCGACACATTCGGGAGCAATTACTGTGCCAGTGTTGAGGCGGGTTTTAGTACCATCATTACCGCGTTTTCCGCGCCTTTTTGTTGCTTTCCCCTTATTGCTCGCAAGTGATTCCCGCGGCGCGAGTAAATCTGGGCACACTTTGGACACTCAGTTTCCGTCGTTACGCACGCTTGGCGAGGATGGACTCCAGTGCGGTCTCCCATGTATCTGGCGCAAAAAGAGGCAGAGAGAGAAGGGAAGTGCGAACAGCTAAGTTCACGCCCGATGCCGTCGAAGACCGGTTGGCGAGAAGTATGGCGCGATGGCAACACGGGAACAGTTCCAGCGCTTCCTCTGAGGTAGCGATGGCAATCGTGACGGGGTGGGCGCGAATGGCACGCTCATAAAGCGCGGTGAGCTCGCGAATACAAGTGGCGAGACTGGCGCCAACCACCAGCGACCAAAGATTCCCGCGAGGCCGCAGTCCCAGATTTTGTCGAGTGGCTTCAGCCTGAAATCTTCTCATTTCCCCGTCGGAAGCTCCGGCAAAAAAGAACAACTCGTCAAAATCTCGTTGGCGCAATAACTCGGCTTCGCGTTGGGGCAGCCCAACATTCTGGGAAAGCTCGCGCGGTGACAGTGTGCGAAGAGCGACCGCTCCAATGCCCATGCCTTCCGCTAGTTGGTCAAGAGCCTCCGCGGCGGCGGGCTGTGGCGTCGCTACAGGGATGACAGTGAAGCGCGCAAACCGAATGGTGTGCGCAGGCTTCAGATGGAAATAGTCCTCCGGGAGGTATACGCCAGAGCCTCCTTCGGCAATGAAAGGCGCGGCATGTCCCAATTTGCGGATGGCGGAATCGAGCTCGTGGCGATTGCGCGAGCTGAGCCAGACGCAAGGTAGATTCGCTTCTTGCAGTCCAGCCAGGAAATCCTGGAAGCCCGTTAGCGGCTTGCCGGACGTCGAGACGAGATTGTCGATGGCAATGTAGACAAGCTTGTGGGACGAACGCAAGAGAACGCTCCGTGGCTCGCGCAAGAATTGTAGCGGAATCGCAGGAACGAGGGGGCACAAACAAGAAGACGGCGGGAAAAGGATTCCCCGCCGTCTTCCCAGGTGTTACTTATCCAGGTTGGTCAGTTGCCAGAAGACTTGCTGGATACCGCGGCGGTCGTGGGCTGATCCGGAACATTCTTCGGAACGCTCAGGTAGCCGCTGATTTCGTTCTTGCCGACCTTGTTGATGACGAGTTCTTCGGCCTGATGGCTGCCAGGGCGATAGAAGATCATCGGTTGATTGGCGGCGCGGTTCTTGTCGTCATAGCGCTTGTCGTCGACGGTCACGATCTGGTTGACGCGGTTCTTCTTTTCGTTGGTGCCCTTCAGTTCAACCGTGACGTTTCCGACCTTCTGAGGCTTGTTCTTGCCGACGATGGTGAACTCAAAATAATCGCGTTCGCCCTTGCGGCGGAGCAGGTCGATTTCATCGTGGTTGCGAGCGATCAAGGTGCCTAGCTCGCTCTTGGCCATGTTGAGATCGGAAATGGTCTTATCGAGGTTGGAGCTGACTGCGGTCACCTTGGTGTCAACAGTCTTGACGTCATCGGAAGTGGCCTTGGTGGCGAGCTCAGAGTGCACAGAGGTGTCGAGAGCGGTGATCTTATCGGATGTCTGGTTGATCTGATCGGCCGCTTCCTGACGAGCCTTCTTCAGCTGCCCTTGAGTAATCTTCAGCTTGTTGGTGACAACCTTAAGATCACCCTGCAGGTCGGTGTTGACCTTCTCATCCTGGGCGACGCGGTCCTTCAGCGAGCCGACATCCTGCTGAACGCCCGTTTGAATGGACTTCATCTGATCCGTGAAAGCCTGCTTGGTAGCATCGAGCTTGTTGGAGTTGTTCCACGCCCAACCCAGCCCGCTCAAAGCAAGCAATGCAAGAATCACGATGGCTGGCAGATGCCAGGTCGGCGAACTGTTCGTTTGCACATTTTTGTAATCTTCAGACATGTCAGACATATTCGGTTCCTTCTCCTCAACCCTAAACGGGTACGGCTCTCTCGATTTAGGCCGCTCGAATGGGCGGCGCGATCTGGAAACTGTCCATAAGGACAGCACGCTAGGGACCGCAGGTTTCAGATCGGGTATTCGCTGTAAGTAATTGAGGGAAGGCCCGTTAGGAATCCGCAAAGGAAATGCGGACGGTACTAGTTCCTGCAAAGTTTACGCGAAGATGAACAACCTTCACAACTTTCCTACCTCCGGTTCGACTTCGACTAGGTGCTGCCTAGTGGCCGACTCCGAGCGCCTGCAGCTCTGCCCGAAGCTGCTCGGGGGACTGGAACTGAATTCCCTGCATGCCCAGCCGCCGTGCCGCCTTGACATAGGCGAGGATGTCGTCAATATAAAGCGCTTCCTGGGCGCGCGTCTTGCACGCCTTCAAAGCCGCTTGGTAGATAATTGGGCTGGGTTTGCTGGCGCCGACGGCGCAGGAATAGGTCCTTACGGCCGCCGGGAAGAATCGAAAGAACTCATAGGTGGATTCAAGCTTGGCTACATGGATCGGATCGGTGTTAGAGAGCAGGCCGAGTCGATGGTGCTTGGATAGGGACTCGAACAGTGAGATAGGGAGAATCGGCTCAGGGTCCAAGGTGCTATTCCAGACGGCAGCAAACTGCTCGAAATCGAGCGCAATGCCAAGACGCGACGACAGGTTCAGGTACCAGTCACGCGGCGACATGCGTCCTTCCTGCCAATCACTCCAGCGCGGGTCTCTTTCGATTGCGGACCACAATTCCTCGGGAGATAGGGAGAGACCCTTGGCGAGACCAGCCTTTGCGCGGCCGACATCGACGCGCACCAGCACGCGGCCGATGTCGAAGATGATGGTACGAATTCCGGAACCGGCCATCGGTCAACGTTCCTCCGGGGCAGAGCGTGCAGGGCCAGGGGCTGGGCTTGCAAGCGTAGTGCGGCGCGACCGCAGATATCCGATGATAGGCGGAAGAATTGAAAGACAGATAATTGTCCCGATGATGTAATGAAGGTATTTGCCGATATTGGGGATTCTGGAGCCGGCCACATACCCGCCAACGAGCATGCTGCTGATCCAAAGGGTTCCGCCAAAGATGTCATAGATGAGATAGGTGGAATAGCGCATCGCTGCGGCGCCTGCGACTGGAGGGCAAAACGTGCGGACGATGGGAACGAAGCGGGCCAGGATTACGGCCCGGCCCCCGTATTTTTCGTAGAAGTCGTGAGCTCTCTGGAGATGACGACGCCGGAAGAATAACGAATCCTCGCGACGGTATAGGGCTGGGCCGGCCGAGCGTCCGATCCAGTAGCCTAGCTGATCACCGGCAATGGCGCAGAGGATGCCGGGGATAAGCAACCAGCGCAGCGGAATTACGTTTTGCCCGGCGAAGATGCCGGCCGTGACGAGCAGGGAATCGCCAGGCAGAAAGAACCCAACGAAGAGGCCTGTCTCCACAAAAATGATGGCGCATACGAGGCTGGGACCGCCCCAGCTGATCAGTTGTTTGAGCCCTTCAGGATCGTAGAGGGTGTGAAGGATGTGGCGAATGTATTCCAGCAAGCGGCTCGGTGCCTCGCAGAAATGGGAATTGGGGACAGCGCGCGGGAACGCAGATTCAAATAAATGCCCCAGCTCATACGGTAACAGAAAACCGCCGGATTCTCCGCACTATCCTCCCAGGTGACGAACACAGTGATGAGCAAGAGGAGCCAGCCGGTGGAGCGCGTCATTGAAGTGAATCTGCCAGCAGGATCTCGCCCTGTTTGCCAAATTCAGAGCCGTCGTCGAGTTTCGGAGGGTAGAGTTTCTTGATCAGCGGTAGAGCGCTGGTTGCCGCGGCGGCGCCGGCTTCCATGGCTTCGTCGATGCGGTGGAAATCATCCCAGGCCAGGGACTGCACGTCGGGGCGGAGAACCAGGTCCGCGTGGCGCTCCCAGGCTTCGAGCTGATGTTTCTGCGCGGCACTGACGGCGCGGCTGACTACTTGAAAGATGTTGGTGGGCCTGCCACGATGGCCGTCATGCAAACCCACCGAAACACCCACTACGATTTGAGCGCCAAGTTCGCGGGCTGCACGCGTGGGCACGGGCGCCACTAAGCCGCCGTCGGCCAGACACCTGGTGCCAAGCTGCACCGGTTCGAACAGCCCGGGAAACGCGCAGCTGGCGCGGATCGCGTCCGCGATGCTGCCCTCTTTGAACAGCACGGGATCGCCAGTGCCTAGATCTGTAGCCACGATCCCTATGGGGATCAACAGGTCCTCAAATTGCTTGCTATCGAAGAAGCGCTGAACTAGCGCTCCAAGGCGTTCGTTGCTCGCCAGCCCAAACCGTGAAACCCTCCAGCGGGCGAAATCGCGAAAGCGAATCTCGCGACACTTCGCAACGATGTGGTCAAGCGGCGTCCCGCTGGCATAAGCCGCGGCGATGATGCTGCCGATACTCGCGCCCGAGAGGCAAGAAAAAGGAATGTTGTTCTCCTCCAGAACGCGCAGAACCCCAAGGTGCGCGTAGCCGCGCGCGAAGCCGCCGCCCAATGCCAGCGCAACGCCGGGCCGCAAGGGCGGCTGCTCGGCGAGGAAATAGGACGGACGTAGCCTGCGTGCCACGAAGATGAGATTCGCAGAATTCGCGGATTGACTGCGATGGGACATGTGTCCCGAATTTTTGGTACGAACGTACCCACGCGGAAGAAATCAAAATGGACACTGGCATGAAGGGCAGGGAGTACGGAAATACTAGACGAGTACCCTCGCTGTACCATTGGCGCATACCACCGGTCGAGCGAACCTACCCTGCGAAACATGCGGTGCATAGCTTGTCTGAGGGGCTACATGGAAATCGGATACAACGGTTGGATGGGGCACTCGGTGGTTCTGCAGGTTGCTCTGGGCGACATCCGGGTGCCACTGCGGGGAAAGCTTTTGAAGGAGAACAGCGACTCTGTGCGTTTGAGGATTGGGGAAGGCTGGGACGTCGATATTTACAAGGCGATGATCCAGGCGGTGGAAGAAGACAAGATGGCCATGATACGGGCATGAGGGGAGGCGTCATGAAGAAGGAGATACCGAAGTACGTGACACAAGCTCGTGCGGCATACCTGTTGGGAATCCCAACGCAAGAGATCAGCAGGATTTCCCAGGAGGGTGGAATCGGGCACGTGGAACGGGCTGGAGATGTAGAAGAGCGGTTCTTTACCTACGAAGAACTTCAGCGGATTTGTGTGATGGCGACGTGTGAAGGAGCAGCAACGCACTAGAAGGCATTGATTTTCCTGCGGCCCCCCTCAGGAGTACCCCGAACCCCAGCTCATCGCACCCGTGAGCTGGGGTTTTTTTGTTTGCTACATCCCGTGCATTTCTCTACTATTGAAACGTTTTAGAAACTCTTTTGATCAACTACGGCCGGCCGTTGGATCGTAAAAGAGAGATATTGCTCTTGCTTTGAATCTTGAGGAAGCGAGGACGGCGAAAACTTGCACCTGACAGCACTCGATTGGGCAGCGATCGCAGGCTATCTGATCATCACGCTGGTTCTGGGACTCTATTTCCGGCGGAAATCGGGAAAGAGCACGGAAGACTATTTCGTTTCGGGCCGCGAAGTGAGTTGGTGGCTGGCGGGAACGTCAATGGTGGCCACGACGTTTGCGGCGGACACGCCTCTGGCGGTAACCGGGTTGGTTTACACGCAAGGAATCGCGGGCAACTGGCTTTGGTGGAGTTTCCTGCCGTCGGGAATGATGACGGTGTTCTTGTTCGCGCGCTTGTGGCGACGCTCCGGCCTGATTACCGACGTGCAATTTGCTGAGTTTCGTTATACCGGGAAGCCCGCCGCGTTTCTGCGAGGATTTCGCGCGGTATATCTGGGCCTGCTGATGAATTGCTTGATATTGGGATGGGTTACGAAGGCGATGGTAAACATTATCAGCACGTCGATGGGAATCAGCGATACCAAAGCTCTGGCGATTTGCGTTTTCTTCTTGATGCCGTTCACGGGAATTTACGTTTCGCTGGGCGGATTGTGGGGCGTGCTGTGGACGGACCTGTTCCAGTTTGTTTTGAAGATGGCCATTGTCATTGCCGTGGCTTGGTACGGAGTGCAAGCCGTCGGCGGCATGCCGCAATTGCTGGAGAAGCTAGCGGCAATGCGAGCCGCAAAAGGTCCGGGTGCAAGCGACATCACCGCGCTGCTGCCGAATTTTTCGCGCGGTTTTACGGGAGAGGCGTTATGGACGTTGCCCGTAATCACGTTTGTCGTGCATCTGGCGGTGCAATGGTGGGCGTTCTGGTATCCGGGAGCGGAACCGGGTGGCGGCGGCTACGTGGCACAGCGAATCTTCAGCGCGCGCGATGAGCGGCACGGCTTGTTGTCGGTGTTGTGGTTCAACCTGGCCCACTACGCGTTGCGGCCTTGGCCCTGGATTCTTACCGCGCTGGCAGCGGTTGTCCTGTACCCAAATCTGGCGCAGCCCGAACGCGGCTTCATGCTGGTGGCTACGCGACACACGCCTCACGCGTTGTTGGGGATTTTGCTTGCCGGATTCATGGCCGCGTTCATGTCCACGCTGGCCACGCAGTTCAATTGGGGCAGTTCGTACCTGGTGGAGGATTTTTATCGGCGATTCGTGAAGAAGAACGGCAGCGAATCGCACTATGTTAACGCCTCGCGGCTGGCCACATTATTCCTAGTCCTTGCGTCGGCGTGGGTTTCCATGCAACTGCAATCTGTCAGTTCGGGATGGAGGATCGTACTGGAGCTTGGCGCGGGTACTGGTGGCGTGTATCTGCTCCGGTGGTACTGGTGGCGGGTGAATGCGTGGAGCGAAATCTCCGCGATGGCCGCGGCGTTAGTTACGACGCTCTCGCTGCACAGCCACGCCTTGTGGATGGCGATTGCCCGACGGCCGCAAGCATTCTCTGGCTCTGACCCGGTGATCTTTGCCAAGACAACTTTGTGCACCACCGGCATTACCACACTGGTGTGGGTCGCGGTTACGTTGATTACCGGCCCAGAAAACGGCGATGTACTGGTGAAGTTCTATCGCAAGGTGCGGCCCGACATTCTTGGATGGAAGCCCGTGGCAAAACTCAGCGGGGTTGAGGAAGTCACGCAGGATCTGGGCAAGAACCTTGTCAGCTGGATCACTGGCTGCGTGTTCGTTTACACGGCACTCTTCTCGATTGGGCAATTCTGTTTTGGCCGAATGACGGCTGGAGCGGTCTTCGGGCTGGTGTCGGTGCTGTGCGGTGTGGCATTGTATCGGCTTATGCCAAAGCCCAACGAGTGGCGCGTCTAGCCGAATGACGGCGCCAGTGGGAAAAGCTGGAACGCATCATGCCGTTCTCGCGGGTTTCCTCGGTTGGACGCTGGATGCGTTCGACTTCTTCGTGATCGTTTTCTTGTACGACGCACTGGCGCGGGAATTCAGCGTCTCCAAGAAAGCCATCATCTTCACGACTACGGCTACCTTGGCGCTTCGCCCAGTTGGAGCGTTGCTGTTTGGCGTGCTTGCTGACCGGTTTGGCAGGCGCATTCCGCTGATGGCCAACGTCATTTATTTTTCCATTATCGAGGTGGCTTGCGGTTTCGCGCCCAATTATACGGTGTTCCTGACTTTGCGCGCTCTTTTCGGCGTTGGCATGGGTGGAGAGTGGGGTGTGGGCGCGTCGCTGGCGATGGAAGCCGCGCCGGTTCGTTGGCGCGGAATCCTCAGTGGAATTTTGCAGAGCGGCTACTCGATTGGCTATTTACTTGCCGCCATTGCGGCGCGCACAGTGCTGCCGGCTTGGGGCTGGCGACCCATGTTCTGGCTGGGCGCGCTGCCCGCGATGCTGGCGCTCTACATCCGCACCAAGGTGCCGGAATCAGAGGCATGGCAACAACATCGCGCGGAGAGTTTGGGCCATTTGCTGCGCGCGGTGGCGGCCAATTGGAAGCGCTTCGTCTACCTGGTGGTGCTGATGACATTCATGATGTTCCTTTCGCACGGCACGCAAGACCTTTATCCGGACTTCCTGAAGGAAGTTCATAAGGTGAGTGCGGCGCGCGTCGCAGACATTGCCATGCTGTACAGCGTGGCCGCTGTGGTTGGCGCGGTCATTTTCGGCGCACTCTCGCAACGCTTTGGGCGTCGCAAAGGGATGATGGCGGCTCTGGCGTGGTGCTTGCTGGTAATTCCGCTTTGGGCGTTTGGCGGGGGATTGTTTGCGATTCTGGTAACTCCGGCGCTCATGCAGGTGGGCGTACAGGGAGCTTGGGGTGTGATTCCGGTGCATTTGAACGAACTGGCTGCGGACACGGCGCGCGGGCTGATGCCGGGGTTGGCGTATCAACTGGGAATTCTGTTTGCTTCACCCACGAACTCGATGCAATTCGCGTTGCGCGAACGCTTCGGCTATCAGTGGGCGCTGGCTGGGTTCGAAGTGGTCACGATTGTGTCTCTCGCTGTGCTGCTGTGGCACGGCGCAGAGGCCCATGGCAGAAGCTTCATTCGTACCGCTGCGCCGGATTGAACAAATCCGACCACTCAGCCAAGCTGTAGAAGCTAGAAATGGGGCAGTGCTAAAATAATTGCGCCCATAGCCAGCTGGCTAGAGCGTCTGGCTACGAACTACAATAATTGAGCCAAAACTATTAGCCTTTTCTCTGATGTCGCTTATGGGAAGAACCTCTTGTTTCTGCACTCTTGAAGAGTACCGAGCTGGTAGCGAAAGTTTCCGTCGTCCTTAACGTCCTCCTTGTAGCATGCGTTAGCCGACCGCTCTCTATGTTATTGAGCTTAAACGCGCTCTTAATTCTGAGCGGGGCACAGGTAAGCAAGTAATCGTATTCGGATCGATGAACTACATCGCCCGCGAGGTGCAAGGGCTATGGCCGGATGTAGCTCTAATTGGCGCAATGCCGGAACGACAGGAGGTCTATCGCTTTACAGAGCGCCTGCTTCGCGCCTTCGGTTATCCCGTCTCGTTTTGCCGAACCACTGGGATCACTTCAATGTCAGGTACGACGTCACACAGCAAGCCGCCATCGAAAGACTGCGGTCCTTCATCTCTGAGGTGAAGGCGTCGTCGTTTCCGCGGACAGAAATGATTGTGCCGAGATACTTTGAGCTGGTTGCGGTCGAGTCCTCGCGACAATTGGAAAATAACCATTAGCTCTGGTCGTATGCGCCAGGAGCTGGTCTTCAAAGTCAGCATGACGAGTTGCCGGCGCAAAGCGAGATTCTCGACAAAGCGCACTATGGTCAGGATTTATAACAAAACGGTGGCGAGATAGCAGCAGCTATGTTATTGATTTCACGGCGGGCTGGAGTTTTGGCGAACAATAAGTTGATGGAGCTGGGTCAGAGTGACCACATCTCGGGCGAAACTGGAGCTCTGGCCCATTTCCTTTGGACAGCATTTGACACCACTTTGCCGATTACGCGTTTGCCCAACGTGCCGCCTTCGTGTCGAGGGCCACGTTTAATCAGTCGAAGGCGGACAACGTCTTGATCACCCCAGAGCCGACTGGCGCGCTGAGATCCGGAGTCAATCCATGCGCAAACGAAGCACGTTAATTCTCATTGCATTTCTAGTTGCTGTTACCAGCCTCTCAGCTCGGCAAAAGCGCAGTCCTTCGACACCCGAAGAACGCGCCAAAGCCGTGCAATTTGCTCACGACCTCGAGAACAATCCCCTTGGACCTCAGGCCAAGAGCGAACGCGAATGGCTGCTCCGCTGGGTCATGGACGTTCCAGATATCACCGTTGCCTTCTGCCCACAAATCCTTGGCACGGAGCTTTCGGACAAGCAGCCGTACGGGACGGAAATACGCACTCAGCTTTTGTTCTCGCAAGCAGCCTTCCTCATCGAAAATCCCGATAAAACCAAGGACGATCTCGCCATACAAGCTGCCGGTGTCAATGGCAGCCTTAGAGTCTACGGGCTCATTCTCAAGGACCATCCCAACGCACGCTCCAAGACTCTCGATGAAATCATCGCTCGCCGCGACAAGGGCACATTGCAGGGCTATCTCCTGGAAGCCGTCGAACGGTGCAAAAAGAGCACCTCGCCCTGAGCGATATGCCCTGTCTTGCGCAGACGGTCAGGATAGTTCTCACGCGCTTTCTCCGCCTGCTCCCTCGTTTTGAATGCATGCTACCTGCCCTTCGACTATTTGGCCGTTCTCGCTCGCGCCGCTTTTCTTCACGACTGCGGAAAGATGGCTATCCCGGATAAGATTCTTCGCAAGCCCGGCCCTAGTAACGTGTGGCTGGGGAATTGTTATTTCCCTTGCCGAGAGGAACCGGAGCATTCTTCGCAATGGAAATGGTGTAGGCAGTGACGCGCTGCGGAGGCTTTCTTTTCGGCATCACCGACAGAGAGTCAAGCCGCCAGCGCCTTGATATACAACACGTCGGAAGCTGCCGGATCTTTGGTTCCCGTGCTGGCCCACAGCAGTCGTTGCGGCCGCGCTCCGGCATTGTTAGTCCA
>Ga0126379_10000911_pt1 | contig 17299 bp, 12 predicted proteins | sample PanSoiMetPlot_24_FD_92640 | JGI IMG/M metagenome (GOLD analysis project Ga0126379, IMG submission 92640) | Tropical forest soil microbial communities from Panama - MetaG Plot_24 | ecosystem: Environmental > Terrestrial > Soil > Tropical forest > Bulk soil | place: Panama | collected 2016-02-17
GCGGGATTGAAACCAGTGGTCGACGCGTTCTTCGATCAGGTCATGGTAATGACGGACGAGAAGGCATTGCGCGCCAACCGCCTTTCGCTGCTGCGGGAAGTTCGAGCGCTATTCGCTGAAGTGGCGGACTTTTCCAAAGTGCAAAGCGAGGCGGCGGAATGAGGTGGTTCGCTGCTGCCGCCGCCGTCGTTGGCATCGCAAGCTGCGCTCCGCAGATTTCGGCGCGTCCGCCTCCGTTCGGCTCGTTCTATTTTCCGAGTGGAATTTGGTATCAGCAGTTCCTCGCCGCCGATGGATCCTCGGCGGGCTATCTGTATGTTGCCAACGCAAACTACGACAAGCGCTACGACTCGGGTTCGCTCGCCGCAGTGGGCTTGTCGTCGGTGCCCGGGCTACCGGCGATCGGCGCCAATCTCTCCGCGTCCGCGCCGGCGCAGCTGGCGGACCTAGGCGCCGACTTCGCGCAAGTCTTTATCCAAAGCTTTGCGGGGGAGATGGGGGCCTACGTCAAGCAAACTCGCGACCGCACAGCGCAGCACAACTGCGTCGCCGATGGCCCAATACAGGATTGCCCAATTCGCCTCTTCGTGCCCACGCGCGCAGAAGGAGATCTGTTGGAGGTTGTCGATGCGCTGGGCTCCTCCCTGACCTGCCTGAATGGCGGCACCAACTGCGTGGACCCATCGCTCTCTCTAACCTCGATGGAAAACACGTCGCTGGGCAAGCCGCGCGCCTCCGAGCCGAGCGGGGTCGCAGTGATGTCGGAAGCGAACTGCCGCCCGCACCGGCCGGACGGCCGGGAGGCGCCGGACGATCCCTGCGATGGCGAAGTCGTTGTCACCCACTTGAAGGCGGCGGACTCTCCCCCGAAGTCGAATAACTACCTCGAGACATATGTCGTCCGCCTCACCGCCTCCAACCCGCTGATCGACACATCCCTGCCGCCGAATGGGAGCTTCGTTTCCCTGGGCTACACGATCAACGGCGCACCGCTTACCTCCTCGGTGGCCCTCGGCAAACGATACGCCTACCTGTCGAGCCGGTACCTCTCCACCCTCGGCACGATGGTCTTCGCCCTTGACCGGCAAAAGCTCGATCAAGCTAATCCACCGCTTTACGATTCCTTTCTCGAGGTTAGCTATCAGACGCTCGAATCGAGAGGGGTCGGCATTGGCAAGAATGAGACGCGGCTCTACGTCGCGGGTCGCAGCCCCGACTCGCTCGTGATTGCCAACATCGTCGATTCTACCGGAGACATCCCAGTGATGCATGTGGCGCGTGCGATCGCTGTGCCCGACGGCCCCAACCAGGTGACGGTTATCCCTCGTCAACAATGCGCGGGCAGATTGGAGATGGCCTCAGTGGCGTGTATCGCCCAGCCCGGGTGCGTGGCGCGCGGCGATCTCGTGGTGGTGACCTCATCCACCGCCGGAGCGGTCAGTATCTACGACGACGACGCAGGGCGCCTCGTTGCGCAGGTGAACGGCATCGGCCAGCAGCCTTTTGGCATTGCCGTGCAGCCGAACGGATCCTGTCGCGATCCCAGCGGTAGAACTGATCGACCTACCCAGGCGAGGATATTCGTGAGCAACTTCGGCGACGGTCGGATAGCGGTGGTCGACGTCGACGTGGCGCGGCCCGACCGGGCAACCTTGGTCGCGCATCTAGGGAAGTCCCAGACTTGCCTCACCGAGCAAAACGACGTGTCGTGCCAGTGAACGACTTCGCCGTGAAAGCGCTGCCAATCTTGGCGGCCGGTGCCCTCTGCGCGCTGGCCTGCTCTCAGCAGGCGCTTCCACCGCCGGCGCACATTGTTGGAACGAACTCGGTTGCCTTGGTGGATAATTTGCTGTTCGTCACTTCTCCGGGTGCATCCGAGCTTCGAGTTCTCAATCTGAGAGGCAATCCTCGGGACTTCATCCGGGCGCCGAACCCGTTGGAGCCCCTTTCCATCCCGGTGCTTGCCGCACCGACAACGCTCGCTCGCGATATCCAGTACAACGCCGACGGCGACATTGACGACACCAACGCTCCGTACGTCTACGCGCAGGGGGCGGCGGCGGCGGAGATCTCGATCGTTGGTACGCAGCGAGACACCCAGCTCGTCGAGCTCAAGCGGGTGCTCGCCGACGGGATCGTCACCGCGATCGCGGCGCGCGGTCCTTCGGCGAGCGATCCAAGAAGCACCTTGTATTACGCCACCCTGGACCAAAACCAAGGAAGGCTGTGGCAGCTTAAAATTCCCCCGTCCGACTCGTCTGGTCGAATGATGGGCCAGCCTGAGGAGCTGACGCCGCTCAGCTATGGACCCGGGGGCGGCGATTCGGGGCGGGTAGGCGGCCCAATCTTCTCCATCGCGGTGATGCCAAACCAGCGGATCGCGGTCGCCAGCCGCGTCGCTGGAACCGGCGAGGGACGGACCATTCTGCTGGACGTCTCCCAGCAGAACGGCCAGCAGTGGGTGTTGGATTTCCGTGGGCAGCTTGACTCATTTCCGAGCCGTCCATTTCGCCAGCTCGTGACGCATCCAACGGTCTATCGCCTAGACGACGCGGGCAATCTACTTTGTCCTGCGGAAGGTGGCCCTTCTTGTTCGGTCGTCTTGCCTGCCGGCGCGCGATTGTTCGGCGTGGAAGATGACGACGCGTGCGGAACGTCTCCTGACTGTCCCGGCATCTTGGCCGTCGATACCTTGCCCACCTCCCCTCGATTCACCCGGAGATCACTGGATACCAGCGGATACGAGATGGTGCCGATCCGATACACAGGTGGGCTCATCTCCGGCTTGAGCATCGCCCCTCAGTCCGCCCGCTCAAAACCGGGCGCCGATCTAGCGTTCCCCGGTCCCTCCGTCCAGACGATCGACCTGCTCGGGATCGCGACGTCCTCCAACGGTTTCATCGTCTTCTTCGATGCGGTCGCGCTCAGCGTGTTCAACATCAGCGGGGATTTGGCCCAGGCGCCAACAGTGGCCTACCAGACCGATTTCGGGGATCCGATCCCCACTTACGTGCCCGGCCCGGTGTTGGGAACTCAGGCCACTGCCCCCGCCCCGTTGAATCCGGGCATCGCGGTTGCGCTAGGAGCCGGACTCGACGAGACGGTGTTCGTCACCTATCAAGGGACGATCACCGGCTTCCGCAACGTCGCGGTGTCCGGGGGCCTGCTTGGCGGGGAGACGGAACTACCCGCCGGGACGGGCGACTTGAACCGCCTTTTACCGGGAAAGGATCGAATTGTGGTCACCGCCGGTGATTGCACCTCGGAAGTTCCGCTGACCAGCTTTCGCCGATTGCCCCCTGTGCTCGTCACCAACGCCCCGATCTTGTGCAGCGGCGCGGCGACGTTCTCCGTGCGGGCTGGAGGAGATCAACCCGGAGATCAACCCTATATCGTCGAGGGAGGCGCCACCGGTTACATGGGCCGCACCGGGAACTCCCAGACATTCGCTTTTCCGGCCGCTGTCGGCGAACGAGCCGGCCGGTACTACTACCACCAACCGTTCAATCCAGGCAGACCTGAGCTCACTCCGTACGATCCCACTGTTCCGCAGCTGCAGTTCGTGATGGGGGACGGAGATCCAAACATCCAACGCGACTATCGCTACAGCCTTGGCATCGGGTCGGGTTACGCACCCGAGTACGTCATAGCGGATACAGCCAGTCTGGGCATTGACTTCCATGCGCCGGGGTACAGCGCTTACGCGCGTGCCCTCTCCGATGGAACGGACGTCAGCCGGCTGTACGTGGCGTATCCGTCCGCGAATGCGATTCTCGAGTTTCAACCGCAGCTTCTCACCCCCAATTTGCCCAACGCTCGATACGTGACCATCTTTCGCTAGTCTGGAAGCCCCGTTCGGTGTCTAGTATTCTCTTCGGATGGATTCGGCCCGATCCAAAGCCGCTCGTCCCGTCCTGATTGCCGATCACCTCTGGGAGCTGTTCGAGGAGATGGCTCAGTCGATGGGCACCGATCCCGATGCGCTGATCAACCAGGCAATGTTCATGTTCGCCCGGACCAATGGATTCGAGTCTGCTCGGCCACGTGTGGGGGCGCCAGCGAGAAGTGATGCACTGTACGCTCCCGGGTCCGTGCTCCCCACCGAATTTGAGGCTTCTTCGCCGCAGCACCTCGCCACTTCGCCGCCAGTAACCGGCCTACCCGGGGTTTCGCATACCACCGAGCCCATCGCACTCATGCCTGAGCAGGTAGTTTCTTCCGGCTCGCTCGAGGCACACGGCCCAGGTGCCTCCGAGCCGGCACCTTCTCTGGTGCCCGACGACGACGCCGCCCGCCGGTCGGTGGCCGAGCGGGTGCTGCAAACCGCCGCGGAGTTGGAGCGGATGATTGGCAGCAATGCAGAACGCGCGCCGTCGGCGGCTTCGCTGACCAACGGGGAAAACGGAGCTGCGCCGCCCGCTGAGGGACAGGACACGCTGTTCATCTTGAGCGACGACGGACAGGAGAGCCAGGTAAACAAGGATCGCTTCCTCATCGGCCGTGGCAAGCACTGCGACTACGTCATCAGCTCCGGCAAAGTGTCGCGCGAGCACGCGCTCATCGTTCGCGACGGCTCAGAGTACTTCATCGAGGACCTAGGTTCTTCCAACGGCACTTGGTTCAACAAGCAGCGCATCAAGCGGCGCAAAATCGTCGACGGAGACGAGTACTTCATCTGCAGCGATAGAATCCGGCTCGTCATTCGCTGAGCGGATTCGCCATCCCTGGTCGGCTGCCGTTTCTGGCGTGCGCATTGCATCCAGCTCAGCGGTAGTTTGCGAGGTGAGGCTGGGACATTCCCGTTGCGCTCAGGCACAAGGCTCCTCTGCGCCCTTCTCGCCGGCGCGGTTGGGGGCGGCCTCGCCTTGGCCGATGAGCAGGGCTATTCCCTGACTCTGGGATTGGGCGCGCAGAAATCGCTCACCGTCCCTGGTGCCGCTCGAATCCAGATCCTCGACCCGTCGATTGCCGACGTGAAAGTAATGGAAAGCGGCCAGATCGCCCTCGTGGCTCGCAAAGAGGGACGCACCACCCTGCTTGTCTGGAAGGCCTCAGGCCAACGGCTGAGCTACGCGGTCTCGGTGAAAAGGCAGGATCCGCATGAGGTGATCGCCGAGCTTCGCAAGTTGCTCGGGGAAATGGAGGGGATCTCGGTCCGAATGGTGGGAGACAGGATCTACCTCGATGGACAGGCCTACACGGCGGCGGACGCCGATCGGATCGAGGAGATTCTGGCGCTGTATCCCGCGGTGAAAAGCTTCGTGAAGATCTCACCAAGCACGAAAAGACTGGTGGCACAGAACCTGAATGCCAGCTTTCAAAAGGCGGGACTTAAGAATGCGGAAGCGACCGTGGTCGGATCGAGCGTCTTTTTGGAGGGGTCGGTCGAAAGCGAGCAGGAGCTGCACAAGGCAGAGCTGATCACCAAGGCGATGGGAGAGGAGGTCGAAAATCTCCTGGTGATTGGCGTCAAGCGAATGATCTTGTCCGAGGTCCAGTTCGTCGAGGTGCGTCGAAGCTCGAAGGATCGGGTGGGCGTCAAGTACCCCACCGACCTGACCGGGACGGCGACCTTGAGCGTCAACCTGATGAAGCAGTTCGCTCCCTTGCCGACGGCCGAGAACAGCGCTCGAGCCTTGGTGACGGGCAGCTCGGATTTCGCGCTCGGCTTTCAGGCCAATGACGGACACGCCCGGCTGCTCGCCCAACCCAGGCTGGTGTGCGCCAGCGGCGAGCAGGCGGAGTTTCTCGCCGGAGGCGAGGTCCCCATTCCCCTGGTCACCGCCAACCATGTCTCGGTCGAGTACAAACAATACGGCGTCATCCTCAAGCTGCGGCCGACGGCGGATCGCAAGGGGCACATTCAAAACGAGCTGGAAGCGGAAGTCTCAGAAGTGGATACCTCGGTGGCCGTCAGCGTGGGTGGAGCGGTCAGCGTCCCCGGGTTTCGGACGCGCAAAGTGAAAACGAACGTCACGGTTCGCCACGGCGAGACGATCGTCCTGTCCGGCGTCTTCAGCCACGACGAGCAGAAGTTCGTCTCCAAGGTACCCGGCCTCGGAAACATCCCGATCTTAGGCGAGCTGTTCAAGAATCGGGCATTCGACGCGAGCAAGCGCGAGCTACTGATCTTCGTCACCCCGCGAATCGTCAGCCCTGATTCCGAGCGGATCCGAAGCGCCATCGAGGACATCCGAACCGGCTACCAACGGGCTCGCCAGGAAGTCACCTTCAGCATCTTTGACTGAGTGTCGCCAGTTTCGCCGGCGGCGACAGCGGGAGGGGAGATGATCGCAGTCCTGATTGTTGGACCGTCCCGGGCGCCGATGCGCCGCCAGTTCGAGCAGGGTGAGGTCCGGATCGGCAGGCGAGAGGACAACGATGTCGTGCTTCCCACGGGTAACGTCTCCAAGGTCCACGCCCGGGTTGTTGCTGTCGAGGACCGCCTCGTGCTCGAAGATCTGCAGTCGACCAACGGCACCTACCTCAATGGTGTAAGACTGTCCTCGCGGCGCGAGCTGAGCGCGGCAGACGAGGTGGGAATCGGCGATTACTCGCTGCGCTTCGAGTGCCAGGAAGGCAACCCTGAAATCGCGGCAGGCAGCGCGGCGAGACCGCCCAGAGGCAGCCAAGAGCGCGAACGCCAGGCAAAGCTTCAGAAACTGCTGCATCAGCGCTTGGTAGAAGCGCTCGATCTCCGTCGCCTGAAGATCGAGCTGCTCGCGGATGCGGAATTGAGAGCGCGGACGGAAAGGACCGTGCGCGAGCTGATGGACGGGCTTGACCGCGAGGGACAACTGCCGCCGGAGATCGATCGGCGACAACTTCTGACCGATGTGGTCAACGAAGCTCTCGGGCTCGGATCGCTCGAGACGCTGCTGGCCGACGACAGCGTGACCGAGATCATGGTGAACCACGCCGCCCAGGTTTATGTCGAGCGCCAAGGCAAGCTCGTGCTGTCGGACAAATGCTTTTCCTCAGATCAGGCGGTGCTCGGGGTTATCGAACGCATCGTCGCGCCGATTGGCCGCCGGATCGATGAATCGAGCCCGTTGGTGGATGCGCGGCTGAAGGACGGCAGCCGGGTCAATGCGATCATTCCTCCCTTGGCGCTCAAGGGGCCGTGCATCACCATTCGCAAGTTCAAGCGCGACGCGCTGAGGATCGAGGATCTCGTTCGGCACCAGACCTTGACGCTTCAGATGGCTGAATTCCTGGACGTGTGCGTAAAGTCGAGAAAGAACATCCTCATTTCGGGTGGCACAGGCTCGGGAAAGACGACCACCCTCAACGTCCTCAGCTCGTTCATTCCGAGCGATGAGCGAATCGTCACCATCGAGGACGCCGCCGAGCTGCAGCTGTCACAGGCTCACTGGGTACAGCTCGAGGCGAGACCTGCGAACTTGGAAGGTAGGGGCGCGATCACCATCCGAGACTTGGTGAAGAACGCACTGCGGATGAGGCCCGACCGGATCGTGGTGGGCGAGTGCCGCTCGGGAGAGGCGCTGGACATGCTGCAGGCGATGAATACCGGCCACGACGGCTCGTTGACGACGCTCCACGCGAACACGCCTCGCGACGCCTTGGCCAGGCTCGAAACGATGGTGCTGATGGCGGGAATGGACCTGCCGGTGAGGGCGATTCGAGAGCAGATCGCGTCGGCGGTTCAGATCATCGTGCAGCAGACCCGGCTGCTCGACGGGAGCCGGAAGATCTGCTTCATCACCGAGATAGCCGGGATGGAGGTGGACATCATCACCCTGCAAGACATCTTCACTTTCAAGCAAGATGGCATCGGCGAGGAGGGAAAGGTCCTGGGAAGGTTCGTCCCCTCCGGATTCGTCCCAAAGTTCTACGACGATCTTCAACGCAAGGGCATCCGGCTGAAGATGGACATCTTCGGCGCGGAGTGAGCGGTGGTGCGGTGGGTCAAGGCTCGCATTCGCCGCATCGCTGTCGCCGCGACGCCACTTGCGTTGGCCGCGAGCATAGTCGGCGGAGCTGCTCTTTTGCGCTCGAGCCCATCGCGCCGGCCCTCGCCCGCCGCGGAAGAGGATTTTCAAGCCGAAGAGCAGATGAGTCGCTGCCGCCTTTACAGTGCGGTCGAGCAAGGCATCGAGCCGGATTGGCTCAAGGCAGAGATTGCCTGCAATCGCGTCCTCGACCTCCATCCGATTCATGAGGAAGCCAACCGGCTGCTCTTGCGCATCAAAGACGAGCAAGCGGCCTTCGAGCGGCTCCGCAGAGCCGAGGCGCTGGAAGCGCTCGACGAGCTGAGCGCCCTCGAGCTTTTGACGCAGGTTTCTGAAACCAGCACCTATTTCCGGCGTGCCAAAGCCCAGGCACTCGAGATTAAGGCCCGAGCGATGCCAAGGCTCCAGGCCGATTGCGCGCGCCTGCTGCGTCGGCACCCCCGCTCGCCGGCGCTGCTCACGTGCGAAAAGTACCTGGCGCTCGCCTGCCAAGACGCATTCTGGCGCGAGCGAAATCTGGGCGCGGGGGCGAGTCTTCCTCTGGCGGGTGCCGCCGCGGATCGGCTCTATCTGCAGTTCCTTCGCGTTCGCCAAGCCGCATCGCCCAGCTCGGCCACGTGGATCTGCCCGCAGCTTAAGCTCTTGGAGGAACGGCCGGAACTGGAGAGCGACGCCAAGGTCAGCGAGGCTCTCTTGCAGCGATCGTCTGATCGGCGCGTCGGACAGGCGGTCCTCGCCTATTGGCGGGGCAACCTCCCCACCGCGCTTTCGGCGCTACAAGCTTGCCTCCACCGCGGCGCCGCGGACCCCTCTACCGCGCGCCAACTGCAAAGCAGGATTTCGATGGTGATGCAGCTGCTCAAAGCAGGTCATACTGCGCTTCAGGCGCGCGATCCGGAGAACGCAGCGGCGCCGTTTCGCGCTGCACTCGAGCACGATCGCCAAATTCTCGGCCCCCTGACGCTGCCGCCCTCCTCGGTGGAGCGCATCATTCGACGCGAGATGAGCAGCCATTCCTACCAACGCGGCAAGTATTGGGCGGACCGAGCGGACACCCACCGCGCCTGCCGCATCTGGAAGGTGGGGTACTCATTTTCTCGCGCCGACTTGGCGCTCCTGCAAGCAGTGAAGCATTGCAGCGAGCGAGGGCGGGAATTGGCGGCGGCCGCCCACCATTGCGCCGAGCTCGCCAGCGCGGCCGATTTGGCCGTTGAAGGGGACGGAATGCTCGAGAAAGTCAGGGCAAGGCGCGAAGAGCTGGGTTGCCGCTAAGCGATTGATGGTCGACTTGTTACCGGATGGCGGGTTAATCCTTGATCATGGCGGAGACAAATCCCAGCGCGCCGGTCCTCACGCTGATCGATGCCTCCGGCTTCATCTTCCGGGCCTATCATGCGATCCAGGCGCTCTCCACCTCGAAGGGCATTCCGACCAACGCTGTCTATGGCTTTACGCGGATGCTGCTGAAGACGCTGCGCGAGTTCGCGCCGACCCATGTGGCCCTGGCCTTCGACAAGGAGAGCAGGTTGGGCCGCCAGGAAATCGACGCGAGCTACAAGGCCAACCGCGAGGGTCCGCCGCCCGACCTCGTTCCCCAGTTCGCCCTCATCCGGCGGGTCGTCGAGGCGCTGAACGTACCGGTGCTGGAGGTCGAGGGCTGGGAGGCGGATGACGTCATCGGGACCTTGGCGCGCCGAGCGCAGCAGCAAGGTTTTCGGGTCCTCGTGGTGACCGGAGACAAGGATTTCATTCAGATCGTCGATGGGGACGTCGAGCTGTTCGATCCGATGCAGGAGAAGCGCACCACCCCGGCCGATGTCCGGCAGCGGCTGGGAATCGATCCCGCCCAGATGCGCGACTACCTGGCGCTGATCGGCGACCCGATCGATAACGTTCCCAAGGTTCCCGGCATTGGACCGAAGACGGCGGTCGAGCTGCTGCAGCAGTTCGGCGACATCGAAACCTGCCTCGCTCGCCTGGACGAGATCAAAAAGCCCAAGGTGCGCGAGGCGCTGGAAGCGCATGCCGAACAGCTTCGGCGAGCCAAGTCCCTCGTCAGTTTCAGGAGCGATCTGCCGCTGCAGATCAGCATTGCCGACCTCGCGCGTCGACCGATCAAGGAGGTCCAAGCGCGCGCATTGTTCTCCGAGCTGGAATTCTTCAAATTGCTTCAGGAGATGCCCGCTCGGGAACCGACGCCGCTGGCGAGCGCGACGCAACTGGCGACCGACCGATCGACTCTGGGACGCATCGCCGCTGCGGCGCGTGCCGCCAAGTCGCTGACCATCATTCCGGCCTACGAGGGGCTGCCCTACGCCGCCGAATTGGTTGGGCTTGGCCTCTCCACCGAAGAGGGGGAGAGCTACTACGTCCCGTTGACGCACCGCTACATCGGTGCCCCGGATCAAGCCGCGATCGAGATCGTCAAGGAGACCCTCGGTCCGACGATCGAGGACGCCGCCGTTCTCAAAAGCGGCCACGATCTAAAATCGCTTACCCTGGTGCTGGCGACGGTCGGAATGCGCCTGGCCGGGGCCCACGGCGATGTCGAGCTGCTTTCCTATCTGCTGAATCCCTCGCGTAGGCAACACGCTCTGGTGGACCTGGCCCGCGAGCGCCTGAACATCGAGCTTCCCCCGACGCCGACCGCGGTCGGAGCGCGCAAGAAAGGCTCACTGCTCTGCGAAGTTCCGGTTGAGCAATGCCGCGACTGCTATGGGGCGAGTGCGGAAGCCGCGCGGCGTTTGGCCAGTCTGCTGTGGACGGAGATCGAAGCGGCGGGTTTGGGCCGGTTAGCCCGTGAGATCGAGCTGCCGTTGATACCTATTTTGGCCCAGATGGAGCGAAAGGGGGTGAAGGTCGACCTCGCGGTGCTCGGGGCGATCGAGAAGAAGGTGGACGTCGACTGCGCAGCTCAGCTGGCGACCATCTACCGGCTTGCCGGGCGCGACTTCAACGTGAACTCCAGCGCCCAGCTCTGTCAGGTGCTCTATGAAGATCTGAAGCTGCCGATCTTGCGACGCGGCAAGACGGGTCCGTCGACGGACCAGGAGGTTCTGGAGAAGCTCTCCGAGCAACATCCGCTTCCCAAAGCGATCATCGATTACCGGATGCTCTCGAAGTTGAAGAGCACCTATCTCGAGACGCTGCCACAGCTGGTCGCGGCCGACGGCCGGCTGCACACCTCGTTCCATCAAGCGGCAGCGGCGACCGGGCGGCTTTCCTCCTCGGACCCGAATCTGCAAAACATCCCGATCCGAAGCGAGCTGGGGCGCGAGATCCGGCGAGCGATCGTCGCCGATTCGGGTTGTCAGCTGGTATCGGCGGACTACAGTCAGGTCGAGCTGCGGATCCTCGCGCACGTGGCCGGCGACGAAGCGCTGATCGACGCCTTCCAGAGGGACGAGGATGTGCACACGCGAACCGCGGCCGAAGTGTTTGGGATCGTCCCGGAGATGGTGACGGCCGATCAGCGGCGGGCAGCCAAGGCGATCAACTTCGGGATTGCCTATGGCCTCTCGGCGCATGGACTGTCGACGCGGCTGGACATTCCCACCGAGGAGGCGAGGGCGATCATCGATCGCTACTTTCAGCGCTATGCAGGGATTCGCCGCTATCTCGAGGAGACGGTGGAGAAGGCCCGCCTCTCCGGCTACGTGGAGACGATGTTCGGCCGGCGGCGGTTCATGCCGGACCTCCACTCGCGAAACCGGAATGCCGCTCAGGCAGCCGAGCGCGCCGCAATCAACATGCCCATCCAGGGAACGGCCGCCGACTTGATAAAGATGGCGATGATCCGGATCAGCGATGCGATCGCCTCGCGCCACCTGCGAGCCCAGATGCTGTTGCAGGTGCACGATGAGCTGCTCTTCGAGGCACCGGAAGAGGAGGTCGCCGGCTTGATGGATCTAGTGCAGACACTGATGTCCAGCGTGGCCGTCTTAAAGGTGCCGCTCAAGGTGGAGATTGGCTCGGGGCGCACCTGGGCGGACGCCCACTAGAAAAGGCGGCCTGGTCAGGACTGCGACGGGCTCGAGTGGGTCCCACCCGCGCCGCCCCCCTCGATGTCGTCGTTGGCCGCCGCGCGAGTCCATGGGTCGGCGAGGCGGTTCGCTTCGTCCCCCGCCGTCGGTGGACCTTCGACTTGTCCCTCCGCCAGCTCGGCTGCCTCCATCGCTGCGCGGCGCCGCCGTCGGCGGGAGCGTAGGCGCAGCGATGCGGCAATGCAGGCAAGGGCCAGCAAGGCCCAAAGGACGGAGCTGTTGGTCAACAGCGGCAGCCACGAGTAGCGAGAGGGCAGCTGGGCACGCCAGGCCGTCTCTTCGAACCAGAGCGAGGCCTTGAACGCCTTGGCGAACGCCGTTTCGAAGCTGCGGCCGTCGTCCACGACCCCGTCGATCAGCTCACCGAGCGCCGCCAGGCCGTGGCGCTCAACGAGGAAGTCGACGAAGGAGACGCTCTGAGCGTAGGCGATTTGAACGTCGGTCGGCTGCTCCGGCCAGCGGTCCTTCAAATCCTGGAAGGAGAAGATTCGATCCTGCTGGACCGCCTGAAAGAGCGCGGCGTACTGCGCGAGAGAATGGCGCTGACCAGTGAGAAACATGGCCAGCCCGTCGTGAAACCAGTGGGGCCAATCCCCGCCGAGCTGTCCCAAGGCGACGTGGAGTAGCTCGTGCCGTAGGATGGTGTTGCCGTCCGCTTCACTTAGCGAGCTGGCCTCGAGAACGATGATGTTTTCCTTTGGGTAGCTGTAGGCACGGCTCCAGTCTGGCGGCCGATCGCCGGGTAACGCCAGCGCGGAGAACTCCTGACGGCCAAAGCCCACTCGGATCTCGGTCGTCCCGGGCCAATCTCGTCCGAGGACTTTGTCGAAGTACGAGCGCGTCGATTCCACCTCGTCAGCCAGTTTTCGCGCGGCCCCCTTCGCTCTCGCCGTGTGCAGAATTCTGAACCGCGGCGTGTCGAGCTCTCCAGTGACGATTGGCGCCTCGGCCACAACCGGCGGCCGCGCCTCGCCTATCGACGCCGCCGCAGCGCCCACTCCGGGCGTAGACAGCGCGAGCGTCAGCAGGGTCCAGCGCATCCAAATCCCCAGCCCAGAATATTCACCAGCAGGCGGGTGGATGCCAGCCACAACGGGAGCGACTGTCAAGCTCGCCGGCAGATGCCGGGAGCGCCCTTCGCAGCGCTTAGCAGCTAGCGCTCGGCGCCAACCTTCTTCGGGGAGAGGAAGGAGACGTTGTCGTCGACCCCCTCCCATTCGCCTTCGGCAAACGTCGCCTGACGAAAGGTCTCCAGGAGCTTGCTGTGCGCCTGGATCACCCCGCGGACCTGGGACTCAAACTGCACCCGCTGGCGCTTCAGCTCATCGATGTCCTGCACCACCTGGATCAGCTTCTGGTGCGCGCTCTGGACGATTTTCTCCGCCTGGTGCTCAGCCTGGGCAAGAATGAACTCTGCTTCCTTCTTTGCGCTGGTCTTGATGTCCTCTGACAGCCTCTGGGCGGTGAGCAGGGTTTCCTGCAGCGTCCGCTCGCGGTCGAGCTGCTGCTGCAGCCGAAGCTGCACGTGGTTGAGCTCGTCGCGCAGCGCCCCATTGGACTTGACCAGCTCTTCAACTTCCGAGGCGACGGACTCAAGGAAGCTTTCTACGTCCGTCTTTCGAAACCCGCTGAGCGCGGACTCGAACCGCTTCTGCCGAATGTCGAGGGGGGTGATCTTCACCGGCTCAGTATATGGAAGAGCCGATCCAAACGCCCCAGAGCGCCAAATTTTTGCTCGGCACGCTGATGCGACTACAAGGGGTGTAGCGTATGCGACATCCCGTTGCGCCTAAGTTGCGTGACCTATTCCCCGAGCTCCGCGCTGGGGGAAGTAACAGATGAAACGCATGCCGGCCCAGGCAGAGATGCCCGAGCTCTTCACCGTGGAGTGCACCTATTGCGGTGTGGAAATGACCGAGCACGCGGCCACCGCAAGCCGGGTCCGCTACTTTCGCTGTCAATCCTGCCGGCGCTGTTTCTCGAGCATGTACGCAGAGATTTTCAGGGCGGATGCGAAGGTGCGCGTGGTGGGTGGCAAGCAAGCCTGCACGGCAGACGACTTTGCCGCGGTCAAGCAGAGGCTGGAGCATTGGCTGCTGCAGCTCGACAGCCAAGATCCCTATCGGGTCCTGGGCCTATCCCGGCAAGATACGCTGGAAAGCATCAAGAGCCGATACCGGGAGCTCGCCCTCCAGCGCCATCCGGATCGCGGCGGCTCCCTGGAAAGCATGAAGGAGTTGAATCTGGCCTATGGCCGACTTGCGAGACGAAAGAATCAATCGCAGCCGGATTCAGCGCACGAGACACCGCCTGGCTCCCGCCCGCTGAAAAAAAGGTAGCCCCGCGCTAGGCGCCGCGTTCAGCGCCCTGGGCTTTGCCTCAACTGGAGCGTGTGTGTCTGCATCCCTCTTACAGAGGGATGACCGACTGTCGAGCAAAACCCGCGTCAGGTAAGCTCGTTGCATGCTCTCCGAGGAGTACGGATTGCATCGCGTCGTTCGGCCGGAAGGTGTCTTGCCGCAGCAAGCCGAGCAACTCGACCCCTCGCTTCCACTTCGCAGCAGCGAGCTTTTGATCGACGTCGAGGCTCTCAACATCGATGCAGCGTCATTCCGGCAGATTTGGCACGAGTCGTCGAAGGATGTGCGGCGCGCGGGGGAAATTGTCGCCGCCATCGTCCAACGGCGGGGCAAGCTGCACAATCCGGTAACCGGCTCGGGCGGAATCCTGATGGGGCGCGTCAGTCAAATCGGCGCTGAGCACCCGGGCCGCTCGCGCCTATGCCCCGGCGAACGCATTGCGAGCTTGGTCAGTCTAAGCCTCACCCCTTTGCGGCTGGAGCAGGTTCTCGCGGTTCACCCGGCCGCCGAGCGAGTAGACGTCCGGGGGCAGGCGATCCTCTTCGCCAGTGCAGCCTACGCGAAGTTGCCTGGAGACTTACCTGACCAGGTTGCCTTGGCGGTTCTGGATGTCTGCGGCGCGCCGGCCCAAGTAGCCAGGTACGTCAAACGAGGGATGAAAATAGCGGTGCTGGGCGCGGGCAAGGCGGGAACTCTCTGCTTGGCGCAAGCTCGCCGGTCGCTCGGCGACAGTGGGCTACTGATCGCCGTTGACGTCTCGGCGGCCGCGCTTGAGCCGTTGCTCGCGATGGGTTTGTGCGACGCCGCCATTGAGCTGGATGCCACCAGGCCGGTCGAGCTCATGCGCCGAGTGGCGGCCGCCACGGGCGGGGAGCTATGCGATCTGGTCGTCAATTGCGCTTCCTCAACCGGCACCGAGATGTCTGCGGTCGTCAGCCTCAAGGCGGGCGGCACTGCGCTGTTCTTTTCGATGGCCACCAGCTTTACCGCCGCCACACTCGGCGCCGAGGGGCTGGCGAAGGATGTCGTTTTGTTGATGGGCAACGGTTATGTCCCCGGCCACGCGGATCTGGCGTTGAATCTTCTGCGTGCAGATGAAGCGTTGCTGCGGCTGTTTCAAGCTCGCTGCCGGGGCGCGGACCAGTCGGTACCCTCCGGAGCGCGGTCGTGACCGGCCGATTTGTGGATGACGCTGAAATCGAGCATGCGCGCCGCCTAGCGAGCGAGACAACGCGGCCCATTCTTCAGCTGATTGGACGCCACACGACCGTTTCGATCGAGCGGACGGTGCTGCGCCTCTTCGGCATCTCCGGGGCGGGATCTGGGGGGGTGCCGCTGGCGAACCTGGTGGTAGATCGGCTGCACGCAGAACGGGTTTTGAACCGGGGAAGCGGGTATTGGTATGGCCGCGCACTGCAGCTGGGCGCGAAGAGCCCGTCTGAGATAGTCCAGATTCTCACCCGCGCTCCGCTTCAGACGCTGCCGGTCTTGCCGCCGGACCGCGAAGCGAGGCTGCTGGAAGAGGTTCGCCAGGAAGCGCGGGTCGCGGTGGAAGATCTTCGCCGGCGCGTTTGTGCGCGAGATGAGCTTCGCCGCGAGCTGGGAGTGGCCGAGCCGCCCCACAAATACGTCATCGTCGCCACCGGCAATATTTACGACGATGTCGATCAGGCTCGAGCGGCGGCGCAAGCGGGGGCCGACGTCATCGCGGTCATCCGCTCTACCGCCCAATCCCTGTTGGACTACGTTCCCCACGGGGCGACCACCGAGGGTTACGGCGGTACCTATGCCACCCAGGAAAATTTCCGGATCATGCGGGAGGCGCTCGACGCCGAGTCGCGAAAGCTTCGGCGCTACATCCAGCTGACCAACTACTCATCCGGGCTGTGCATGGCGGAGATCGCCTTCTGTGCCGCGCTGGAGCGCTTGGACATGCTGCTCAACGACGCGATGTACGGGATTCTTTTCCGGGACATCAACATGCGGCGAACCTTCACCGACCAATACTTTTCCCGCCGAATCTGCGCGCTGGCCGGAATCATCATCAACACCGGCGAGGACAACTACATCACCACCGCCGACGCCTACGAGGCCGCGCATACCGTCATCGCCAGCCAGTTCATCAACGAATCGTTCGCCAAAGCGGCGGGACTGAGCGACTGGCAGCTCGGACTTGGACACTCCTATGAAATAGATCCGGCCCGGCCGGAGACGTTTATGCTCGAGCTTTCGCAGGCGATGCTCGTGCGCCGGTGCTTTCCCAACGCTCCTTTAAAGTACATGCCCCCAACGAAGCACAAGCAAACCGACATATTCTTCTCTCACGCCTACGATGTGATGGCGGACCTGGTGGCCATCTGGACGCGCCAGGGCATCCAGCTCCTGGGGATGATGACCGAGGCGATGCACACCCCGCTGCTGGCGGATCGATACGTGGCTCTCAAGTCGGCAAGTTACGTGCATCGCGCGGCGCGTGGCATCGACGGCGAGCTCGAGGTACGCGAGGACGGGAAGATCAGCCAGCGGGCGCGGTCGGTTTTTGCTCACGCCATCAAGTTGCTCGAGGAATGTCGCCGCGACGGCCTGATCGCCGCGATCGGCAGGGGGAGGTTTGGAGACGTCAAGCGCTCGGAGATGGAAGGAAAGGGCTTGGATGGGGTGATTGAAAAATCCCCGCAGTACTTCAATCCGCTGCTCGAGCTCTTGGAGTCGAGCGGATGAGGGGGGCTGTGCAGATCATCCGTCCCTACGGCGACCGCCGCGACGACGGAGTCGTCCAGCTGTCCTTTACGCTGCCCGTTCCCTTGAGCGACAAGGCGAGGGAGGCAGCCGCGCAGCTTGTCGGCAAGATGGGCTTTTCCGACGTCAAGATTGCCGCGGCCGAGGCCGCCGCCGACAACTACACGTTCTTCATCGTCTACGC
>Ga0126379_10000912_pt1 | contig 17294 bp, 14 predicted proteins | sample PanSoiMetPlot_24_FD_92640 | JGI IMG/M metagenome (GOLD analysis project Ga0126379, IMG submission 92640) | Tropical forest soil microbial communities from Panama - MetaG Plot_24 | ecosystem: Environmental > Terrestrial > Soil > Tropical forest > Bulk soil | place: Panama | collected 2016-02-17
GACGTGTTCACCCGGATCGTGGTCGCAAATGATGGTTCGGAAGGCGGTTTCAAGGCGCTTGCCATGGGATGCGAGCTCGCCAAGCGCGACGGCGCCGCACTGCACATGATTTCAGTGGAAGAACTGCCCGACTTTCCGGCGTCGATCGACGAGATCGTCGAGGCCAAGGACGCCGAAAACCATAAATATCACGATGTGCTCGAACGTGCGCGCGGGATCGCCAAGGCAAGCGACATCGACCTCCATACCGAGGTCGTTGCCGGCCACGCCGCGGCCTCCGTGGTCGACCGCGTCAAGGCGCTGAACGCCGATCTGCTGGTGGTCGGCTTCATGGGGCATTCTGCCCTCTATGAGCGCATCATCGGCGGAACCACAGATCGCCTCGTGCGCCTCGCGCCCTGCCCGGTGCTGGTCGTGAAATGATTGGCTTATAGGGTGGAGCGCGCGCCGCGAAACCACGCGATTTGTTGCGTTTGGCCTTCTTGGACGGCATGGGGGGCTGCACAAGCTGCACGGCGCGGCGATGCGTCTTTGCCCATCCTACATGCGCGATTCCGGTCGAGCGAAATCCGCTGCGATTGCCCGTAGCGCCGCCTCGGGGGTCAATGGCAGTTCCGTCAGGCGAACGCCGATTGCATCGTGGATCGCGTTTGCGATCGCGGGCGACACGGCGAAGGTGCCGGATTCGCCGAGGCCCTTGGCGCCGAACGGACCGGTCTTCTGTTCACCCTCCACCGGCTCGGCTTCCATGGGCGGAATGTCGTGGAGGCCGGGAATCTTGTAGTCCGCAAGCGATGCATTGGTCACCTGGCCGCCGTCGAATTCCATCTTTTCGTGCAGCGTGAAGCCGAGTTGCATGATGGCGGCGCCGGAGAGTTGGGTGCGGGCGATAGCGGGATTGAGCGGCGTTCCGGCGTGCGCGACATTGACAAGCCGCGTCACGCGCACATGGCCGGTTTCGGTATCGACTTCGACCTCGGCGCCTGTCCCGCCGACCATCCAGAACGGTGTTACGTTGGGTGACGCGCCGGTTGCGGCATCGGGGGAGGTGTAGGTCGGAATGTAAGTGCCGGTTCCCACCACGTTCCCGGCTTGCATGCCGTAGCGCTTACGAAAAATATCCGCGGCCGAATAGTTGGTGCCGGGCGGCAGGCCGGCTTCCGCAGCAAGCGCTTGGAGCCGGTTGCGGGCGTCTTCGGCCGCGAGCCGCACCGCATTGCCCATGTGGAAGGTGGACCGCGAGCCGAGCGTTCCCATATCGTAGGGCGTGACGTCGGTATCGGGCAGGACGATGCGGATGTTTTCCGCCGCGACATCGAGAACCTCGGCGACGATCAGCGCCATGGCGGTGTCGGCGCCCTGGCCCATGTCGACCGTGCTCATGTAGAGCGCCACGCTGCCGTCGGCGCTGACGTTCACGATCGCGACCGAGGTGGTCGGTGAAATCGACGCCTTGAAGCCAATCGCGATTCCCCTCCCGCGCCGGACAGTGCCGGTGCCGCGCTCGAACGGCGCATCCCAGTTCATACGGTCCGCAAGGGTAGCCAACACTTCTGCGATCCCGGCGTCCCGCACCAAGGTGCCGGTGGCCTGCGGGCGTCCGCCGCGAAGGATATTCTTGCGGCGGAACGCGACCGGGTCGATGCCGAGCTCGCGGGCCAACAGGTCGGTATGGCTTTCATAGGCCCAAACCAATTGAGGGATGCCGAAGCCGCGCAACGCGCCCGCCGGCGGACGGTTGGTGTAAAGCTCATAGGAATCGATCGCGACATTCTCGATGTCGTAGGGGCCGGCCGCCGTGAACCCGGACTTCTGTGCCACCCGCGGCCCGACATCCGCATAAGCGCCACCGTTCCAGCACACAACGCAATGGCGCGCCGTAATGCGTCCGTCGCGCGTCACGCCGCTCTTGATGCGGAACGTCGTCGGATGCTTGGTGATATGGTAGAATTGTTCTTCCATAGTGAGAGTGATCTTGACCGGGCGCCGCACCAGGCGCGCCAGAGCGGCCACCAATGCTTCGAGCTTGATGTACACCTTGGCGCCGAATCCGCCGCCCAGGAATGCCACCTTCACCCTGACGCGATTCTCCGGCCACCCGAACAGCCGCGCCAGTTCGGCGCGCACGAATGACGGCGTCTGCGTCGCCGAATAGATGACGAGGCCCGGGTCGGCCGGGTCGGCGACGGACACCAGCGTCTCGAACGGCAAGTGCAGGCATTGTTGGGTGCGAAAAGTGTGCTCGATGACGCGGTCGGCCGCCGCGAACGCCTGCTCGACATCGCCACGGCGCAGGTGGAAATCGAGCGCCACGTTGGTATGCGTCCGGCCTGCGAGATGCTTGAGGTCCGCGAAGGTGCCGGCGGGCTTCAATTCATCGTGGACGATGATGTCTGGCTTGAGAGCTTCGATCTCGTCATAAACCGCCGGCAGCTCGTCGTAATCGGCGGAAATGAGTTGCACCGCCTGTTCCGCCACATGGGGATCGGCGGCCAGCACTACCGCTACCGGCTCGCCGACAAATCGCACTTTTTCCAGCGCCAAGATCGGTTGGTCGTGAAAGGCCGGACCATAATAAGGCGACGGAATGATCGTCCGGATGTCCTCGCCGGTGACTACCCGCGCCACGCCCTCAAGCGATGCCGCCGCGCTGGTGTCGATGCCGCGGATGCGGCCATGGGCGACCGTGGAGCGGAACACCTTGCCGTAGAGCATGCCCGGAAGGCGCAGATTGTGGTCGTATTCGGCGCGACCGGTCACCTTGGCCCGCGCCTCCAGGCGCGGAATGGAGCGGCCGATTTGTGCGGTCATGGCTTATGTCTCAAGCGTCGTTATTTGCGCGTCAACCGTTCGAAATGTGTAGGATGGGTTGAGCCCTTGCGAAACCCATCCTACGGATCGAGATTAATACGATCTCGGCAGGCCGAGAACATGCTCGGCGAGAAAGCTGAGAATCAAATTCGTTGAAATCGGCGCCACCTGATAAAGCCGCGTTTCGCGGAACTTGCGTTCGATATCGTATTCCTCGGCAAACCCAAAACCGCCGTAGGTTTGAACGCAGGCTTCTGCGGCAGCCCAGGACGCATCGGCCGCCAGGAGCTTCGCCATGTTGGCCTCGGCGCCGCTGTTCATGCCGGCCTCAAACAATGTGGCGGCCTTTTGCACCATCAGCTCGGCGGCGCGCATCTGTGCATAGGCTCTGGCAAGCGGGAACTGAATGCCCTGGTTCCGGCCGATCGGGCGATCGAAGACCACCCGTTCCTTGGCGTAGTCGGTAGCTTTCTCGATGAACCATTTGGCGTCGCCGATACATTCCGCTGCGATGAGAATGCGCTCCGCATTCATGCCAGACAGGATATAGCGAAAGCCCTTACCCTCCTCGCCGACCAGGTTCTCGGACGGAATGGGTACATTGTCGAAGAACACCTCGGTGGTGGAGTGGTTCATCATGGTCCGGATTGGCCGGATGGCGAGGCCAGACTGGTTAGCGGCCCGCATGTCGACGATAAAGACCGAAAGGCCATCGGTCCGCTTGCTGACCTGATGCTTCGGCGTAGTACGGGCCAGCAGCAGCATGAGGTCGGAATGTTCCGAGCGCGAGGTCCAGATCTTCTGGCCGTTGACCACGTAATGGTCGTTCTCATGCCGCGCGAAGGTCTTGATCGAGGATGTATCGGTGCCGCTCGACGGCTCCGTCACGCCGAACGCCTGCAGGCGCAGTTCGCCCGACGCAACTCCGGGCAGATATTTGCGCTTCTGCTCGGCATTGCCGTGCCGCAACAGCGTGCCCATGATGTAGATCTGAGCGTGGCAGGCGGCGCCGTTGCAGCCGGCACGCTGGATTTCCTCCACGATCGCAGCTGCAGCAGACAACGGCAGGCCGGAGCCGCCATACTCCTCCGGGATGAGGGCCGACAGATAGCCGGCCGCGGTGACGGCTTTGACAAACTCGGCCGGATAGGCAGCGTCGCGGTCGAGTCGGCGCCAATATTCGCCGGGGAATTGCGCACACAGCTTGCGCACGCCCATGCGAATCTCCTGGTGCGGATCGCCGTCTTCAGGGTCAAAATCGATCGGCATTATGCGGCCTCTTGCGCCAGCACGTGATGGGCGATCTGGGCGCGCGTGCCGATCCAAACGTCGGGATTGCCGGCTGCAGCCTCGACGATCTTTTCATAGTAATAGGCGCCGCGCGGGTGACCGAAGATGTGAGCGTGGCAAGTAACGTCGATGATCGAGAGCTCGCCCTTTTCCTTGGCGATGGCAATGTTCTCGTTGAAGGATTCCAGCATCGTCTTCGGTGAATTGCCGTATTTCATGAACTGCATGTCGTTGACGTCGGTGCCGAGCGGGATGGCGACGATCTGCTTATTGCCGAAGGTCTGCACATAGGGCAAGTCGTCGTCGAACACGTCGCCATACCAGCGATAACCGCCCTCGATAAGGAGACGCGGCGTCTCGGCGCGCGACGTGCCACGCGGGCTCAGCCAGCCCTCGATCTTGCGTCCCGACGCTTTCTCGAGCAGCGCCGTGCAGCGCGCGATGTTCCGGCGTTCGTCCTCGTCGGACAACAGCGCCGGAATGACGTCCATGGCATAGGAATGAGACAGCACTTCATGGCCTGCGTCTGCAATGGCCCTGACGGTCTCGGGCGACCGCTCGGCAATAATGGCATTGACCATGACGCTCGCCACCGCCCGGTGCTGACGGAAGCCATCGAGCAGACGATAGATACCTTGCTTGACCCCGTACGCCGCCCAGGAAATCGCCATGGTGGCAAGCACGCCCGCCGGCAGCGGGTTTCCCATCGGGCTGATTCCAGGCGCTTTGCCATCAGACCAAGCCTCCAGACAAACGTTAAAAACGACGGCGGTTCGCTTGCCGTTGGGCCATACCCAGTTCACCGGTTTGGTCATGAGGTGCCGCGCTCCTCGGTTCTTTCTGGGCACGTCATATCAGTTGGCTGCAGGGGGGCAAAGGCACATCATCGCGCCGCGCAACTTGTGTGGCCTCCTGTGCGCCTTTACCCACGCCGTTCCGACCTTGCCCCCTCCCTACCCTCCCCCGCATGCGGGGGAGGGTAGGGAGGGGGCGCAAAGTCGCGTGAGGCCAGCGCGCCAAGTCACAGGCTGCGGCAGGCGACTTTGCCCGCCCTACGGCTTCATGATAGGAACGCACTGAACCCGTCGTCTCGGATTTTCGCCGGATCGATAATGGACAATGCCCATCCCGCCGCTGTGCAGCCGTGGTACGAGGTCGTGCAGCAGACCCTGAAGCGTAATGATGTAAAGCTCGTCACTTACGTTCCGGACAAGGTGTTCACGCCGCTCATCAAAAACCTCCATGCCGATGCGGACTTTCTGACTTTCCCGACCGCGCGCGAGGAAGAGGCGCTCGGCATCGTGTCCGGTGCCTGGATGGGCGGTCGGCGCGGGGCGGTGCTGATGCAGACCTCAGGCTTCGGCACCATCCCGAACGTATTGGCTTCGCTGGTCGTACCCTACCAGGTGCCGGCCATCATGTTCGTGTCCGAGCGCGGCACATTAGGCGAATTCAATCTCGGCCAGGCGCTGGTGTGCCGCACCATGCGGCCGGTGTTGGAATCGCTGGCAGTGGAAACCCACACCATCACACGTGAAGACGAGCTTGAATTCATCGTCGACCGCTCGATCAAGCAGGCAGTGGCGACCCAGGCCGCTGTCGCCTTCATCCTGTCGCCGCTCCTCACCGGCGGCAAGGTGTTCGAAGCCTGAGATCCTGTCAGCCGAGACCGCCCGATGTCCTACGCCGTTTCCGCCGTCGCCAGCTACGACAATGCCAAGGTGGTCAACCGTTTCGACCTCACCAAGCGCCTGGTTGCAAGGCTCAAGCACGAAGAAGCCGTGATCGGCGGCATCGGCAATACCAATTTTGACCTGTGGTCGGCCGGGCATCGCCCGCAGAATTTCTACATGCTGGGCAGCATGGGGCTGGCGATCCCGATCGCGTTCGGCGTCGCGCTGGCGCAGCCGAAGCGCCATGTCATTGCGCTGGAGGGCGACGGCTCGCTGCTCATGCAACTCGGCTGCCTTGCCACCATCGCGGCGCAGAAGCCTGCGAACCTGACGATGGTGATCATGGACAACGGCCTCTACCAGATCACCGGAGGCCAGCGCACCCCGGCGGCCGGAACCGCCGATTATGTGGCGCTCGCCCGCGCGGCGGGCTTAAGCAAATGCGCCTGGGCCGGCGACGAGGAGGATTTCGACAAGCTGATCGATGCTGCACTCGCCGAGGGTGGCCCGAGCTTCATCGCGGCCCGCATCGACGACAAGCCGGGCGTCGGCACCACCGACCGCGACCCGGTTCAGATCCGCGAGCGCTTCATGATGGGGCTTGGAGTGCGGAAGAAGGTGTAAGGTACAAAGAATCGCAACTCATTCTGGCTGCAAGGGATGATGGCCGGATTTCCAGCTTCGTATTTCTCCATCAAGCCTTTTCAGAAACCGATATGACGGAGAGGGCAGTGCTTGGCATTCACAGGATCAAGTCGGTGTCGGGGTCGATCAAGTGCATATGGTCGATGTTAGCATAGACGCGCATCGGTTGACCGGGCGATCCGGCGCTGGCGGGATCGACACGGCCACAGATTTCTGTATCGCCCAGAGCAAAAAACACCATCGTCTCCATGCCCATAGGTTCGACTACATCGAGATTCACGATGAATTCGCGACCTCCATTGCATTCGCTTCGGCGCGGCTCGGTGATGTGTTCCGGCCGCAGCCCGAAAATCAAGTCCTTGCCAATCGCGGATCGATACCGGGCCGAATTGGCCTCAGGCACCGGCAGGGCAATGGCATCCGAAAGACGAACACGCATTTCGACACCATTTTGCTCAAGCCGGCACGGTATGAAATTCATTGCCGGCGATCCAATAAAGCCGGCAACGAAGCGCGTCTTCGGATGATGATAGAGCTGCTGCGGCGCCCCGATCTGCTCGACCCGGCCGCGATTCATAACCACCACGCGATCGGCCAGCGTCATCGCCTCGACCTGATCATGGGTCACGTAAACCGTCGTAGTCCTAACTTTCTGATGCACCCGCTTGATTTCGGTGCGCATCTGGACGCGGAGCTTGGCATCGAGATTCGACAGGGGTTCATCGAAGAGAAATACCTTCGGATGGCGCACGATGGCGCGGCCCATGGCGACCCGTTGACGCTGCCCTCCCGAAAGCTGCTTGGGACGGCGGTTGAGTAAATCCGTAATGTCGAGTATGCGCGCGGCGTGCTCGACGCGCGAGCGAATCTCGGACTTTGAAAACTTGCGCAACCGCAGCCCGAACGACATGTTCTCAAAAGCCGTCATATGCGGGTAGAGCGCGTAATTCTGGAATACCATAGCGATGTCGCGATCCTTGGGCGGCAGGTCGTTAACGAGTTCGCCGCCGATGAAGATTTCGCCCGAGGTCACCTCCTCGAGCCCAGCGATCATGCGAAGCGTCGTGCTTTTGCCGCAGCCTGACGGTCCGACCAGAACAACGAGTTCATTGTCGGGAATATCGAGGTCGATGCTGCGCACCGCCTCGACCTCCTCGAAACGTTTGACGACATTTCGCAGGGCGACTTCTGCCATTTAGATTCAGCCCTTGGTGGCGCCGGCTGTGAGCCCGGCGATGTAGTAGTCCATGAGAAAGGCGTAGATGACAAGCGGCGGCGCGGCGGCGACGAGCGCCCCCGCCATCAGCATGCCCCATTTGTAGACGTCGGCCCGAATGAGGCTCGTGACAGTTCCGACCGTGAGAACCTGTTGGTCCGACGAATACAGAAATGCCATGGGATAAACGAACGCCGCCCACGACACGGTAAATGCGAAAATCGTCGCGGCAATGATTCCGGGCAGCGCCACCGGAATGAAAATTTTAAGTAGCATTTGCATATGGCCGGCGCCATCGATCAGCGCCGCCTCGTCAAGCTCTTTGGGGATCGACTGGAAGTAGCCGATCATGATCCATGTGCAAAACGGCACGGTAAGCGTCGGATAGACCAAAACCATGCTCCAATAGGAATTGAGCAGGCCCAGGCTGCGCACGATCTGGAACAACGGAATGAACAGCAGCGTGTCGGGGACGAGATAAGTCAAAAAGATGCCGGTGGCGAGAATGCTTGAGCCCCAGAACTTCATGCGGCCGAGCGAGAATGCCGCCAACACGCTCACCACCATGGTAATGACGACGACGCAGACCGTCACGATGGCGGTGTTCTTGAAATAAATCAGGAAGTCGGTTTGCGTGAACAGAAGTTTGTACTGATCAAGGGTCACGCCGTCCGCGATGATCCACGGATTCGTTGCCATGTGGGCGACCTCGGCGTCGCTCTTGAACGATGTCACGATCATGTAGTAGGGCGGGGTGAGAAAAAATATCGCGAATACGATCAGAAACCCATAAGACATGATCAGTGCCCAGCGCCGGTTGCGCTTGAGGCTCGATTTGAGCCCAAGTTTCCGCGAGGAAGGCGCCGTAACGGCGTCGGCGGTCATCCAATCTCCTTTCCGCGTTTGCGCACGCCGCGCAGGATGAAGACTGCCGACGCGGCCAGGATCGGAAACATGAACAAGGACACGGACGCCCCGAGCGGAATATCGCCGGAGCGGATGCCGAGCAGAAAAGCGTAGGTCGCGAAAACATGCGTCATGTTTCGCGGGCCGCCTCCGGTCATGATCTGTACGATGTCGAAATTTGCGAAAGTGACGATCAGTGAGAACAACACTGTGATGGCGATGATGTTGCGCATCATCGGCAGCGTAATGTGCACGAAACGCTGCCACGCATTGGCGCCATCAATGGCCGCCGCTTCATAGAGTTGCTCCGGGACGGATTTGAGGGCCGCGAGATACATGATCAAAAAGAAAGGTGCGCCGTACCAGATATTGACGAGGATCACTGAAAACCGCGCCCAGTACGGATCGCTCAGCCATGCAATCTCACTGCCGCCAAGCCCGCGGATAATCCAATTGAACGCCGAGTGGGTCGGGTCGAACAGCCACCACCAGCCCAGCGTTGACAGCGCAAGCGGAATGACCCAGGGCACCAGCAACATGCCGCGCCATTTGCGCTGGCCCTTGCTCGGCAGGTTGTTGATGAGATGCGCGGTGATCAGTCCGATCAGCGCTTTGAAAAAGACGGCGGAGACCGCGAAAATCGTCGATTGCCACACCACCATCCAGAATACGTCTCGGGACAACAGGAAGGTGAAGTTCCCCAGCCCAATGAAACGGGTCTGCGCCTTGTTCAGCGTCGAAAGGAAGATCGAATAAACGGCCGGGTAAACCACGAGCCCTGCGATGATCGCCATCAACGGCAGGCACATGACAAAAGCGACCGTGGAGCGCCGCCGAATTATGCGCAAAAAGTCCTGCCGGGCGCGCAGGGATGGCTTGGCCGCGCGGGCCGGACTGAATGTTCGCGGGACGACATCGACCATGGTCGATCCGTTTCGCCTTAAGCCCTACCCGCGTGCCCGGTCATCGGCACGCGGGGTGGCATCCTGCATTGCATCGTCAGGCGCGCAGCGTGCCTTCGAGTTCGTTCTCGGCCCACTTGATTACGTCGTCGAGTTTCTCGCCGCCTTGCGTGAACTTCGCCACCATGACCGTATTGATGGCCTGATTGTAGATTTGTGCGCCAACCTCCGACCGTGCTGGCGCGGCAGCGATTGAAGTCTGTTCGTCGCCGCGCGGCGGATAAGAGTAGACGGTGCCGACCGGCGGCTCGACCGTTTTCCAGGTATCGAGGTCATACATGCTCTTGAACGACGGCAGGTCGTAGCCGAACGAGGCCTCGACAAGCTGTTTGACCGACTCTTTCTGCGAAATATAGAGCAGCAGATCCTTGGCCGCCGACTTGTTCTTGGAGAAGCTCCACACGCCGTAGAATTGCGGAAGCTGTCCGACGAATCGGCCTTTAGGCCCGCGTGGCATCGGGTGAGTCCAGCAATTCTCGGCAACCTTCAGATTGTCGCGCTTGGCGACCGCCCATGCACTCGGCGGGTTCATGATTCCTGCGCCTTTGCCGGAAATGAGCCACCGGTTGTTCCCGGCATCATCCCATGCGTAAACCTCTGGCGGGTTCACGGCCATCAGCTTCTTGAGGTATTCGAGCGCTCGGCGCGTCTCCGCCGAGTTGATCCTGATGTTATCCTTCTCGTCCACCATCACGACGCCATACGCATTGAAAAGCGCGCCGACCCAGTCCACGGCGTCGCTCGCTTGTCCCATGGGCAGACCGACGGGATATCCGGCCTTGAACAGTTTTTCGGCAGTGGAGAGGTACAGATCCCACGTCCATTGGTCAGTTTTCGTTTTGTCGTATTTGGATTCGTCGTTCGGAAACATGTCGCGCAAATCGAGACCCGTAAACTGTTTGTACAGATCAAGACGCGAGCAGCAGGGTTTTACCTGACTGCCGACGGCGGTCGGAACGCCGCGCCATGTTCCCTTGATCTTGGCGAGGTATTCCGCCACCGGGCTGATCGGGCCATATTGCTTGATGAGTTGATTGACAACGCCGTCGAGTGGCTCAAGCACCCGCTGGTGCACCTGAATGTTCCAATCGCGATGGGACATTATGTCGTGGCCGGTGCCGGCCTGCGCTTCGGCGGCTGCTGTCAGTTTGTCCTTCTCGCCTTGCGACGTGATGTAATCGATGTGCACCTCGACTTTGTTTTTTTCGCCCCACTGGTTGCAAAGGCTAGTGAGAGCATTGTTGGCGCCTGGCACCCAGTGGTCCCAACAGCCCAGAGTCAATCTGCCTGCTGCGTAAGCACCCCTCACATAAGGCGCCGCGAGCACGGCAACCGTTCCGACCGCCGCGTTCTGAAGAACCACGCGACGAGTTAGATTTGAGCGTTTCATGACGTCCTCCTGCGCCTTTGTTGTTCGGCATTTTGGATCCCGAAAACATACTCCTGTCCGATGATCAAGCCTAGTGAACAATAACTGCTCTCTTTGTCGCGGTGCCGAGACACACCGGTGTTGCGGCGCACTTCGCCAGTCTTTCCGATACTCAAGACCGGCGACGAGTTGCCGCACTTCTAGCTTCTGCTTTCAGTTCGTTTGACGATCAGCCTCCCTTTCTGCTCTTGGCTCGCAGAGAATCACGCCGCGACCTTCACGTATTCGAAATCGCCCGGCTTGTTGTCGATGCCCACTTTGGGGGCCGCGATCCAGCCGGCGAATTTTCCCGGCTCCCGCGTCGGCTTCATCAGGACGGCGATGAAATCGCCGTCGGCTTTCGACGGCAGCCATTCATCCTTCCGCTGCGCCCAGGTGGCAGGATCGACGAGCTCGCCGCCCGGCGTCGCGTAAACGTCGCGAAACTCGCCGATCTGGCGGTGGAACGCCACATGGGGAAGCCGGAGCCGGAAAGCGACGCCGGCTTTTTCGATGATCTTGTTCCAACGCCCGACGCTCTTGGCGCAATCGGCCCCATAATCGTCGCGCAGGCGCATGTTCAGCGCCGTCAGCGCCGGTTCGTCCACGAACTTGATTTGCCCGCCAACAAGCTTGAGAACCGGATAGGTCGCGTTTTCAAGCCGGTGATCGTCGTCGATCCTGGTCTCGTGGAAACGCCCTTTGAGGCTGGCATTGAACGAATTAGCCGCATTGGTGGAGACCTCGGAGCCGAATAGGTCAAGCGAAAGCGTGTAGTGCAGATTAAGTTTTTTCTGAATGGTCGGCAGGTCGATCACGCCGAGCGCGCGCACTTTGCCGATGTCGGTCGGGTCATCGAGGCCGGCCGCCGTCATCGCCTCGCAGGTCCGCTGGATAATACGGCCGATGCCGGTTTCGCCCACGAACATGTGGTGGGCTTCTTCGGTGAGCATGAATCGGCAGGTGCGCGACAGCGGATCGAAGCCCGATTGAGCGAGGCTTTCGAGTTGCATCTTGCCGTCACGATCCGTGAAGGTGGTGAACATGAAGAACGACAGCCAGTCGGGCGTCTCTTCGTTGAAGGCGCCCAGCATGCGTGGCGCGTCGATACTTCCGGCGCGGCGGCGCAGCAACTCCTCCGCCTCCTCGCGTCCGTCGCGGCCGAAATATTTGTGGAGGATGTAAACCATCGCCCATAAATGGCGACCTTCCTCCACGTTGACCTGGAACAGGTTGCGCATGTCATAGAGCGACGGCGCCGTCTTGCCTAAATGGCGCTGCTGCTCGACGGAAGCCGGCTCGGTATCGCCCTGGATCACCGCGAGACGGCGCAGCATAGCGCGATATTCGCCGGGCACCTCCTGCCACGCCGGCTCGCCGAAATGGCGGCCGAACGGAATGGTGCGGTCCTCCTCACGGGACGCCAGCAGAATACCCCAGCGGTATTCCGGCATCCTCACATAGTCGAATTTCGCCCAGCCCTTCGGGTCCACCGACACCGCGGTGCGCAGATAGACCAGCGCCTCCTGGAACCCTTCCGGCCCCATGTCCTGCCACCAGTTGAGATAGCCCGGATGCCAGCCTTCGAGTGCCCGCAGAATGCGACGATCCTCGGTGAGGCCGACATTGTTCGGAATCTTGGTCGAGTAGTCGACGTTGACGAGGTCCATGGGATGCTCCTGTTCTCAGGGCTAATCTATTGGATACCGCCCGTAGGGTGGGCAAAAGCGCAGCGCCGCACCACGCAATTTGCACAGCCTCTCATGTGCCTTTGTCCACCCTACGTTCACACCCGTTTGGTATCGAATTCCGGCTTGCGGCCGCTGCCGTAGCGCGACAGTGCGCCGGTTTCGCCGGTCGCATTCGGCCGCTGGAATATCCAGTTTTGCCAGGCGCTAAGGCGGGCAAAGATCTTGGTTTCCATGGTCTCGGGTCCGCCGAAGCGCAGACTGGCCTCAAGCCCCGTCAGGCTGTCGGGCGAAAAGCTGGCGCGCTCCTCGAGAAAAAGGCGGATTTCATCCTCCCAATCGATGTCGTCGAGCGCGAAGGTGATGAGGCCGAGCGCTTCCGCGGCTTTAGCGTCGAGCACCTCGCCGACCGCCTGACGGGCTTTGTCACGGACCGCGGGCTCGCCAAGAAAGCGCGTGCTCAAACGATCCAGGCCGTTGCCCATGGCAAGCGCTCCGGACAGATTGATGTCGCCAAGCATGATCCCGGCCGGTGGCCGGTTATCGCCGTCATGCCGACCGATCAGCATATAGGAACGATCCGCCGCAAATACGATCTCAGCGAGCGTGCCTGCAAAGCATGAGCCGGGCTCGACGAGCGCGACCAACGAGCGCGAGGTGAGATCGATGCGCTTGAGCACGCGTTTCCATTTGAGGCGGATTTCGCGCGCCAGCCAGTGCCGGCCGTGCCGGGCGAGAACGAGATCATGGTCGAGAACGGTGCGCAGATCGCCCTCGGATTTGAACACAATGACAGCCACGTCAAGCTCGTTCAGCCGAATATCGAGTATCGCGTCGTCGAGTTCACGTGCGATCTGAAGCGACCAGAGCGAAGCGCCTTGGCTTACCATTTCTTCGGCAGACTCCGGACACGGCATATCGGGCCCACGCAGCGTGATGGTGGCAATGCGTGCGGCGCGATTAAACGCAACCGACACATAGTCATATTCACGGTGATCCGAGCTGATATTACGCTCCAACGGCGGCAATGAGATGCCGTGAGCGCCGGGTCCCGATCCGTCCTCGGGCTGGCTTGCGCCATCGATGAATTCTCGCGAGCGCGCCGCAATGACGGCCTCAAGCTGCGAGTTTGGCGTCACCTCGTCGACAAGGCGCCATTCGACGGCGCGCCTGCCCTTGATGCCCTCTTCGGTGGTGCAGAAAAAATCCGCGCGGTCGCGGCGGACCTTGCGCTTGTCGGTGATGCGGGTAAGCCCTCCGGTCCCCGGCAGCACCGCGAGCAGCGGCACCTCGGGCAGCGACACCGATGACGAGCCGTCATCGACCAGGATGATATGGTCGGTCGCGAGTGCAAGTTCATAGCCGCCGCCGGCCGCGGTCCCGTTGATCACGCAGATGGTGCGCAGGCCGGATGCTGCGCTGGCGTCTTCAATGGCGTTGCGGGTCTCGTTGGTGAACTTACAGAAATTGACCTTGTGGGTATGGCTCGCGCCAGCGAGCATCCGAATATTGGCGCCGGCGCAAAAGACGCGGGGCTTGCCGGACCGCAGCTGCACCACTCGAACCTCAGGATGCTCGAAGCGGATGCGCTCGAAAGCGTCGGCCAGTTCGATATCGACGCCGAGATCATATGAGTTGAGCTTGAGATCGTAGCCCTCGAACAATCCACCTCTCTCATCGACGTCCAACACGAGGGTCGCGACCTTGCCGTCCACGCTCAGCTTCCAATGGCGATAGCGCGACGGATCGGTGGCAAAATCGATCCGCGTCAGCCCGTTTGCGAGCTTTTGTCCGGTCTCGGCCATTCGCTCCACCTTCATTCTATCTGCAACCGCAGGGTAAAATCGACAATAGCTTCCATCGTGGCGTCCGGCGCCTCACGATGTGGAATGTGCCGCGCCCCGGCGAGGATAACGGCTTCCACCGGGCAATAGCACTCCTCTTTGGCGATTTCGATCTGTCGAAGCGTGCCATACTGGTCGTCCTCGCCTTGGATGATGAGGATGGGCACACGAATATAGGCGAGTTCCTCGGTGATTTCCCAATTGCGAAATCCCGGATCCAGCCACGGCCCGCTCCAGCTGTAGAATGCATTGTCGGGATTTTGATGCCACTTCCCAAGCTTTGCGCGCAGGTCGGTGGTCTCATAGGCCTCGCGCATGCGGGCGATCTCAGCGGTGCCGAACTCCTCCGTGAAGAAATGCGGCGCCAGCAGCACCAGGCCACGGATCCGGTGGTCTTCGATGCTGCCCGCATAGATGGCCGCGATCGACGCCCCGTCGCTGTGGCCGAGCAGGATGCCGCGTTGCAACCCGACGGCGTCGAGCACGTGCGGCAGCACGTCTTGCGCCTCCTCATGCATGAAGGTCACACGCCTTGGCATTGTGGATGGGCTGGAGCAACCGTAGCCGGCGCGGGAATAAGCGAACACGCCAAAACCGGTCGCGTCCGCAAGGTGTGCCGGGAAGTCGCCCCACATACCGACAGAGCCTAACCCCTCATGCAGCAGCACGAAGGTTGCGGCTTCGTCCGGACGCGGTCCAACCATCTTGTATTCGAGCTGGCTCGGTCCGATCTCGATGAAGCCGTCATCGCCCAAATTCATTCGTGCAGCCTCTATATCCCGAGATATCGGCGCTGGACGTTAGGGGCGGCGGCAAGCTCGCGCGATGTTCCGGACCAGGTGACGCGACCGCGTTCGATGACGTAATGGCGGTCAGCGACCTCAATCAGCGCCTCGATGTTCTTGTCGATCACTAGAATCGATTGGCCGGCCCGCTTGAGCGCCGTAAGGCACCGCCATATTTCATCGCGGATCAGCGGTGCCAGGCCCTCCGTCGCCTCGTCCAGGATAATGAGCCGCGGATTGGTCATGAGGGCACGGGCGATGGCCAGCATCTGCTGCTCGCCCCCCGACAGCTGCCGTCCCATGGTAGCGGCCCGTTCGGCGAGCTGCGGGAACATGGCGTCGACTTTCTCGAGCGTCCACGAATCGATTGCGCCGCGGCGGTTCGAGGCGGTGGCGAGCAGATTTTCGCGCGTCGTCAGGTTTGGAAATACTTGACGGCCTTCGGGCACCAGCCCGATGCCGTGCTGGGCGACCCGGTAGGGCGGCAAGCGGCGGATATCCACACCGTCGAACCGGATCGCTCCTGTCATGGCGGGCGTCAGCCCCATGATGGAGCGGACCGTCGTGGTCTTGCCCATGCCGTTGCGGCCCAGGAGACTCACCATTTCGCCGGCCGCAATGGTGAGCGAAATCCCGAACAGCACTTGGCTGCGGCCATAGCGGGTCTCGATATTCTCGATCTCCAGCAGAGCCGGCCTAGCCATGATGGCGCGCCTTATGACCACCGAGATAGGCTTGGTGGACTTTAGCGTCGGCCCTGATGTCGTCGGGCGTGCCGCACGCAATGACGCGGCCGTCAACCAACACCGTGATGCGGTCTGCCAGCCGGAACACCGCGTCCATGTCGTGCTCTATCAACAGGATCGTCTGCTCACCTTTGAGTTCGTCAAGGAGCGCGATCATGCGGGCGGACTCGTCCGGGCCCATTCCGGCCATCGGCTCGTCGAGCACGAGCATACGCGGGGCCGTGGCCAGCGCCATGGCGATCTCGAGTTGCCGGTGTTCGCCATGGCTGAGATTTGCGCACACGACATCGGCGCGACTTTCAAGCCCGACGCGGGCGAGCGCGGCCCGCGCCGGCCCGCGCAATTCCTTGTCATTGCGGGCCGGTCGCCAAAAGCGAAACGAGTGACCCGCATGGGCCTGAACCGCCAATGCCACATTATCAAGCACGGTGAAATCAAGGAACAGGGACGTGATCTGAAACGAACGCGCAAGACCGAGCGCGCTTCGCCGATGCGCCGGCAGCCGCGTGATGTCGCGTCCATTGAACAAAATGCGTCCCTTCTCGGGGCTGATCTCGCCGGCAAGCTGGCCGACCAGGGTCGACTTGCCGGCGCCGTTTGGGCCGATGATGGCGTGCAACTCGCCAACCGGCACATCGAGCGAGATGCCGTCGCAGGCGAGAACGCCACCGAATCGCTTGGTCAGGTCGCGAATCTGCAGCATCGGATCAGCCACGGCGCAGGCTCGCCAAGACACCGTCAATGCCGCCATGGGCATAGACCACGATGAACAGCAGCAACGGACCGACAATGATTTGCCAATACTCCGTCACCCGCGAGAGCCCCTCCTCCAGCATCAGGAGCGTGACGGCGCCGATCAGCGGGCCGAACAACGAACCGATGCCGCCAAGCACGATCATCACGATGAGATCGCCGGAGCGTGTCCAATGCATTACTGCGGGGCTGATGAAATCCGTGTGATTGGCAAGCAGGGCGCCCGCAAGCCCGCACATCATGCCGGCCATGACAAAGCCGGTGAGCCGATAGCGAAAGATCGGAAATCCGATTGCGCGCATGCGACGATCGTTCGATCGCGCGCCTTGGATCACCATTCCGAAGCGCGAATTGACGAGCCGCGAGACGAGCCAGATCGCCGCGAGAAGCAGGGCAAGGCACAAATAGTAGAACTGCACCTTGCCGGAGAGGTCGATCAAACCGGCGAACTGGCTGCGGCGATAGATGGTGAGCCCGTCGTCGCCGCCATAGCGATCGAGACCGACTGCAACGTAGTAGATCATCTGGGCGAAGGCGAGCGTGATCATGATGAAATAGACGCCGCGC
>Ga0126379_10000913_pt1 | contig 17289 bp, 13 predicted proteins | sample PanSoiMetPlot_24_FD_92640 | JGI IMG/M metagenome (GOLD analysis project Ga0126379, IMG submission 92640) | Tropical forest soil microbial communities from Panama - MetaG Plot_24 | ecosystem: Environmental > Terrestrial > Soil > Tropical forest > Bulk soil | place: Panama | collected 2016-02-17
CACATCCAGCAGCACATGGACTACGGTTTCAAAGCACTATTTCGCTACGCCTGATTCGTACTTGGCAGGGTAGAATAGCCCGCCGAGATAATTACCTATCCCCTAAGCGGCAGGCGACTCAGCGCGGGCTCGCGCGGGAGGGGCTTCAGAAAGCGCAACGATCTTGGAAACGCGACCGAGAGAGGATCGTTCAGCCTCGGTGAACGCGTGCCCTCGGTTACTGTGGATATTTCGAGAAGTTGCACACCGAGCTTGCTATTCCCATTTTACGAAGCAACGCAATCCACAAAACTAGTCAGCGAGATACCCGCTGATTCTGTGTCTACAGTCGTGAATTGCCAAAAAAGAAGTCCGCACCCAATTAAAAAAGAATGAGACGAACTGGAACGCTCTCTACAGCTGCGAACAACGAGCGGTTCCACCCCTACCACTCGTTCCGGTAACGGCACCATTAATAGGCCCATCCCGACGCTCACGAGCAAGATGTAAAGACAACTCACACTCAAATTCATGATTTGCAAAGCCGTCAAACGCAGGATAACAAGTTTTCTGACCGACACCGACAAATCTGATTGACGCAAAAACGATAACATGGGTACCAATAGCCACTTTTCCGATTTTGCGACTAGTCGGGACTTTAGTACAGGTTGGTCGTAAAATACGTCGAGAATGGAGCCGAAGAATTTCAGAGCTACGCTACGAGGGTTCATGTAACTAGAAGGCATGTCTCTAATGCGATTCGTCCTCATAACTCTCACCATCGCTGTGCTCCTCCGTGTTCCCGCGTCCGCACAGGCGGTTTCTAGTCAGAAAGTCGATCAAATCTTCTCCGTTTACGATAAACCGAGCTCACCGGGGTGCTCGCTTGGAGTGATTCGCGACGGTGAATTCGTCTACCGAAGAGCCTACGGTTTGGCCAGTCTGGAACTGCGAGTTCCGCTTTCATCGCAGTCCGTCTTTTACATGGCTTCAGTGTCGAAGCAATTCACGGCCGCGTCGGTAGTCCTTGCGGCAGAGCGGGGTTATCTTTCGCTAGACGATGACGCTCGCAAATACATCCCGGAGCTTCCCGACTATGGTCATGTCATCACCCTGCGACAGATGATCCATCAGACCAGCGGATTGCGGGACTTCTTTAGCCTTCTCGATCTCTCAGGTCACGCTAGTGCGGACTTCGATTCGCCAGAAGAGATTCTTAAAATTGTGGTTCGCCAAAAGGGGCTGAACAACATCCCGGGTGAGGAGTGGATTTACAGTAACACGAACTACTTTCTACTCGGTGTGGTGGTAAAACGAGCGACCAAGAAGTCTCTCGCCGACTTCGCTGCAGAGACCATATTTCAGCCCCTCGGCATGTCACACACGCTGTTCTATGACGACCACACGCTCGTTGTGCCCGGCCGAGTCGCTGCATACGATTCGAGCCCGCAAGGCAGTTTTCGGGGTTCAGGCTCGACGCGGTTACTCTATTCCCACACCGGAAAAGCACAAGAAGTAGAGCTCCAGCCTTATGCACCATCTATCGAATCCTTGGAACACTCGCTAGTAAATTAGCGTAACCAGAAACAATTTGACTTGCTCGCGAGGCACCAATTTGCCCAAGTCCCGACTGACGCCGCAATCGTCCAAGTGGATTTGTAGCTTCCGATTACGCGACTCTCATGCCTGAGGGCCGATTGCCAGAATGAAGCCACCGGACCTCATGGTGCAGGTGGGGTCACAAAACGTTGCGACTTCGATGCCATAAATGCTTAACGCATCTCGAAGTGCTTCGGCACTGGGAGGCAGGCTGCCTTGTGCGCGTACCACGAACGCCAAGCCCGTGGATTGAGCATTCAAACTCTCTGATGGCGCACCATCATTCACTTTCCACCCAATCACATTGAAGACAGTCAGGAAATCTTGTGCGTAGCCGAGCGCGTCGCTTGCCGAGGGATAGTAACAGACGCCGACCTGTTGATCAGGAAATGCAAGGAGCACCTGAATCAGGACTGCCTGCTGATGTGTAGTCAATCTGCGTGGTGTCGGCTGCATCGCTCTGCCCCAGCCAGTGTTGCCACAGCGCACCATCCGGTGTCAACGATTCCAGTAGCATTCCGGAATTCGCCCCCCACCCAGCGATGGAAAACGTTACGTGTGCATAAGAGCAGCGACAGCCTGCGGGTCAAGTCTGGTAAACAGCGTATCTCTAACGACGCCGGCCGTTGTCAAGAGTGTTTTTGAAACCAGCGTTAGCAGGACCGTGTAAAACAATATCCTGTAGCGGCTTCGCAAGTACGTTGGAGCAAGCTCGTACAGGCTCCCACCCTGCCCAGTCATAGGATTCCGCCCCTTTTCGTACAATTCAAGGTTCCTGATTCGTCAGAGAGCCTTCATTGATCCAAGCAAGGAAGAGTTTATAGCCCACGGACAGGACAATTGCACCGACGAACAAGCCGATGATCCCCAGAGCTACGAATCCACCGATCGCACCCAGAAAAATTACAACGATAGGCACCGCTACGCCCCGGCCCAGTAGAAGAGGCTTCAGTACGTTGTCCACCAGAGCAACGATAACGCACCAGATCAAGAAGATTACGGCCTTCGTCATCGTGGAAACTGCAAACACATACACCACCGCGGGAATAAGGATGAGCACTCCAACCTGCAACACCGCGGCGATTAGAAACATTACCGTCCAAAGTCCCGCACCAGGGAGTCCTGCTACGAGAAATCCGAGTCCCGCGAGAACTGATTGGATGAAGGCCACTCCGAGAATTCCCGTAGTTACACTTCGAATTGTGGCTCCGATCAGTTGCTGGAATTCAGGTCCCTGTCTCCCAAAGAGCCGTTTCGCCAGCGAACAGGTCAATTCGTACGCGGCCTTAGCGTTCGCCAAAAGGGCTCCGGCCACCAGTATAGAAAGCGCGAACTGTAACACTGTGAGTCCGATTTCAGCGGAAGCCGCGAATAGGCCGGGGACGACCGCTTTGATCTGCGGCGCGACGTTTTTTAGTGCCTGGGCCAGGTCCCTAGATGCCAGGCCCCATACCCTGTTCACCGGAGGGCCGATAATCGGCCAATTTTCGACGCTTGAGGGTGGCGACGGAATGAGTAGCGTCCCGTCCTTGAAGTGGGCTGCCAACGTTTGCACACCCTCCACTAAAGTTCCGGCGAGCAACATCACGGGAACAATCAGAAGGGCGAGCAACACCAGGGTAAATATACAGGCCGTCAGCACACCTCGGCCGGCGAGCTTGGCCTGTAATTGTCGAAAGCTGGGATACGCAGAAACGGCAATGATGATGCCCCAGGTCAGTAGGGGGACGAATGGGCGCAGAATTAGCAGACATGCAGTCGTCAGCAGAATCGCCAACCCGATGTGGATTGAGGCTTCGAGCGCAAGATTAATTCGGGTCCGGTCAAACGAACCATTTTGAGTTGTCACGTAGAATCCTCCTGCTCGATGACTGTTAAGTCTCGGGGTTCTACTTTCGATGGCGTTGGGTCAGATGAGCCAATTTTGTTCGTATGATAGGACGGGTTCGCTTCAAAAGACAGCGTTTGAAGGTGGACAGCAGATTCATGCCGCTGTGCTAAGATGCGGGTCAGTGATGGACACCGTCCGTTGTTTCATAACATCGTCCTGATTCTCCTTGGATTGATTCTTTTCGGCGTGTTGGCCACTATTCTTGAGACGCTAGGTCTGAAAGACCGTCCTTACGTGGCTCGAACGCAACCCACGACACGGCGCGCCCAGAGAATTGGCTAGGCGAAGGAGACGTAGCGCTGCTATCTCGATACTGAAGCACTGCCTACAAGGACATAGTGGATTTGCCAACCTTCCGACGGGGAGGCGGCGGAGACCTGCTGCGGCTGCAGCGTGAACCGTAGATCGACGGTTGAGCCGGGCACGACAGCGAGTGCGCTGCTTCCGTTGTATCGCAAGGGCAGGAGAAGCTCAGGCGAGTCGCTGTTGCCCGTGAAATGCAGCTCCTCGACGCGGCCGTCAGCCATGAGCATGCAATTTCGGCGGTTTTGGCCGCAGGAATGTTCGGCGGGTAGCGCATCGGGGTCGTCGGGGGTGTCCGGTAAAAATTGAAGGAGCAGTTCACGGTACGTGCCTGCGGGGACGGATGCGCTTTGAGCGAGAATTTCCGGGGTCGAATCGAAGAGCAGGTCGATTTGGCGAGGTTCACGAAGGAGTTGAGGAGCCAGTTCGAGCCATTGAGGATTGTTTGGAGAGTCGGGGAAAACGGAGTGAAGTTGAATGCTTTTGAGGGTTACGAAAATATGTTGCGCTCGGCTGGAGGCAGTGCAAAGTTCGCAAATCTGCGATTTGCCAGCGGCAACGTTCATCATACCCATGCCGGTCGGAAGGGGGCAGGCGGGAGGCGGAGTTGAGTTTTTGACGAGGACAACGCCGGTGCCATTGGCGAAAACACCGGCGACACAGGTTGTGCCGCAAGAGGTCAAAGCAAGGCATGCCAACACCACGACGGCGCTCAGGAATGTATTCCGGATACTACGAGGAAGGCATCGCATGGGTCTACTCCAAACGGCGTTACCAACCACGCGCAGATGGAAATTTCTGCGTGGGATTCTATGCTCGTGAGGGGTTTGGCACAAGCAGGGAGATTTTATTTTTCGGGAGAGGCTGCTCACGGCAGCGGCACGTTTCAAGGTCTTCTACGTCGAGATGCGGAAATCAGACCAGGTTCCTCTCGCACCATGATCGACAGCACGCGTGTCGGTATCCGCCACAGTGTCGCCATGTTAGGTAGCGTGCTTCCGGTTTGAAGGTCGATGTAAAAGTGTAGCAGGAGTTGCTTCGTCACGCGGACATTCGCACGAAGCTAAACATCTACACGCAAACGGTGCCGGATGCTTTGCGCCATGCGAACAGTAAGGTGGTTGAGATGGTGCTGCCGGAACGAAAGAGTGCATGAAGAAATGCGTGGGCACCTGGTGAGCAATAAGAGTTCCCCCGTGCTCCTTTCAGTTACTTTCGATGGGTCCGGTTTCGCGTAACTCTAACAAAAAGGCGAGGAGCGGACCCACTGTTTGCAAGGAACAAAAGCGCAAAGGGTAGAACACCCGTCAACTTGGCGCCGCTACGCGTAGCTTCATTCTCAGGCCAAGATTTCTTGAAAAATTGATGTTCTTGAGACAATAAGAAAGGTGGGCAGTTCAGACCCGCGCTAGTCCTCGATTATTCGAGATTCGTCCTTAGCTAATCCCAATTCGCTGTGGAATCGATGCTTGGTGTCATCGACCTCGAGCCGATTCTTTAGGAGCAGTTTTGCTTCCTCGGCGGCAGCGCGCAATTCCGGATGCTTGACGATGTTGCCTGAAGCCAAAGCAACATTGGCCAGACGCTGCAGGCAGTTCTCCAGTTCATTGATGCGCTTCACGACCTCGGGCGCAGACGTCTGCGCCTTAACGTAGGAATCCAGAGCAACCTCTCCTTCAATCTTCTCGATGTATTCGGTGATGGCGGTTTCGCCGTCGATTCGTGGATGGATGACCTGCGGAACGACGCCTGCCAGTGGATTTTGGTTCGGCATGGATGGATTATAAACCGGAAATTCTTCAACTTGAAGACTTGTGAAAGCTTTGAAGGACGCGGTTGGCGTCCGCAACGATTGCCAAATGTGAGACAATTCAACTCTGGAACAGCGGCTGAGAATAGGTGTAACGCTTCATCCACCACCTCACGTCTAAATCTTAGAGCCACCCTCTCGCTCCCGTCTGAGTGTGAGTTGACGCCAGATGCCTGGTGCATGCCCCACGAAGGTCGGAACTTAGGGGCATTTCTGCAGGGAGGTTTGAGTGAACATGTTGAGGCTACGAATCTGCCGGGCCTTTGGATGGGCAGGTTGTGCATATTTCCTGCTCGCTCTGTGTCCTGCGGTGATGCAGCCCACGGGCGCGCTGGCATCGGGGCAAACGGTAGTCCCGGCCAAGAGCCCGCCGACGGTAGGAACGATTAGGAACATCTCTGGCACAACTATTATTCTTGCGACCGACGCTGGAACTGAGCTAAAGATTTCTCTGCCTGCCGACGTGAAGTACCTTCGTGTGCCCCCCGGATCGAAGGATTTGAAAGAAGCGGTGCCCATTCAATTGAGCGATCTGCAGGAGGGCGATCGGGTTCTGGTGCGCGGCAAGCCCAGTGAGGATGGGACGAGCTTGGTAGCATCCACCGTGATCGCCATGAAAAAGGCGGATATCAGCGCGAAACAAACGCACGAGCGCGAAGATTGGCAGCGCCGAGGGATAGGAGGACTTGTAAAGAGCACGGATCCTGCGGCAGGCACCGTCACGATTGGAAGAACAACAGCGGCAGGAAGCAAAGACGTGGAAGTTCACGTTTCCAAGACCACGGTCCTACGACGGTACGCGCCGAACTCCGTGAAGTTTGATGATGCAAAGCCAAGTTCCCTGGCAGAAATCAAGGCCGGCGACCAACTACGAGCGCGCGGTACGAAGAGCGAAGACGGAGCGAGTTTCACAGCAGAGGAAATTGTGACCGGCGCGTTTCGTAACATTGCGGGAACAATTGAGTCTGTCGATGCCGGCGCGGGCGCGTTGACGGTAAAAGACCTGGCGAGCAACCAACTGGTGCAGGTGAAAATCACCTCAGACTCGCAAGTTCGCAAGCTGCCCCAACCGATAGCGCAGCGAATTGCGATGCGACTGAAGGGAATTAGCTCTGAAGCCGCCGGAGCAGCGAGTGGCGCCGCGAAGCCGGCAACCCCTCCAGCCGTGGGAACGCAGGCAGGTGACGGTGCGCAAGGATCGCAAGGCGGAGGAATGGGCGGTGCGCCACGCAATGGCGGCGACATCCAGCAAATGCTGAGCCGGCTGCCTGCGAGCTCATTGGGAGACTTTCAAAAAGGCGACGCGGTAATGATAGTGGCAACAACGGCGCAGAGTGATTCCGCAGCAGTGGCAATCACAGTGCTTGGCGGAGTCGAGCCGCTTCTGCAAGCTTCCCCGCAAGGGCAGGCATCTATCCTGACGCCATGGAGTTTGAACTCCGGCGCTAACGACTCGGGTACACAGTGAAGCAAATGAAGCGTGGAATCAAACGAAAAGGACGAGATTCCGGAATGAGATTCAGTTTAAGCGCAGCGATCCAACGCCTAACGCGCATCGCCACTCTAATTGTATTTCTTTTCGCGTGCAGTACGCTTGCGCAGGCGCCGACAGGAACTTTGCGTGGGCAGATAACGGATCCATCCGGAGCAGCAGTCATGGGCGCGACCGTGCTTGTGACTCCGGCATCGGGTGAAGCAAAGGGAGCAACGTCGGGCAAAGACGGCACATATGAAATCAAGGACTTGCCTCCCGGTAGCTACAGGTTGGAAACCAGCGCGCCAGGCTTTGCCCTTTTCAGCAAAGCGGACGTGGTGATTACCGCGGGGCAAGTGACGCGGCTGAATATCCCGCTGACGATTGAGGTGCAGCAGGAAAGGGTGATGGTAGATGACTCGACAACGCAGGTGGACGTGAACCCCGCGAATAACGCGAGCACGATAGTGATTCAGGGGAAGGATCTGGAAGCGCTCTCGGACGATCCGGACGAATTGCAGTCGGAGCTCGAGGCGCTAGCCGGGCCCGCAGCTGGGCCTAACGGCGGACAAATGTATATTGATGGGTTCACCGCTGGGCAGTTGCCTCCCAAAGCCTCGATTCGTGAAATCCGGCTGAACCAGAACCCGTTTTCCACGGAATACGACAAGCTGGGTTATGGACGCATTGAGATCTTCACAAAGCCAGGAACCGACAAGTTGCACGGGCAGTTGATGGTCAATGGCAACTCTTCCGCGTTCAACTCGCGCAACCCATTTGAGATCCTTCCGGAGGGAACCACGCCCCCTGCCTATCACACGGTGCAATACAGCGGAAATATAGGGGGGCCGTTGGGCAAGAAAGCTTCCTTTTTTTTCAATCTGGAGCAGCGAGACATTCAGAATTTGTCCATCGTCAGCGCGACAGTGCTGGATCCAGAATTCAACATCGTTCCGTACAGCGCAGCAATTGCGAACCCGCAGAATCGGACGAACCTGAGCCCGCGTCTGGATTATCAGATCACACCGAACAATACGCTGACGGCGCGCTACCAGTTTTTTCGTAGCACTGAGCAGAACGATGACGTTGGAGGATTCGGCTTGGCGCAGGTGGCAGTGAATGATTACGATACGGAGAACACCGTACAGCTGAGCGACACGCAAATTGTGAACGCGCATATAGTGAATGAAACCCGGTTTCAGTACGTGAGAGCGCTGACGCAGACAGGCCCTGTAAATTCCGGTGTAAACGTGGATGTGCAAGGGGCTTTCAACGGTAACGGTAGCGGCGGCTTCAACGATTCCGACGTGCAGAACCGCTACGAGCTGCAAAACATCACCTACATGAACTACGGCAAGCATGCATGGAAAGTCGGCGGGCGTTTGCGGATTACGGATGATGCGAACTCCATGACAACGAATTTCAATGGATCGTTTACGTTCGGAGCGCGCCTCCAGCCGGGTTGTATTGTGACCGCGGCAAACAGTTGTGAAGTTACCCCGATTCAGGCGTACCAGATCACTGAGCAGGGACTTGCCAACGGTCTCACGATTCCCGAAATCCAGGCGTTGGGGGGCGGTGCCAGCTACTATTCGCAAACCGCGGGGATACCCGCACAGTCGGTAAATATGATCGATGTGGGGATATTCGCGCAGGATGATTGGAAGATTCGCCAGAACCTGACGTTGAGCTACGGACTGCGTTTCGAGACGCAAAACAATTTCAGTGACAAAGCGGATTTCGCGCCAAGGGTCGGCTTCGCCTGGGGCATCGGCGGAAGCGCGAAGAAGCCACCAAAGATGATTCTCCGAGCTGGGTTCGGCATCTTCTACGAGCGGTTCACCTCTATCATGGAGTTGCAACAGGAACGGTTGAACGGCATCAACCAACTGATCTACCAGGTTCGGAATCCAGAGTTTTTTCTCAGTGACATACCTCCAGTGAACCAGCTTCCGTCGTCCACCACAGCTCCCACGATCTATACGATGAATAACAATCTGCATTCACCGTACACCATACAGACCGGCGTAACGCTCGAACGCCAGCTGACGAAGACAGCGAATATCGCCGTGACCTACCTGAATTCCCGTGGCGTTCATGTGTTCTATACCAACAACTTGAACCCCGCTAATCCCGTTACTGGAGAGCGGCCCAACGGCATTAACGAGAATATCTTTCAATACCAGTCCGAAGGCACATTCAAACAGAACCAGTTGATCATCAATGGCAGCCTGCGCATGGGTGCGCGCCTCTCGCTGTTTGGCTACTACACCTTGAATTATGCAGACAGCGACGTCTTTGGGACAGCGGCCGCGTCATCGTCGGCGTCTACGGCGTCTTTGCCTCCGTTTCCTTCAAATCCCTACGATCTGCAACAGGACTATGGCCGCGCGGGTTTCGACATCCGCAATCGCGTATTTCTGGGTGGCACTGTGGGCTTGCCGCGCGGCTTTCGCCTGAGCCCGTTTATCGTCGCCAGTTCGGGGCCTCCGTTCAACATCACCACGGGCGCAGACCCCTACCAGGACTCGGTTTACAACACGCGACCCGCCTTCGGGACTTGCCCTCCGGACAAGCTGACCGCCTTCGGCTGCTTTAATTCTGCCCCGGGAATTGGCTACGTGCCGATCCCGCCTTTCTACGGGGAAGGGCCGTCACGTTTTGCTTTGAATTTACGCATCAGCAAGACCTTTGGCTTTGGTCCGGTACTGGAAAATGCATCGAGCGCGGTGCAAGGCGGCGGGATGGGCGGCGGTACATTTGGCCGTGGACCAGGAGGGCCGGGACGTGGCGGATTTGTCGGAGGTCGCGGCATGGATGTGGGCTCAACGAACCGGAAGTATTCGCTAACGCTGGGTGTAAATGTGCGGAACGCATTCAACAACGTCAATCTGGGGACACCGGTTGGAAATCTCAGCTCACCGCAATTTGGCGAGTCCAACTCACTGGCGGGCGGGCCCTACAATAACAGCACAGCGAATCGCAGGATAGACCTGCAACTCACCTTTTCGTTCTAGTGATCTGACAGCGCAGATTAATGGTTCAAATCATGAGGAACTTCGGCCGTCTTCAGTGATGAGGCTCGCAAACTCTCTACCGTCTCCAGAACCAGCATTTTGATGAGCGGATCACGCGTGACGGAAAGATGGTTCGCGCCCTTTACCAACACGTTGGCAACAATCTTCGTATGGACCGGATCTTCTGTTCGCAGGTTCTTTGTGGTCATGAACATCAGAATATCCCGAGCGTGAAAAATTGCTCCGGACTTCACGTTTCGGGGCACGGTGGTGTCAGTGATGCCGACGCTATCAATTTGGATCGTCAGTTCAACAGGAATGTTTCTGTCGCGCAAATCGCGAGCCACCGTGAGCATGGCCCAGCCCCCGGTGCTGTGACCGACGAGAATCACACTGGGTGCAGTGGCTAGTTGTTCCGGAGTCAACGGGCCCGGGTGGCATGGAAAGTGCTTCAGGATCCAATTGAGGCCGGAATTCCAGTCAATGGGAATGAAGGACTCCGCACAGACGTCGGAGTACTCTGGGCTGCGCAGGGTGTCCCGAATCTGGACGACTCCCGATCCTTTGCGTCCTGCAGTCTCCAAGGCGCCAACAAAGCCGGCATAGACAATTTTGCACGGAGGGTTGCCATCCTCAACTTGAGCGGATTTTGAAGAGCGAACTGCCGGCTCCGCTGCCAAATGGCTCGGGCCCTGCTCGGCGAGGCACGCGGTCGCGCCCAATAGCACAGACACCACCGCGATTCGCCAACCGTTGAAGCAACACTTCGAGCGGTTCGATGGAAGGATGACGGGACCCCTTTTCCGGCGTGCCAACTAACTTATGATACGAAAAGCTGCAGATTGCCCTGATCACCGACTCCAATGATAGCGCAAACCGCGGCAGTGCGGCTGTGGATAAGAGGGCATCGTTTCGAGGGCTTTGCTACAGCGCCCGGGTGGGCTAAGCTTTTTGTGCATTCAGTCTTTTACCGCTACTGGCAGTTGGACATTTGGGCTACGGCCTTCACCGGGAGATTTCTTGCGTGGACAAACGAGATCGCGAATTGGGAATGGATCGGCCCATCGCGCGCCGCGATTTTCTAAATGGAGCGAGCATTGCCATCGGCGCGTCATTACTAAGCCCGGGGACATTTTGGACCGATGTGCTTGCGGGAGATGCGGTTTACGCCCCAGAGAAGGAGCCTGGATACTATCCCCCGTCGAAAACCGGGATGAGAGGCAGCCACGACGGATCGTGGGAAGTGGCGCACGCCATGAGGGATGGAAAGACTTATGACAATCCCACGCGCGACGCGGATTCTTATGACTTGATCGTGGTCGGAAGTGGAATCAGTGGCTTGTCCGCAGCTTATTTCTATCGCCAGCTGGCAGGACCGAGCGCCCGGATCCTAGTCTTGGACAATCACGACGATTTTGGAGGGCACGCCAAGCGAAACGAGTTTCAGGCCGGGAAGCGCTTGATTATCGGTTACGGCGGAACGCAGACTATCACAGGTCCGAACTTGTACAGCGCTCAAGCAAGGCAGCTTTTCAAAGATCTGGGAATTGAGGTGAAGAAGTTCGAAAAGTACTACGACCAGAAGTTCTATGAGTCGCGGGGAATGGGTCAGGGAATTTTCTTCGACAAGGAAACCTTCGGGGAAGATCGCTTGGTGGCCGGCGCGTATGAGACGCCGTGGCCGGAATTTCTGGCGAAGACACCGCTCTCTCCTGCTGCGCAGAAGGATCTGGCGCGCTTGTATAGCGAAAAAGTGGACTACCTGGCCGGGATGAGCCCAACGGAGAAAAAGGCCTACCTGGCGAAAACCAGCTACCAGGATTATCTGCTGAAAAATGCGAAGATCACCCCAGACGCGATCCCGCTCCTGTTTACTTCGATGTATGGGCTGTACGGCGTGGGGATTGATGCGGTGCCGGCAGGAGACATGGCGGGCCTTGGCTACTTGCCCGGATTCGCGGGGATCGGGATTACGGACAAAGACGGGCCGGGAATGGGCCTTGAAGTCACGCGCCAGGATCACGAGCCGTACATCTACCATTTCCCCGACGGCATCGGGTCCGTTCCGCGACTGCTGGTGCGCGCCATGATTCCCGCGGTTGCGCCGGGCCACACCATGGAAGATGTGGTGATGGCGAAATTCGATTACGCAAAGCTAGACGATGATAGCTCGCCGGTGCGTGTGCGGCTGAATTCCACGGTGATCCATGCCGTGAACACAGGCGGCCCGGGCAATTCCAATGGTGTAGAAGTGACGTACGTGCGCGGAGGTCAAGCGCGGGTTGTACAGGGCAAAACGTGTATTCTGGCGTGTTGGAACATGGTGATTCCGTACATGTGCCCGGAGATGCCGGAAGAGCAGAAGGATGGACTTGCGTACAACGTGAAAGTGCCCCTGGTTTATACCAATGTGCAGCTGAGGAATTGGCAGGCGTTTCAGAAGCTAAAGGTGCACAGCATCCACTGTCCTGGGTCCTTTTTCTCCAGCGTAGACATGGATTTCCCGGTGAGCATTGGCGACTACCGCTTCACGCAGCACGCTGATGAATCCTGTCTGCTGCATTTGCAGTACGTTCCGGTGGGTACAGGCGTAACGGCGCGCGACAAGCAACGCGGCGGGCGTGGCCGTTTGATGCGAACGAACTATTCCACATTTGAGAGGAATATCCGCGAGCAGTTGGCGCGAATGCTCAACAGCGGGGGTTTTGACCCTGCGAGTGACGTCGAAGCGATCACCGTGAATCGCTGGCCCCATGGCTACGCCTACGAATACAATTCCTTGTTTGATCCGGTCTGGGCGCCGGGACAGGCTCCGAACGAAATTGGCCGAAAGCCATTCGGTAACATTCACATCGCGAATTCTGATGCGGGGGCCTTTGCGTACACAAATGAGGCCATCGACCAGGGTTACCGGGCGGTGCAAGAGATCACCGCGAAGAAGAGTTGAAATGAGCCGAGCGAGGAAAAAGAAGCTGGACAAAGGGGTAGAGGCCAGAAGACGGGCGCGGAAGGTCGGGCTCATTCCTCTAACGACGCGCGTTGTCCCCGACAAGCGAAAGAAACCGGAGAAGCATAAGCGTAACCTTTTGCACGAAGACGTGTAGGACGCTCAGGCTGAGTTGTTGATAGGTCCGACCGGACCTAGTTTTTTGAGCCTCATCCAGGTTTGTAGTCCGGTACGACTTCATTCTGACGGAATAGCGGCGCCGGAGTTAGCGCGCGATGCTGCGCCAGTTCGGCCGCGATTTTCTCCAAGTCGCCTTTGCTGAAGCCCATGCACTGAACTTTGATGCTAGCGTCCGGCGCAACCAGAAAAATAGTCGGCACATTTGTTAAGCCATAGGCGTTCGAAGCCGGATACCCGTGCTCGTCGATGAGCGTGGGAAATCTTATGCCGTATTCGCGATTGAATTCCTTTGTGCTGCGCGCATCGTCCTGAGAGATGCCCAGGAAAGAAACGCCGTCGCCGCCATAGCGTTCGAACAGGCGCTGAAGAAAAGGGAACGTGAATTGGCAAACCGGGCAGGAAATTTTGAAGAAAGCCAGAACAACCGGGCCTCGTTCCAGAAGTGACGTGAGCGCATACTCTTTGCCATCCAGGGCTTTCAATGAAAAGCCGGGAGCTGATTGACCTACTTCAATTGTTGTCAAAGTTGCCTCCGAATTGATCCAGCGCGTTAGCTTGTTCATTAAAGACATGGGCTTATTTTATCGCAGGAAGAGCCGACACGGCGCGTCAGTGAATCGTCTTGGTTTTGCGCTGCATATAATCCATCAACAGATATTGGCCCAGGGTGTAGGGCGTTGTGAAGTAAGCCTTGCCCTTGCACATTTGCGTGATCTTCTGTACGAATTGCACTAGGCTGTAGTCCGTCGCGAGCATGAAGGTGTTGATCATGATGCCGGCACGCTTGCACTTGTTCACTTCCTCTAGCGTTTCACCGACTACGAAGGGGTCCAGGCCGAAGGCATTTTTGTAGATACGACCGTCTTCGAGCGTCAAAGCAGAAGGTTTGCCATCGGTGATCATGACAATCTGGCGCATATCCTTGCGCTGGCGAAGCAGGATGCGTTGTGCCAAGCGCAGGCCTTCGCGCGTGTTGGTGTAGTAGGGACCGACCTGCACGCGCGCAAGCTGGTTCAGCGGGACTTCTTCCGCAGAATCATGGAATAGCACCAGGCTGAGAGTATCGCCAGGGTACTGCGTGCGAACGAGATGGGAGAGAGCCATGGCGACGCGCTTCGCGGGAGTGAAGCGGTCTTCACCATACAAAATCATGCTATGGCTGCAGTCGAGCAGGAGAACCGTGGCGCAGGAGCTCTGGTATTCACACTGGTGGACCATCAGGTCGCGATACTGCATGTCGATGGGCACCTTGGCTCCTTCGCGCCGAATGGCGTTGGAGAGCGTCTGGCTGATGTCGAGATTCAGCGTGTCACCGAATTCGTACGGCCGCGAAACGCCGCCGGACTCGACGCCCGTGGAAAGATCGCGTGTATCGTGGCGGCCAAAGCTGCTGCGGCCGAGCGAACCCAACAGATCGCGAAGGGTCTTGAAACCGAGGAAGTCGATGGCCTTGTCGGTGATCTCAAAGCGCGCATCGGGACTGCGCTCTTGCGCATTACCCAATTGGCCTCCAAGCGTGGTTTGCGGCGGGGGAGTGATTTGCGGGGGCTGTTGCGGATTGATAAAGCCTTCCTGAGAGAGGCGTTCAACGAGTTTATCGATCAGGTCGCGGACCTCGCGATTGTTCAGCGCGCCGGGATCCTGTAACATTTTTCGGATTTCCTCGCTCATGGCGTCGTCGGGCATTAGGTCGCCTTCTTGCAGCGCACGGAGAATGGCGTCGCGCAGGGCTTCCATCGATTGGCTGGAATCGAACTCGGACAGGCCGTAGTACTGCGACTCGAAGCCACTCTGCAGGAAAAAATCGCCCAGGCGCTTCATCAGTTCGTCGAGGTCGACAACGTCAGCGGGCTCGCCTGTGTATTTTCCGTATCTTACGACTTTCATGCGCGCCTCAATTGTAATTGCGCCGCGGCCTGTTGGGCGATTCGCGCGGTTCCAGCGCGCGCTGCGGTTTCTCCGCGTAGAAGCCGCGTTCCTCGCTGCGACCGATACGACGATGCGCCCACAAGCCTTCAAGAATCATTTCGGCAGCGGCAGCGGCCTGAGGCTCGTCTTTACGGCTACGCACGCCAAGTTTGCCCACATGGTCTAGTAAGCCCTGAATTCTGGCCAGTTGCTGGTGACGTTGGGGCGTGGAGATGATGTCCGGCATCTTCAGTTCACCGCCGAGTTCAAACCATTGCGTGACTGGCTGGAGATTGACGTCGCCAAAATGCTTGGTGAAGACACGGCCAACCGCCGCGCGAATGAGTTCGCGAGCGATAGTTTCAGCGCCCTTCAGTTCGCCCTCATATTCGAGTTCGAGCTTGCCGGTAATGGAAGGCAGGGCAGCGTAGAGATCGGCGACACGGGCGACGCCAAAAGATTCACCAGTGCGGGCGGCGCGTTGTTCGGCGCTGCTGACAAGATTTTCCAGCGTGGTGATGGGAAGACGCTGGCTGACGCCGGAGCGTTTGTCGACGCGCTTGTCCTCACGAGCTTGAAATGCAATTTCCTCTACCACTTCGCGCAGATAATCAGGCACTTCGACTTTGACGGAGGAATCGCGCTGCGTCCAGGCTTCCTGCGTGGTGATGGTGATACCTTCCTCAATGGAACTGGGATAGTGGGTGCGAATCTCCGCGCCGAGGCGATCCTTGAGCGGCGTGATAATCTTACCGCGAGCGGTGTAATCCTCGGGGTTGGCGGTGAACACCAGCAAAACATCCAGGGGAAGGCGCAAGGGGTAACCTTTAATCTGAATGTCGCCTTCCTGCATGATGTTGAACAGGCCGACCTGAATTTTTCCGGCGAGGTCGGGGAGTTCGTTGACGGCGAAAATACCGCGATTGGCGCGCGGCAGCAGGCCGTAGTGAATGGTCAACTCATCGGAAAGGTCGCGCCCACCACGCGCGGCGCGAATCGGGTCAACGTCGCCGATAATGTCCGCGATCGTAACGTCGGGAGTAGCAAGTTTCTCCACGTAGCGCTGGTCGCGCGCAAGCCAGGCAATGGGCGTATTGTCACCCTCGGCGGCCAGGCGTTCGCGGCAAACGCGGCAAATGGGCCGCAGAGGATGGTCGTTGATCTCGCAACCAGCGATCACCGGGATTTCCGGGTCCAAAAGTTGCATCAAGCCGCGCAGAATGCGGCTTTTGGCCTGCCCGCGCAGCCCCAGGAGAATGAAATTGTGGCGCGACAGCAGGGCATTCACGATCTGAGGAATGACGCTGTCGTCGTATCCATGCACGCCGGGAAATAGCGGCTGATTCCGTTCGATGCTGCACAGCAGGTTGCGGCGGATTTCATTTTTGACGGACAGTGCCGTAGTGCGGGCATCGAAATCCGGGATGCGTTTCCACTCGTCAATCGTGCGCGGCTTGGGTTGTCCGGAGTGATGAAGAGCAGTGCTCGCTGTCATTGGGCCTCTATCCGCGAACCAATTGCCAAAGCTCGCCGAAACTTAGTTTAAACCTTGACCGTTGCCTCCGGCGCGATGTCGCAAGGTCTCTACTTTCTGTAGATGCGGCGCCCAGTCGCGAAGGTACGTCGAAAGCCGATGCTGGCGTTCAGACTCGGTGCGAAGTTCCAGGAGCTGCTGTTTCCACAAGAGGTCCAGGGGAAGAGCCGCAGCGATGGTATAGGACAGTTGGTCTCGAGGGACGGAGTCGAAATCCTTGGGAATGCCGCTGAAGAGCAGCGTGTGGCAGGTCTCATAGAGTTCAACCAGTTGCTTGATCGATTGAGGCGCCGCGGCGGAGTCGGTGTCTTCCAGATAATCGATGTGGCCCTCGAGAAGCGGATCGCCGGAGAACAGTTTGACGACGCGAAACGGCTCGCGGCCAACGGTGATGATATCCATGCGGCCGTCTTCGTAACGCTTAATCACTTCTAGAATTTCCGCCGTGCATCCCACGCGCACGATACCGTCAGGAAGCGCCAGAAGCATTCCGAACGGAGATTTTGAATCCAGACATTCGCGCACCATGCGGCGGTAGCGCGGTTCGAAAATGTGCAAAGGTAGCTGTTCGCCGGGGAAGAGCACGACGTTCAGAGGGAAAAGTGGAATACGATCTGGCCGCATGAGCCCCAAGCCGGATGATACCA
>Ga0126379_10000916_pt1 | contig 17274 bp, 17 predicted proteins | sample PanSoiMetPlot_24_FD_92640 | JGI IMG/M metagenome (GOLD analysis project Ga0126379, IMG submission 92640) | Tropical forest soil microbial communities from Panama - MetaG Plot_24 | ecosystem: Environmental > Terrestrial > Soil > Tropical forest > Bulk soil | place: Panama | collected 2016-02-17
GGGTTAGTGCGGCCGACGCGGTTGGCAGAATCCACTTGCGCTTCGATTCCCCGTCCAGCCGAAAACATTGCCGTCAGCACTCCGCCCGCGGAGAGGTGTGAGGACGCGCCACCCGTCCAGATGTTTACGATTCCGGGCCCTATGAAGACATTGTTAGTGTTGGTGTCGGTAATGGATAGAAGCGGCGCTTCTGTGAGCCTAACCCCAGTCCTGTTAACCGCAACGGGCGGGGTGGTTTTCACTCCAACGAAGCCCAACGTAATTTCATCAGCCCGGGAGATTCGAGAGAACGTGATGAGAAGTCCGAGGAAAGCCAGCGCAAGCAATAACCTCTTACTCAATAATTCTCCTCCCCACAGTTTTAACCAATGATAACTACGGGTATTCGCCGACTGGGTTACTCCTGGACATAGGCCATGAATCGTAGTGCAACTATACAGCCATCTTTTTGGTCTTGCAATCAGTAAGTTAGAAAAACTCAAGCGCAAAGCCTTGCAGCGCATGGGTAAGTTACTACCAATGCTTGTTCTTGCCGCCCACCTCGGCTTAAGCGGCTCTGCCGCTGAGCACGAAGAGCATCCGGGAGGTCGAAAACTGCCTCCGTCACTCGAGGCGCACCGACAGGAGCCTAGCGCGAACCTACGCGGTCCCGAGGAGACGACTTTCATCGCCATCAGAGCCATTTAAGGTCTGCCGCAAAGTAATACCCCCAGAACAGGGTAAGGGTGGAGGTGTGCCCGCGGTACAGACTGGGCGGATCCCTGACAAAACAGACCGGGAGCATTCCTGACACCGTGCAGAGAGCCCAGCGGCATATAGAAGGACGGCATGTCGTGGAAAGCGAGCAGTCTACTCGCACGCACCTTGAAGGGCTTACGCAGCCGTCACTGAATGCAAGTTGTTGAAAATACAGGATAGCTACAAACTGAAAAACGCCGGCGTCGGCGATTCGATCCCGTCCCTAGCCACATTCACAACCAGTCTCTTGAGTTATTCCCAGCATGTCGGGCAACAGTAGTTTCTTCCGGAATCGGACGAAGCGGTTCTCTAGCTTCCAGCACGTTTCGCGGTGAGTTGGGCTTCTCTCTTCGCTTTTTCAGCCTTGCGACGTAAACGTTTAATCTCGGCAGGCGAGTACATGCTACCGCGGCAATTCCGACTGCCGCATTGGCAGGGGGCTTCGTCATCGCCATCATAGAGCCAATAGTCGTACGTCAGCTCTTCGCCAGCCTTTAGCTTTCGAATCGTTTTCACGAAGATACGCTCATCGATTTCCTCGATCTCGCAGTTTGGGTGACAGGAGTGGTTGATGAACATAGCCATGCCATGACCGTCGATCACGGTTTTGCCGTTGCCCACTCCAAACAGGTAGGTAAACGAGCGGCCCTCGTAACGACGATCGCCTTCTTCTTTAGAGATACGTTCGCCGGTGTACTCGAGCACAATCGCACCTTTAGGAATGTCCTCCAGGGTGAAGCAACCTGCGGCATGAATGTCGGAGGAGCGTGTAATGAGGCGAGGCAAGAGTGTTCTCCATGATCGAGTCAATCAAAGTATAGCGTATTCAACCGAAGCGACTTGTTGGATCTGAAAGGCTTAAGGAACCTCTGACTAAGTAAAAGCAAAGGCCTGAGCGGGCTAGGCTACACGGCGGAGGTGGCGCTTACGTACGACCATTTCATCGTGGCGCAGCGGGTGACGCAAGCGGCTACGGACAATGCTTCGTTGCCGGCGATGGTGCAAGAGGTGGAGCAACAGTGGGGTTCGCCGCCGCAGCAGGTGGTCGCCGATAGCGGGTATTTCTCCCTGCAGAACCTGAAGCAGTCGGAGCAGCGCGGGATTGCCGGCAGTGTGCCGGATCGGATTCGAACCTGGCCCGCGAGTTGAACACGGAACAACAGCGTGGAGACCAGGCGGCGAGCCGGTGCGCCGTCCGCATCTGCGACGGAAGCGGCGCAAGCTGGGCAGTCCGGAAGGGCGCGAGACGTACGTCCGGCGGAAGGCAGAGGTGGAACCGGTGTTCGGAGTACGGTATGCGGCAGTTCAGAACGAGCGGCATGGCTAAGGTCGCGTGGAGTTCACGCTGGCAACTCTGGCCTACAACCTGACCCGACTGCTCCAGCTCGCCAAGTAAAATCAGAGGCAGAGAGTCGCTGCAAGGGCCTTTGCCCCGAAAGTCAACTTTGCCGCCCTTCGAGTGTCGTGCGTTCGGCTCTCACAGACACACTTAAAGGCCCTGCCGCGTCAAAGCATGTACTTAAGCAGCGTTCCTTTAAGTGTTCCAGCTGTCAGAGACGAGAGGAACATTTGACGGTTCACAATTGCAGGAGGATTTCGTATCTTTAGGATTCATCCGAATCGGAGGACGGCATGATTCACGTCATCATTCGTCACAAGGTCGCTGATTACGGCCGCTGGAAAGAAGCCTTCGATGCGCACCTGAACGCGCGAAAGGCTGGAGGAGAAATGGGGCATCGTCTGCTTTTGTCGGTCGATGACCCGCGCGACGTCACGGTCGTACTGGATTGGGATGGGTTGGACCGAGCGCGACGTTTTGCAAGCTCCGACGACCTGAAGCAGACGATGCAGAAGGCCGGAGTGCTCGGCGAGCCGGAGATCCGCTTCCTTGAGGATGCTTTCACGGTGAGACGTTCGTCTGCGGACTGACGGCGGCGCCCGCTGCAATAAAAAATACTTGACACGTCGCCACGAAATGCGGTTTGCGGCTTACAGAAATGAAGGACCCTGATGGTCACTTCATGGTGTGATCAGGCAGCCGGCGAAAGTCGTGGAAAACCCGCACTGGGTGCGGCATTCGCGAGATAGCGTATCCTGTCAAGACTTTTCGTAGAAAAGTTTTTCGACATCGTCTGGTATCTTGATCAACGCCGTTGACAAAGCAAGCCGGACAAATACAATTACCGCCAACTTCCATAACCGATCAGAGCAAGATTGTGAGCGATACCATTTCTGCGAGCGACGTTCTTCTTCAAGCTGATTTTCCCGATCTTCAACTGTATGCCAGCGGCAAAGTGCGCGACATTTATAAAGCCGACGCGAACCATCTTTTGTTTGTCGCCACCGATCGAATCTCCGCCTTTGATTATGTGCTGGCGACCGGCATCCCACAGAAGGGCCGGGTACTGACCCAGCTATCGCTGTTCTGGTTTGATTTCCTTAGCGATATCGTGCCCAATCATCTGGCGACGGCCGACATGAACAAGTATCCCCCGGAGCTGCAGAAGTATGCCGATCAATTGCGTGGCCGTTCCATGCTCGTGGTCGCCGCGGACATGGTGACTATCGAGTGCGTCGTGCGCGGATACATCTCCGGTTCCGGATGGAAGGAATACACCAAGACCGGATCCGTCTGCGGCATCAAGTTGCCGGCCGGACTTCGGGAGTCCGACAAGCTGCCGGAACCGATCTTCACTCCGGCAACGAAGGCCATCAGCGGGCACGATGAGAACATTTCGTTCGAGCGAATGGTGGAACTGGCCGGCGGAGAACTCAGCGAAAAGCTGCGCGATCTGAGCATTCGCATCTACAAACGAGCAGCTGACTACGCGGAAACGCGCGGCATCATCATCGCTGACACGAAATTTGAGTTTGGTCATACCGCGAAGGGACTGGTCCTGGCTGACGAAGTGCTGACACCGGATTCGTCACGTTTCTGGCCGATGGACAAATATCATCCGGGCGGTCCCCAGGAATCGTTTGACAAGCAGTATGTGCGCGACTATCTGGAGTCAATCCACTGGGACAAGCAGCCGCCCGCTCCGGGGCTGCCGCCGGAGGTCGCGACGAAAACGAGCGAGAAATACATCGAGGCTTACACGCAGTTGACGGGGCATCCGCTGCCGGTCTGAGGAGATCGCTGAGATGCTAGGGCTCTCGTTCCTCGACTGGATGATTCTGCTTGTGATCCTGGTCAATGTTCTCGGTGCGATTGGGCAAGGATTCTTCTACGAATTGTTTTCCTTCGCGGGAGCAATCCTGGGTTACCTAATCGCGGCATGGCAGTACCCGCGGGTGGCAGCGTTTTACGCCCATTATGTGAATTCGCAGTGGGCGGCGGACATCGCGGGGTTCTTTACGCTTTTTCTCATCGTTGTACTGTTGGGGAGTGCCGCCGGAAAGACTGCCCGATGGGCAGTGGACGAAGTTGGGCTGCGCTGGTTCGATCGCCTGCTGGGCGGGGTGTTCGGATTCCTCAAGGGCGTCGTGATTTGCACCGTCATTGTAATTGGGTTGGCGGCTTTTAGTCCGACAAGTCCGTGGATCCGGGAATCGCGGATTGCGCCTTTCATGCTGGCGACCGGACGCACCTTGATCTGGGCGGCTCCGGCGGAACTGCGGCAACGCTTCCGTGACGGATGGAATTTGTTGCGCACCGTGCCGGAACATATCCAACACACTGGCGATACGAATAACAAATGACGAGCCGGGTGTTCAGTACGCACTGGAAGCCAAGAGAGGCGCTGTGAAAGACCAATTGGAAGCACTCATTCTTCAAATGCATAAGAGCGGCATTCTTTATTCGGAAGCAGTACGCGAGTTCAAGAAGAAGTTCATTCTGACCGTGCTTCAGGAGAACAAGGGCAATCAATGTAAGGCGGCACGGCAGCTGGGCATGCACCGTAATACACTGAGCCGGACGATTACGGAACTGAATCTCGACGTGCGGGCGTTTCGGCCGGGAGCACGTCGTCCGCCCCGTAGCGTAAGGCCCTCTTCCTACGACAAGCGCTCGGCGAGATAGCGCTGCTGCATTCCCCTGCATTAATAACCATCGCAGAAAACAAGATCGGGAGCCGAGCGGCTCCCGATTCGTTTTGTTTGTAAACCGCTGTCTATTGCGACTTTTTCGCCGGAGCCTTGTGCGCCGGGGCTGCAGGGGTCGCTCCTATCGGCTTCCCAGTCTTGTCCAGCAGCACACCGTCGGTCATGGTCATCATGAAGGGATTCGGGGTGTAGCTCGACACGGTTCCCTCCATAGCAATCTGCGCACCGGGTTGAGGAACAAGCTTGGCAGGAAGCGGCTTTTCCATCGTGAGCGTGATATCGGCTTTCTTGTCGTCGATGTCGTCAGCGCTGCCAGCGAGGGTCAGCTTTGTAGGAGAGGCGGTAATGACATTTGCCGCCAACTTTATCGACTTGTCCTTGATGGTGTTGAAGACTGTATCGGCGGCCTGAGTGTTACCCGACGAGAGCACCAATTGCCATTCTGCGAAGCTCATCTGCTTGGGATCTTTATTCTTTACCAGATCGGCAGCCTGCTCGGCCGGTGAAGGCGGAGGCGGTGCGGCGGCAACGGTGAATCCAGAGGGAGGCATTACACTCGTCGAACCCTGCGCCTGCTTGACCAGGTCGGCCCAGCCGTCTTCACCACCGTGATAGCGGATGTACTTCTTGCGGGCATAGTCAAGAATCTGCTGCTGACCGGGACCCTGCGCCATTTGCGCAGCCTTGATCGCAAACCAGAATCCCTCCGGGTTGATCGGCTTGGCTTCCAAATCGGCCTGAGCGAGAGGGTAAATATCGGCAATGGTCGGCTGGCTTTCGTGACCGATCGCGTCTTTGAAGTCTTTCGCGGCAGTGGCGTTGTCCTTCTTCTGAAGTGCTACGAATCCCAGGCCGCCCTCGAAAATCGCGGCCAGTTCGTTATGCATCTTGTTGAAGTCAGCGTCGCTCATGCCTTCGGGCTTGGTCATGTTCGGAAGGGCGGCTTCACCTTTGGTCGCGTACTGCTGAATGAGATCCAGATTCTGCTGCAGATTCTGCGCATTAATGGAAGCCCGGTAGGTGTAGGTCAGAATGGCCAAAGCCTTCACATTATTGGGGTCTGCCTGGACCAGCCGGGTTGCGGCATCAATCATCTTTTGCCCGTTTCCGGCCTGCTGGTAGGCCGCCATGAGTGCCTCCAAAGCATCGTTTTTCATGACGCTGTTGGGATACGTCTGAAGAAACGCCTCCAAGCCCTGGGCTTTGGCGTTTGGGTCCTGCTGCTGGATCGCGTTCACATATGCGTTGTATTCGGCGGGGTCCTTAATCTGCGGCTTTTGTGCAGCGGGCGCGGCTTGAGCGGGCGCGGCTTGAGCGGCCAGTTGCTGGACGGCAGCTCCTGAGAGGGTACAGACCAGCAATATCGCAACTAACGACTTCTTCATTCGCTTGGCTCCTTAGAGTCTTGGGAAACCGAGACGCTCGTCCAGCTACTATCCCCGGTCGCGCGTTGATTCAGCACCTGACGCATCTTTGAATCCGTCGACATGCCCCTCCCTTGTCCGCAACCCGCGAAATGCGGGGAGATTGTCGCGAGAGTGCGGAGAGGGGGATTATAAGTAGGCGTCCTCACTTAGGCAAGCTACTTACATACTTACGCATTCGGTGTTCGTTGGTGCTCCCGAACGGGTCCCGATTGAGGAATTATAAACGCCAGCAAGTGGAACGCGAACTGACTTCCTTTTGAGGAGCCCTACAGACATGTTTAACCCGACACCCCTGGCTGAAAAAGTCGCCGTAGTTACAGGTGGCACCCGCGGAATTGGCCGCGCCATTGCTGCCACTTTGCTCGATCTGGGTGCCCGCGTCGTGATTACCGGTAGGAGAGCCGATCTGGCAAAGGCAGCCGCGAGGCATCTCCGTCCTGATCCGCTGAAATGCGAGGGGGCCGGGTGTGATGTCGGCGTATTGGCGAGCGTGGCCGCATTCGGGGCCCATTTTCGCGAGAGCTATGAAAGGCTGGACATCCTGGTCAACAATGCCGGAATCGGGAGCACTCCTCGCCTGCTGCATGAGCTGGAACCGGATACCTGGAACCGGATCTTTAGCACGAACGTGCGCGGCGTCTTCTACATGATGCGGGAGTTCGTACCCCTCATGATGGCTGTAGGCGGCGGGCACATCGTCAATATCTCTTCCCTGGCTGGAAAGAATCCCTTGCCGAGGGGCGCGGCGTATTCGGCCTCGAAGTGGGCATTGAACGGTCTGAGCTACTCGGTTGCCGAGGAACTCCGACAATACAACATTCGCGTAAGCGTTGTGTGTCCCGGCTCGGTCGATACCGAGTTCAGCTCTCACCCTGGAAAAGCTCCGGAAAAGATGCTCTTACCTGAGGACATCGCCCACGTGGTCGCAATGCTGGTCACCCAAAGACCCCAATCGTTCGTGAGCGAAGTGCTGCTGCGACCCACTCAGAAGCCATAACCTGTATTACAATCTTTGGAGGTTAGGAGGGGGCCATGAGTGAAATAGAACGCATTCTCGATCAATACGACCGCGCGATGAATGGAGAAGCTTGGCATGGCGACAATGTTTGGAGCATTCTTTCCGCGGTTGAGCCGCAACAGGCTTTCGAACGGCCGCTTGCTCATACGCACACGATTTGGGAGCTGGTCGGCCACATGAAATTCTGGGAGACGGAAGTGCGCCGGCGGCTGGAAAGAGTTGCGTCGGAACCGGACGAGCGGTTGAACTTTCCCGCCATGCCTGAGGCCTGCGGGGAAAATTGGGAAACAGTGCTCCAGGAGTTTCGAGCCTCCAACGAGGGCTTTCGCGCAGCTGTGGCGGCACTTGACGAGGCACGGCTTCAACAACCACTTTCGGCGCCCGACAAATCCGTGTACGTCGAGGTCCACGGAGTGATTCAGCACAACCTTTACCATGCCGGACAGATCGCCCTTTTGCATAAGAATTTGGCGAGCGGTAAGGAGCCGGCTGGTTTGTAATTCACCATATCGAGTGCTACCATCCGGACTTGGTGTAGTTATCAGCAAGGAGGCATTATGGCGAACCGTGATGGCAGCGGCATTTTGTGGTTCTTGGCAGGCTTAGGCATCGGAGCTGCGGTAGGCATTTTGTATGCTCCGCGTACAGGTGAGGAGACACGCCAGCAGATTCGGGAAGCCGCCGAGCAGGGCCGCGATGTAGTAAAGGAGCGCGCTCGCCAGGCGCGTGAGCAGGCGGGAACCTGGGCTGACAAAGGCAGAGATTACCTGAACAATCAGAAAGAGCAGATTCGTTCGGCGTACGAGGCTGGCCGCCAAGCTTACCGCGAAGCGACGACGGAAGAGGGCGAAGCGACCACTCCGCAGATGTAATGCGCTCTTTGGTTCGGACAGGCGCGACAGACTATGGACGAAAAACTCACGATTTTCATCGCAGTGACCTCAGCGGCGGTCGTGCTACAGATGCTGATCCTGGCTGGAATGTTCTTCACCGTGCGCAAAGTGGCGGGCCAGGTGATGGGAATGGCCGATGAATTTAAATCGAAAGCCATGCCTCTGTTGGACGACACCAAGCACTTGCAAGCTGATGTAAAGAAGATCCTGGAAAACTCAACCCCTAAGTTGGAACTGGTACTCGACAACGCGGCGGCGATCACAACCAGCGCCCACGGTGCGATCGGACGAGTGGAAACTACGCTGAACGATGTGCTTGATCGGGCCCGGCTACAGATTATCCGGGCCGACGAGTTAGTGACTCGGGCCATGGACCGGGTCGAGGAGACTTCCGACAAAGTTACGCACGTGGTGAGCACTCCAGTACGCCACGCGAGCGGTATAGTACAGGGAATCAGTACTGGATTCGGAACCTACTTCGGGAATAAACGAGCCGGGAAGCCGGGCCCTTCGGACGAGATGTTCATCTAGATTTGAGTTTGGGAGAGCAACAAGCGGCGCGTGCGCCGCTTTCTTTATTTGCCCTTGAGTCAGTCGATCCAACCGCCGCCGACAACGACGTCGTCGTCGTAGAAAACGGCGGCCTGCCCAGGTGTAACGGCGCGCTGGGGATCGTCGAACGTCACCAGGGCTTCATCGAGGCCTGTCTTTTTGATCGAGGACATTGCGGGCTGGTGGCGATGACGAATCTTGGTTTGCACGCGCATCGGGCTCCGTAAGTCATCGATCGAGATCCAGTTCAGATCCTTCACACGGAAGTTCCGAGTGAGCAATTCGTCAGTTCCGCCGACCACAACTTCATGCGTATCGCTGCGGATTTCGAGAACATAGAGCGGCGAGCCGGTGGCGACCCCGAGCCCCTTCCTCTGTCCGACCGTGAAGTTATGGATGCCCTGGTGGGTGCCGACCACCTCGCCGCCTGTGGTGACCAGCTCACCAGAGGTGTGGGGAATCGTTTCGCCCTGCTCCTCCAAATAGGCGTCGATGAACTTCTTGTAATCGCCGCCCGGGATGAAGCAAATCTCTTGCGAATCCGGCTTCTCGAAGAGGCGCAGTCCGGCGCGGCGAGCTTCGTCGCGAACATCAGGCTTGCACATCTCGCCTAAAGGAAAGAGCGTGCGACTGAGCTGCTCCTGCGTCAGACCAAACAAAAAGTATGTCTGGTCCTTGGAGAGGTCAGCGGGCCGCTTCAGCACCCAGCGCCCGGTGCCCTGGTCGTATTCGTTCCGGGCGTAGTGGCCGGTGGCCAGGAGTTCGGCGCCAATCTGCCGCGCAGTGACGAGCAACTGATCGAACTTGAGGTGGTTGTTGCAGAGGCTGCATGGGATAGGCGTGCGTCCGACGAGATATTCAGAAACAAACGGACGCACCACGTCCTGTTCGAAGCGCTCTTCCTGATTGACCACATAGTAGGGAATGCCCAGGGTCTCAGCTACATGGCGCGCGTCATAAACATCGTCGATCGAACAACAGCGACCCTGTACGGCCTCAGGCATACCTTCGCGGCCTGCGAGACGTCGCTGGTTCCAGAGCTGAAGCGTCAGCCCTACCACCGTGTAGCCGCGCTGGCAGAGCATAGCGGCGACGGTGGAGGAATCCACTCCACCGGACATGGCAACGGCGACGATGGGCTTTCGCTGGTTCAACTGACTCCGAATCTCCTGGTGAAAGCGTCTCCGGTCAGTTGGCTGTGCTGACCGGCTTCTTATAGAGCGGGCTCAGCTCGCGCAGTCGCGCAACAACCGCAGGTATCTCTTGCAGAGCAAATTCGATGTCCTCGGCGGTGTTCTGCTTGCCCAGGCTGAAGCGAATGCTGGCACGTGCACGGTCAGCCGATAGGCCCATCGCCGTCAGGACGTGCGACGGTTCAATCGCGCCCGAGGAACACGCTGCTCCGGTGGATACCGAGAGGCCCTTCAGATCCAAAGCTATGACCATGGCTTCGCCTTCGAGGCACTCGAAGACGATGTTGGACGTGTTCGGCACACGTGGCGCGCCGGGGCCATTGACTCCGACCTGCTCCATGCTCTCGAGTATGGTGTTTTCCAGCCTGTCGCGCAGCGTGGAGATCCGCTCCAAGCTGCCGTCGGTGAAACCGGCGCGAGCGATCTCAACAGCCTTTCCCAGTCCCACGATGCCGGGCAAGTTCTCGGTGCCGGCGCGACGGGAGCGTTCATGGCGGCCGCCGTAAAACAGCGGCTGTAAGACGGTTCCCTTCCTCACGTAGAGGGCTCCGACTCCTAGCGGACCATGAAACTTATGGGCAGTCAGGGTCAGCAAATCGCAACGAATGTCCTTCACATTAACTGCAACCTTGCCCGCCGCCTGCACAGCATCGGTGTGGAAGTACACATCAGCCTCGGATGCAATCGTGCCGATGGCATTCACATCCTGCAGAACGCCAGTCTCATTGTTGGCGAAAATAATGGTGATGAGCTTAGTATTCAGGCGCAGAGAGCGACGCAAATCGTCGGGATCGACCAAGCCCCGTCCGTCGACCGGCAGATATGTAACCTCGCAGCCGATTTCTTCCAGCCTCTTGCACCCGTTCAACACGGCATGGTGCTCGACTGAGGACGTGATGACGTGATCGCCCGGCTTTACGAGACCAAACAGGGCCAAATTGTCGGACTCGGTTCCTCCGCTGGTGAAGACAACTTCTGCCGGACGACAGCTCAGCAACTCAGCCACCTGCTCACGAGCGTTCTCGACGGCAGCACGGGCCTGCTGTCCCTGCTGGTGAATGGACGAGGCATTGCCGAACTTCTCCGCGAAGTACGGCTGCATCGCTTCGAACACCTCGGGCAGAAGCGGGCCGGTTGCGTTGTTATCGAGATACACCCTGCGCATAAACCTATTCTATCGTGTTAGTTAGATTCAGGTTCTGAATCGAAGATTCGGGCAGGCGGGCCACACGAAAAGACCCGCATGCCACTTACAACCGTATCATCTGCGGGGACTTAGCGCTGCTGCATAGGCACGTACGGGGTCGGGTAGATGGGCCCTTGGTACTCGGCGCGGGGGCGAATGAGGCGATTGTCCTCGAATTGCTCCATGACATGGGCAGTCCAGCCGGAGATGCGAGATACCGCGAAAACGGGCGTGAACAGGTCCACGTCGATGCCCAGCGCGTGATACATCGAAGCGGAGTAGAAGTCGACATTCGCGTTCAATTGGCGCTCCCTAACGACATATTCCTCAATCTGGCGCGACATTTCGTACCACTTGGGTATGCCGCTGGTAGCGCCGAGGTCGCGCGACATCGTCCGAAGATGAGTGGCCCGCGGATCTTCCGTACGGTAGACCCTATGTCCGAATCCAGGGATCTTCTTCTTTTGGGCGAGCATTCCCTTTACGTAGTCGACCGGATGGGTGCCGCCGGAATCGATAGCCTCGAGAATGCGAAAGACAGCTTCATTCGCTCCACCATGCAGTGGCCCTTTGAGTGCACCCATAGCGGCCGTGATCGCCGAATGCATGTCACTGAGAGTGGCGGCAACAACTCTGGCGGCAAAGGTCGAGGCATTCAGCTCATGGTCGGCGTGGAGGATGAGTGCGATGTCGAAGGCTCGCTCTGCCGTTGCACTGGGGACTTGCCCGGTGAGCTGGCAGAGGAAATTTGCGGCGTGAGAGAGCTTCGGATGGGGCTCAACCACAGGCTTGCCCTTGCGGACCCGGTCATAAGCAGCGATGACGTAGGCGATCTGCGAGGTCAGGCGGAATAGATTTACGAAGATTGGCGACGCTGTCGTTCACCTTGGCATCTGGATCGTAGAAAGCAAGCGCTGAGACGACGGTACGCAGCACGTCCATCGGCAGGCTCTGCTTGGGTGCCTGGCGAAGCAGGTTAACAATAGCGGGGTCGAGCTTGCGCTCGTGTGCGAGGCTGAGCTTCAGCTCATCCAGTTCGGATTGGTTTGGTAATCGGCCACGCCACAGGAGGTAGCAGCACTCTTCGAAATTGGAGTGTGTGGCCAGCTCATGAATGTCGATTCCACGATAGGCGAGTACACCCTGCTCGCCATCGATGTAGCAGATGCTCGAATTAACTGCCGTGACGCCTTGCAGGCCTCGCGGCGATTGAGTTATCGACATGAATTCCTCGGGCGATCGCGGTCCGTTCGGATTGCACTTGATTCTAGGGTAGATCAGGCCGAATGGGGAGCGGGAAACAGACAAAATTGTGCAACCTGGATGTATTGAAGGGGGCGGCGGTGAGGACTGTGTCGTTACTACGCGGCTTGGGTATTCTTCCCCACTGGACCCAGGGCTTAGCCCCCTCCCGGGCTCAGTTCAAAGCCGCCGCTTGGCGGCTTGTCCTTCCGCGATCCGCGCACTTTGACCCATCTTGAAATTGCATTCGTGATTGCGACAGAGTCTCGCTAACCCCAGTGGTTGCCGGGTCAAAAGACCGAAGATTATAGTTGAGAGTTTGCTTAGGCCGCTCCAGTCGGCTGGGGATGTATATGACAATTTCGCTCTCGGAGCGATCCATGATCCGACGTTCTCTCGCTTTACTCATCCTCGTCTCTCTCATTCTCACCTGCTTTGCAATGGCCGATGAAGGCATGTGGCTATTCAACGAGTTCCCTGCTGCGAAGGTAAAGGCCAAGTACGGCTTCGAGCCTTCCCAGGAATGGCTGGACCACGTCCGCCTGTCTTCCGCACGTGCTCCCAACGGATCGTCTTCGCTCGTCTCCCCAAACGGACTCATTTTTACAAACCACCATATCGCACAAAGCTGCATTCACGATCTCTCCACCGGTGGCAAGGACTACATGAAGAATGGCTTCTACGCAGCCACGCAGGCTGATGAGCCCAAATGTCCGGGTGTGGAGTTCGTTGTCTTAGTGGGCATCCAGGATGCGACCGCCAGAGTCAACGCCGCGACAAAGCCGGGCATGTCATCGGCGGAGGTGGGAAAAGCCGAGCGTGAGGTGATGTCCTCGCTGGAACAAGAGTGCTCTGTCGACGGATTGCGATGTGATGTGGTGACATTGTATTCCGGAGCGCTTTATCACCTGTACAAGTACAAAACGTACAGCGACATTCGCCTGGTCATGGCGCCGGAGTTCGACATCGCGTTCTTCGGTGGCGACCCCGATAACTTCGAATATCCGCGATACGACCTCGACATCTCGTTCTTCCGTGCGTACGAAAATGGGCAGCCGGCGAAAACCCCTGATTATCTGAAATGGTCGAAGACCGGGATTAGCGACGGAGATCTGGTCTTTGTCTCGGGACACCCGGGAAGAACCAACCGCCTGCTGACAGTAGACCAATTGGAATATCTGCGAGACAACCAGTACCCGATGTTAATGAAAGCTCTGGACAAGCGAGTTGCGATGCTGAAGAAATACAGCGCGCAATCGGAGGAACACGCGCGTGAGGCCGAAAGCGAACTGTTCAGTGTCCAAAACTCAGCCAAGGCTTATATGGGTTACAACGCCGGGTTACACGACAAACCTCTCATGGAAAAAAAGGCTAGGGAAGAGGCCAGCCTCAAAGCGTATGCTGCCGGCGACTCTAAGGTAAAGCAGCAGTATGGCAATCCGTGGGCAGAAATCAGTACGGTAATGAATGTTCAGAAGCAGATTTACAAGCCCTTGTACTATCTGCAGGGTATCTCGTTCGGCGGATCGAGTGACGATGTCGCTGCGGCGGAACGGATGGGAGGCTTCCGGGGTACGCTGGCCGGATATGCGCGGATGCTCGTGCGGGTAGGCGAGGAGAAGCCAAAGCCTAACGGCGAGCGTCTGTGGGGTTATCAGGACTCGACACTGCCTTCGCTGGAACAAAAGCTGTTCTCGACAGCGCCAATCTACAAATCTTTGGAAATTGCCCAACTGACGCAGAGCTTGAGCGGGATGCAAGAGGTGCTCGGTGCCAGTAATGAAGCTGTCAAGGTCGCGCTGGGAGGCAAATCTCCGGAAGAGCGGGCCACAGAGCTCATCGACGGCACGAAACTGCAAGATGTGGCCTATCGAAAGCAGTTGTATGAAGGCGGCAAAGCTGCGGTGGACGCCAGCAATGATCCTTTGATCGTGATGATGAGGCAGGTGGATCCGTATGCCCGCGCCGTGCGCAAGCGCTACGACGACGAGGTGGATCCTGTGCTGCGCAAGAATGCTGGGGACATTGCGAAAATCCGCTTTGCACAGGGGGGGCTGAATGTTCCACCTGACGCGACGTTTACGCTGCGGCTCAGCTATGGGGCAATCAAGGGCTATGACCTAAAAGGTCAACACCTACCTTGGTACACAACGCTGGGCGGCACGTATGACCATGCGGCCAAGCACGGAAGCAAGCCTCCGTACCAATTGCCGGCAAGTTGGATAAAGTCCAAATCGTCGCTTGACCTGAAGACACCGTTCGATACCGTCTCAACTCCGGATATCATCGGCGGAAACTCAGGGAGTCCGCTGATCAACAAGAATGCCGAGGTCGTGGGCATCATCTTTGATGGCAATATCGAGTCTCTGCCTTGGAATTTCGTGTTTGACGACCTGGTCGGCCGGTCAGTGGCAACTGACTCGCGGGCAATTATGGAGGTGCTTGGGAAGGTGTACCACGCCGATGCGCTGGCCGATGAACTGAGTGGCGCTTCCGATGGTGTATCAAAGGCAGTAAAACCCACACAGCCGCAAAGGTGAGGTTGTTGAGGAAGCGTTTGTAGACCCGCGGGGTCCTGGCGGCTGTTTCATTCACCATGGAAACCAAGCAATGTAACCCATTTGAAACGATGTCTGAGTATTTGTACTGTGGGTTTCTGAGTGCATCGGCAACGAGGTTTATACTGCCGCCACGGTATTTTCGGCCGGCTGGGCGGTCCGAAATCATGAACATTTCATCAATCATAAGTTCAGAATTCCCAAAACACGAGAGGGGCAGCATCCGTGAGTACCCAAGCCGAAGTCTCTGTCAATAAGGTAGAGCAAGCCACCCCGGAAGAGCAGCAGAAACTCGAACAACTTTGCATTAACACAATCCGCACCCTTTCGATGGATGCCGTTCAGAAGGCCAACAGCGGCCACCCGGGAACCCCCATGGCGCTGGCTCCGCTGGCGTTTCTGTTGTGGGACCGGTTCTTGCGTTTCAACCCACGGAATCCGCATTGGGCGGGGCGCGACCGTTTCATCCTGTCGAACGGCCACGCTTCGATGTTGCTGTATTCCATGCTGTTTTTGACGGGCTTCGACTTGACGCTCGATGACATAAAACAGTTTCGCCAGTGGGGGTCGAAGACGCCCGGGCATCCCGAATACGGGCTTACCGCGGGAGTTGAAACGACCACAGGTCCCCTGGGACAAGGTGTCAGCAATTCTGTGGGTATGGCAGTAGCGCAGCGTTGGTTCAATGCATGCTTCAACCGCGACGGGCACGACGTTTTTGACTATCGCATCTACGCCATCTGCAGCGACGGCGACTTAATGGAAGGCGTATCGAACGAAGCGGCCTCCATAGCAGGGCATCTCGGCTTGTCGAACCTCATCTGGTTTTACGACAACAATCACATTACCATCGAAGGCAACACTTCCCTGGCGTTCAGCGACGATGTCGCAACGCGATTCCTGGCCTGGCACTGGAATGTGCTGCATGTCGGCGATGTAAACGATCTGGCAGAGATTGATCGAGCGATTCGCACAGCGCAAGCTGAGACACAAAGGCCAACGCTGATCATCGTCAATAGCCATATCGGATATGGTGCTCCACATAAACAGGACACCGCGGAAGCGCACGGTGAAGCGCTGGGACCGGAAGAGGTCCGGCTTACGAAAATCTTTTACGGTTGGCCACCTGATGCGCAATTTCTCGTACCACCCGAGGCCAAGGCTTACATGGAAAGGGCCATTGAGCGCGGAGCCGAATGGGAGCAGGAGTGGAACCGTAAGTATGCGGCGTGGGCCAAGGCTTTTCCCGATCTCGCAGAACAATGGGACCTGATGGAGAAGCGTGAACTCCCGGAAGGCTGGGACAAAGACCTACCTAGCTTTCCACCCGATCCTAAAGGTATTGCGACACGCGAATCCAATTCCAAGGTCCTGAATGCGGTAGCGAAGAATGTTCCGTGGCTGATGGGCGGAGCTGCCGATCTGGCGCCTTCCACCAAGACTCTTATTAAGGACAGCGGGAGTTTTGAGCGCGATACGTACAGTGGCAGGAACATGCATTTCGGCATTCGCGAACATGCCATGGGCGCCATTGTAAATGGCATGGTTCTGTCGAACTTGCGAGCCTATGGTGCGACGTTCTTCATCTTCACCGATTACATGCGGCCTCCTATTCGACTGGCTGCGCTGATGGACATACCGGCGATTTTCATCTACACGCACGACTCGGTTGGGCTGGGTGAGGACGGGCCCACGCACCAGCCCATTGAGCAAATGATGAATCTGAGGGCCGTGCCCCGGCTGATCACGATTCGGCCGGGCGATGCGAACGAGGTAGCAGAGGCGTGGCGATACCTGATGACATTAAGACATCAACCGGTGTTGTTAGCGCTGACCCGCCAGGCGATACCAACATTTGACCGCACGAAGTACGCTTCCGCTTCGGGCCTTTTGAAGGGCGCCTATGTGATGGCCGATTCGGGAGGCACGCCAGACGTGATCCTGATTGGTACCGGTTCAGAGGTCCAATGGTGCATAGGCGCGTACGAAAAGCTAGTGGCGGAGGGGGTCAAGGCGCGCGTCGTCTCGATGCCATCGTGGGAGCTTTTCGAAAAACAGTCTGCCGAATACAAGCAGAGCGTTTTCCCGAAAGCCGTTCGCGCAAGAGTTTCGGTTGAAGCCGGTACGACGCTGGGCTGGGCCGAGTACGTGGGAGAAGAAGGCGAAAGAGTGGGTCGCAATGATTTCGGCGCCTCGGCTCCGATTAAAGACATCATGAGCCACTTCGGATTCACGGTGGAGAATGTGGTGGTCAAAGCACGTCTGGCTATGAGTCGAGCGCAGTCGTAATCGGAAGCATCTCAGCTCGAGCCAGCTGGATTCGCACAAAAGGGCGAGCGTATGCCAGCAACAGCGGGAATCAGTACAGCGCAGTTCGGCATCATCGGACTGGGAGTGATGGGGGCCAACCTCGCCCTCAA